>UEXW01000358.1_pt1 | contig 19793 bp, 15 predicted proteins | sample 4301151 | NCBI WGS metagenome assembly UEXW01 (sample SAMEA4773176, study PRJEB27434) | metagenome | biome: 2259; feature: agricultural soil; material: soil | place: USA | collected 2014-09 | depth 0.25 m | reverse complement strand
AGACTCGGCCTTTCACAAAGAAACTCAACGGACTTCTCGGGAGCGCCGTGAAACACAAACAGGGACATTTCTATTGTGGTATGACAATAGACCCACTGACCGTTGACTTTGCGCCGGACGTCAGTCCAGACTTCCGTCAACTTTGTCCCTTGGCCTGCTTTGTTGAACGTGTAGGTGGCCGGGCGCACAGCCAAGACCGCGTCGCCAGAACGGAACTCCTGAATGCGATCAATCGACATTGCAATTTCATCGTTCGCATTAAATAGAGCCAAGATTGCATGCCGCAGCTGCTCCGGGCCGCGGAATTCCTTGCCCCATAGAACAGCCACCAAATCGGGACTCGCTAAGAAACAGGACATCGCACCCTCAATGTCCTTATTGGACATCGCCGTCAGAAAGGGTAGGTCGAGCTGTTTATTGGCTACTTCCCAATCAATGCACCTCACACTGGAAGTGGACATAAGGTCCTCCTTTACGAACGCCCAAGTGGACCGATAAGGAGAAGCGTGTTGTCGCGTTTGACGCAGACGCGTTCCGCAACTCGCACGGTTCTACTTGTTGCGAACGAACACAATTGTCGTGCCATCGGGTGCAAACTGCTCCCTGAGACCACCATTTGTGCCACCAGGGAGTTTCGTTCCGGGAGTTTGTGGACTCGATATCTGCAGCGGGAAACCCAGACTGCCCGGATTACGGCCGAGGAAGATCCAGCAGCACCACATCCGAGCGATCGCGCACTCGTTCCAGGATAACTTCACGGCCATCGGGGGAGATATCGAAGTCGCGAATGTCGAAGTCGGGGGGAAGGTTGGTCAACTGCCGCTCTGCGCCCGTCGCCAGGTCGATGAACCAGAGATTCTTATGTTGAATCTCCCCTCGCAAAAGCACGAGTGCCCGTCCGCCAGCCAGGAAGGCTAAGTGCCGAGCGCCCCGAGTCAGGGTCAAGGCTGGCAGTGCATGAGGTGCGGCCTGGGCCGTGACAGCTTTCACCGAGAATGTGGTGCCGATATCGGGCCCCGAGTAAACGACGTAGCGGCCGTCGGGCGCCCATGTGGGATCGACCGAGTACTCCTGCAAGAAAACTGTAGGGGCGCCACCGTCGATCGGCACCCGGAGGAGGTGGGGCACCCCGTGATCGTCCGCCGCCGTGGTGATCGATTGACCATCGGGTGCCCATGCCGGAGCGCCCTGCAGGTCGAGCGACTCGGTCATCACCCGCGCGTTCGTGCCGTCGGCCTGCATCACGTACAGGAGCGTTTTTCCGCGGCGCCGGACAGAGAATGCGATGTACCGTCCATCGGGAGCGATCGCCGGTCCTCCAAACACTTGTGCGCCCTGGCCGCTCCACAACTCCGTGGCGGTCCCATTGACGAGCTTCCAGATACTCTCGCTCGTGCCTGTCGCAGAAACATACAGAAGGTAATTTGGACCCAGCCGTGGGGAAGAGCCGGCGCTGGTCGTCAGCGAGATCGGCGTATCCGCTGACATCTTGGCGGCTGAATCGGCAATCGGTAAGCGCCAGAGTGTGCTCTTCGGACTCGCGAGCGTGACCGCCAGACGTCGACCGTCCGCACTTGCCGCCAGCGATGTGTACCGGTCGAGACCAGAGGTCAGCCGGTGAGGAATTCGGTGTTCGACATCCATGCTATAAAGCCACGGCCCCGAACCATCGGAATCGCTAGCGAGGTACATCAGGGTGCGCCGATTCAATAGGACCGGATAAGTCACGCGCCCATTATGCGACGTGATCCGTTCAGCAGTCCCGCCCGCCGGTGGGATGCGCCAGATGTCCAATTTGTCTGGGAGGGTTCCCTGGACGAAGTAGATGAAGGCCATGTCGGGCGCCCACAAGGTAAAGTGACAGTGCAGCCCGGCAGGTGCCGCGAAGATGGGCTTGTCCGCCGCTCGCCGGCTACCGTCTGACACGAACAACGGATCTCCAGGTCCAGGCGTGTGGTATGCGAGTCGGGAGCCGTCGCGCGACCAGTCGAACTCCGCCACACCTTCAAGGTATGGCCTTGGCTCTCCTCCCAGCGTGGGCACTGCCCAGACGCTGATGCCGCTCGAGCCGTTTCGCTTGCGAACCCAAAAGGTGACGAAAGAGCCATCCGGCGAGAACCCCAGGGCGCGCAGCGATGGATTGACGAGGTCGGTCGCGTTCCCGCGGGTCAAATTGTGAAACTGCCCCGAACCGAGCTGTGTCACCCAGACATCCATCTGTCCGTCCCGGTCCGACAAAAATGCAACGAACTGACCGTCGCGTGATACTGCAGCAGCCTCTTCTACTCCATCGAAGTCGGTGACTGACTGAAATCGGGCATCGGCGATGGGGTTTCGCCAGAAGTACTCGGTTCTCTGAAACCAGAGGATCGCGCCGATTGCCACCGCAGCGACGGCCGCCATCAGCGCGAACACGGGCGTCCATCGGTTTCCAAAAATCGATGCTACTGAGCGGAGTTGCGGTGCAGCAGGATCGGGCGAGGCCGTGCTCTTTTCACTCTCCTGCGCTGGATTCCGGCTTCGTGCCCACGTGTCCAAGTCCGTCCGAAACGCGTACACCGAACCCATCCTGTCATGCAGGTGCCGGTGAACCGGCATCCCCTCCCGCTTCTCCCAACGTTGGACGGTAGTCACATCGCGGTTAAGGTAGGCCGCGATTTCCTTCCACGAATCCAGCCGGTCTTCCGGCGGTCTGACAGGCGGTGTGCCGGTGGATGGTTCGCCCATCGCGCTCTCCTGATTGGTCGGCAGTTTGTCGCGAGCCCGGGAACCCGATTGTAACGTCCGCGCGGTGCCACGGCAAAGCACGGCATTCGACGGCAAAGCAGAGGAACGGCGGCAATTCTGCGCGTTACCGTTTGACGCTAACCACCAACGCGTCGGATCGTATCCCCGCATCGCCACACGGCGATGCCAGGCAAAAGGAGGCGACATGCGACGAAGATTAACCTGGTTGGTATCACTCAGCGCCGTGATTATGGCCACGGTCCTCTACCATGCGAAAAAGGTCTCGGCGACACCGGCTGACGGGTTCGTAGGTACAACGCTCGCCCTGGGCCGTTTCGACGAAATCGAGGTGTTCAACCACTTCATTCCGCCGAATACGACGCCGGGGAAACACAGACGCAACATCTGGCTCTCGTGGCAGAAGACGAAGGGATCATCCGATCTGTTCGTCCAGAACAATGTCTGGCAGCCAGGCGGAAGCACAGGATGGCACACTCACCCAGGCCACAGCCTGATCACCGTCACGGCAGGAGCGGTCACAGCCTATGAAGGAGACGACCCCGACTGCAAGCCCCATGTGTACACAGTTGGCATGGGGTTCGTCGACCCCGGTGGTGGCCATGTGCACGTCATCCGGAACGAAGGCGACGTCGTGGCCCAGACCGTCGCCGTGCAGCTCATTCCCGCAGGTCAGCCGCGCCGTATTGACGTTGCAGACCCCGGGAACTGCCACTTCTGACAAGGACATGTCGATTCGCACCACCGCTGACGGGATTCCCTGGACGCGAATGCGGCCTGCCCGTCCAGGGCTCTTGTGGCTGCAGATCGTGATGACGACGAGAGAGGTTTTGACCCCTCTCCATTACCTCGGTGCCTTGACCCCTCCTGCGTCACAGGTTACTTTCGTCTTTTGCGGCAAACTGCACTTTGCCCGGGACGAAGTGTGTCCTGGAAACGAGGGACCCTGTGGCTCGCACCCCAATCATCACCCTGACCACCGACTTCGGGCTCAACGATCACTTTATCGGCACCATGAAGGGCGTCATCCTGGCCATCGAGCCCGAGGTCGAGATCATCGATATCTGCCACTCGGTGCAGGCTTTTGACGTCCTCGACGGCGCCCTCACCATTTCCCAGGCGTACTCGTACTTCCCGTCGGGAACTGTGCACGTGGTGATCGTGGACCCGGACGTAGGAACTGCACGCCGCCCGCTCATCGTAACCAGCGAACGCCACCACTTTGTGGCCCCCGACAATGGCGTCCTCTCGCTGATCTACCAGAAGGAAGAGCGCTTGAGTGCGCGCCACGTTACCGGCGAGCACTACTTCCTGCAGCCAGTGAGCAATACGTTTCACGCGCGCGACGTTTTTTCGCCGGTCGCGGCCTACCTGGCAAAGGGTGTGGATCCGGCCAAGTTCGGAGAAGAAGTCAGCGACTTCGTGCGCTTCTCAGCACCCAAGCCGAAGCCGGCGAACGAGTCGACCCTGCGCGGCGTGGTGCTGAAAGTCGACCGCTTCGGCAACCTCATCACCAACATCACCCCGCAAGACGCGCCCATGCTCTTCACGGCAGACGCTTCCGGATTCAAGATCGTGGTCGGCAAGCGCGAGATCACTGAGATCAAGGACGCTTACGCGCTAGGCGCTCCCGGCGAGGTGTTCGGCATTCTAGGCAGCATGGGCTACCTCGAGATCGCCGCCAATCGCGGCGCCGCGGCTCAGATTATCGGCGTAGGCAAGGGGACCGACGTCAACATCGTGTTGGGCGAAGCAGCGGCCGCAGGCAACGGCCAGTAAGAAAACTGCAAGTGCAAAGTCCACGCTCGTGAATTTTTCTGATTTTCCGTTAAGTCGCGCGGGGTTGCGAGCGAAATCGGCAACGCAGAATTCGCCTTATCCTACTTTCGGTCTCGGGTGGGCGTAACGCTCCATCTCTCCCGTCCACTTCAGAAAGCGCCACAAGTTCTTCCGTTCCCGCCAACTGAATTCCCAGAACTCCAGAAACCCAATCTGCGTCATCTTAACTCCGGTATAAGTCTCGATGCGCCAGAGCAGGTACGGACTGCGCCATGGCGTCAGGTGATGCCCCTTGGTGGCATTCCAGAGAAAACGAAGAATGTAATGCATGGATTCCTGCGCGTAGTATAGCGTCCGCCTGCGCCCAGGGCCCCCGAAATCGCATGCTAGAATCGACATTCTATCGTGTTCGAATATCAAGGTTGCAGCGCTCAAGGTCTTTGCCCATAGCCCAGCGCCCAGAGCCCAGAGCCCAAGAAAGATTCCAGCGTTCATGCCCGACGAAAAGACCCGAGCCGCAGCCGAGGACCATTACTACTCGGCGCTCGATCTGGTTGCTGAAGGCCATCACGAACAGGCAGTCGAGCAATATCAGAAGTCCCTGGCAACCGATCCTACTTTTACTGAAGCGATGCACGGACTGGCCCGCGCCTTGCAGGATCTAAACCGCCTCGACGAAGCTATCGCCGTCGCCAATCGCATCGCAGAACTCGACCCCGACGACGTACTGGCGCACACCAGCCTATCCGTGCTGTACCAGAAAAAAGGCATGATTCCCGAAGCCGAAGCCGAAGGGAACAAGGCGCGCATTCTGGGATGGAAACAACAGTTGAAGAAGAGCGGTGGGTAGGTGTCAGATGTCAGGTGTCAGGTGTCAGGTGGCAGATCTCAGGTCTCAGGTCTCCACTCTTAGGTCTTGAGGATACTCAGGACTTGGATTTTGACTCTTGGGTTCGATCAGGGCGAGCCTTTACGAATCGAGGATCGAGTGCCTTTTAGGCGCCGAGCCAGCGGGATTTGTGAATTAACGAGGTAGGTATTTACTCAGTCGTGCCTTCGCAGGCCAAGAAAATATCAGCCCTTCAGGGCCTGACCATCCGCCATCCAGTCCAAATGTTCCGGCCGTCCAGAGCGCCCGCAACCCAAGGCACTGACACTTGAGACCTGCTACCCGAGAACTGATACCTGACACCCACCGTTCACAACTCGTACTTCTTCATCAAATGCCGGAATGAGCGATACGAAATTCCCAACACATCCGAAGCCTTGGTCTGCACCCCGTGCGATTGGTTCAGCGCGGCTAACAATAGAGAGCGCTCGATCTGCGCCACATATTTCTCCATGTCCAGGCCCTCGGGAAGAATTGCGCCCGACGATACCTCGGGGACCCCGGGAGCTCCCGCAGCAGCGGCCGCAGCCCTGGCCTTGGGGCGTTCGGCGGGCAGTTCGACGTGCAGTTGCTCGCTGGTTTCAAGGGCCACCGCACGTTCCACCGTATTTTCTAGCTGGCGTACGTTGCCCGGCCATTCGTACTCGCACAAACTCTCAAGAGAACGGGGATCGACCCGCACGATGCCTTTTCCGGCGGCGGGTCCATACTTCTTCAGAAAGTGGTTGACTAGCAGCGCAATGTCCTCGCGCCGCTCGCGCAGAGCGGGAACCCGGATGGGGATTACACTCAGGCGATAGTAGAGATCCTCGCGAAACGCGTTCTCCGCCACCAGTTTGTCGAGATCGCGATTGGTCGCGGCAATTACGCGCACATCGATGGGAATCTCCGTCGTGCCCCCCACCGGTCGCACCGTGCGTTCCTGCAGCACGCGCAGGAGTTTCACCTGCATCGCCAAAGTCATCTCGGCAATTTCGTCCAGAAAAATCGTTCCGCCATCGGCCACTTCGAACAGCCCGCGCTTGTTCTGATTCGCTCCCGTGAATGCGCCCTTTACGTAACCGAACAGCTCACTCTCGAGCAAAGTTTCTGGAAAGGCGCCACAGTTCACAGACACAAATGACTCGGCCACCCGCGGCGAACACACATGCACCGCGCGCGCAACCAGTTCCTTGCCTGTGCCGCTTTCGCCATACACCAGGATGGTGCTACCGGTCGAAGCCACCGTGCGAATGGTCTGCTTCAGCTTTTCCATCGCCGCGCTGGCGCCGATGATGTTGTCCAGCGAGTTGCGGGCTGCCGCGTCGCGACGCAGCGCAAAGTTCTGCTTGCTCAGGGAAGCTTTTTCAAGGGAACGGCTAATGGCCAACCTGATCTCATCCACCAGACCGGGACTCTTGCGGATATAGTCCGACGCCCCTCCCGCCTTGACGGCTTCCACTGCTGCCTCGTAGTCATCGACCGCGGTCATGAGAATCACCGCCGAATCGGGGGAGGTGGCGTGGGCATGGCGTAGAACTTCGATGCCGTCGATATTGGGCATCTTGATGTCGGTGATGATCAGGTCATAGAGCGCGCCGTCGATCTTGCGCTTGGCAGCCTCGCCCGAGTTGACGGTTTCGATCTTGTGGCCGTCGCGCCGCAAGGCGATCTCCAGCATTTCGCAGATCGAGCGCTCGTCGTCGCAAACCAGAATGTTAGCCATGCGCTCTCCCTCCCGCAGCCGCGCCTTGCGTCTCCGCTGGACCCTTGGCCGCGGGCAGCATTTTCCTATCCGCGCCGGAAGCCGGCAGCTGCTCCGCTCCGAAATTCAGACGGCGCACCCGAAGCACAAAGGTTGTGCCTTCGCCCAGTCGCGAACGCGCCCACACCTTGCCTTCGTGGGCCTGCACGATCTGGTACACAATGGCCAGTCCCAGCCCTGTACCTCCGTCGAACCCGGACTGGAACGGCTCGAAGATCTTTTCGGTCTGTTGCGGGCTCATGCCATGCCCGGTATCGGCAAAGTTAATTTGCCAATCATCCCCGGAAGGCTCCAGGGTCACCGTCAGCGTTCCACCATCCTTCATGGCGCGCACCGCGTTCTGACAAAAGTTCCAGAACACCTGCTTGACTTTGTCGCCATCGGCGAGCGCAAAAGCCTGCTGCACTTTGAAGTTCCGTTCGATATGAATCCCAGTATTCTCGGCCACCAACCGGTGCTCCAGCAGGGTCAGCGTGTCTTCCAGCAAGGGCACCAGATCTGCCTTCTCGAAGCGATATTGCTTCCCGCGCGAGTACGCCAGAAAATCCGTAATGATGTTGTTCAGGCGCTCCGACTCGCGGGTCACAATCTGCAGCAACTGCCGCTGCTCCTCGGTCATCTCGCTGGCGCTCGAAAGCATGCTGACCGATCCTGCAATCGACGTGAGCGGATTTCGGATCTCGTGTGCGATCGCCGCCGCCAGCCGTCCCACCGCTGCCAGCCTGTCCTGCATGCGGACTTCCCGCTCCAGGCGCCGGATTTCGGTGAGGTCATCGAAGGTGTAAACGAAACCCTCGTCCTCTCTCCCCGGTACCGTGAGCGTCGAGACAATCACGCGAAACGTTTTGCGGAATCCGTTGTTCGGCTGAAAGCGAACTTCCCCGTGTGCCCGCGATGAACCCACGCTGGGCAGCGGGTCGAGAAACAGCTGGTTGACCGACTTCCCTAGCAACTCGTCTCCACACCCGAGCAGCTTGCGGGCCGCCGTGTTCATCAAAGTAACCCGTCCGTCCAGGCTGGTCGTGATCAGCCCGCCGCTGATCGACAGGATGATGTTTTCGTGCAGAGCCTGCAAGCTCTGCAGGGCACCACTGGTGTCTTTGAGCTGCACATCCACCTGGCGCAGCTTGGCGGCCAGAAGGCTCGCCAGGTAGGCCACCGCCAAAAACGCAAACAGGTTGATAAAAATAATCGCCTGCAACGCCCGCAGTTCGGGGTGCGTGGTGGCAAACGATGGCACAGCGCTGTAGTAATTGAATTCCAGCAACGCGCCATACAGAATGAAAGCCAGTGCCGCTGACAGGTACGCCCACCAGCGAGGAAGCAGAACGCACGCGACGATGATGACCAGGGGGTAGAGGAAGTTAAACGAACTGTCCCACGCCCCCGTGAAATGCACAACCAGGGTCACCAACGCCAGATCCGTCAGCACCTGCAAAAGCGCCTGCACACGCTCCTCATCCCAGAACGAGTGCAGTAGCACGTAGAACAGAGACATCGCATACCACAACAGCATGGTGCTGACGAAGGCGCGCAGGGGCACGCCCGTATCGACCAGCCGGGCGACCGTCAGTTCGATTCCAAGCAGAAACGTGAGGATGAGGATGCGGATCTTGACCAGCCACGCCAGCCAGTTCCGCTCATCGAACGTCGATTGCATGCTGAAGCCCAGGTCCCGTCTACGTCCGCTGCTGCTCCGTCAGGCGGAGAGCGCACTGCGCGTGCCGGACGAGTGTCTTGATCGAGGAAGGCCGGATGCGGGGCATCCGGCCGATCCCGATGTTGTGCTAGCCGGCCAGTTTCGCGATCATCGAGAACAGCGGCAGGTACAGTGAAATGACGATGCCGCCCACGGCCACGCCCAGGAAGCCGATGATGGCCGGTTCCAGCATAGCCATCATGTCGCGGGTCGCGGCGTCCACTTCGTCTTCGTAGAAGTCGGCAATCTTCTGCAACATGTTGTCCATGGCGCCGGTCGCTTCGCCCACGCCGATCATCTGCGTAACCATGTTGGGAAATACGCCGCTTTCCTTCAGCGGATCGACGATGGTACGGCCTTCTTCAATCGCCTTGCGTACCTTCAGCAACGCCTCCTGCAGCACGGCGTTGCCGGAAGTGCGCGCCGTGATTGCCAGCCCTTCCAGGATCGGCACACCCGACGTAATCAAGGTCCCCAGCGTCCGCGTGAAGCGCGCCACCGCGATCTTGCGCAGCAGCATGCCAATTACCGGCGTCTTCAGTAGGATTTTGTCCGTTATATACAGGCCGCGCGGATGCTTACGGACTTGCCGGACTCCAAACACCGCAGCAATAGCGCCGCCGATGAAGAACCACCAGAAATGGCCCACAAACGCGCTCAAGCCCATCGTGATACGCGTGGGCAACGGCAGGGCGACACCCAGGCCGGTGAACAGGTTCGCAAAGATCGGCACCACGTACTTCAGCAACGCCGCCACGATCAGGGTCGCAATGCTCACGACCGCAACCGGGTAAATCAACGCCGACTTGATCGCCGAACGCAGACGAACCGTCTTCTCCACATAGAGCGCGAGCCGTTGCAGAATCACGTCGAGGATACCGCCGGTTTCGCCGGCCTCGATCATGTTGGTGGTCAGGTCGTCGAATACCACCGGATACTGGCGCATGGCGTTGGCCAGCGTGGCGCCGCCTTCGACCGTGGTCCTCACCCCGGTGAGCGTCTTCTGGAAGGTCTGGTTCTCCTGATTGGCCGCGAGAATCTCCAGACACTGCACCAGCGGCAGGCCGGCATCGATCATGACCGAGAACTGCCGAAAGAAAATGGCGATGTCCTTGGTCTTGACCTTGCCCGACCCGAAGGTCGGCATGGAGAATTCCTTCCCTTTCTCCCGAACCGCTCCCGGTGTAATCCGCTCCCGCCGCAACTGCTGCAGCAGAACGTCCTTGTTGGCGGCAGCCCGTTCTCCGGAAACTTTCTCGCCGGATGCGCTCTTGCCTGAAAATGTAAACACTGGCATGGTGACCCTCTCCTCAGTTCCCTGCTTCTCTTCCGAAACTCCTCGCGAAGTCCCGGACCGTTCAAGTTCCCTATAGCCTTAGGCGCCCCGCATAGTTCAAGCCACGGGCGTCACGCCTTTCGGCCGGACGCAAGCCCGACTCTCCTCTACCGTTTGTGTGGCGCAGCAGCCTTCGCCATTCCCGGAGTGCTCGTAGGCCGGTTCATCAGCCCCGCGCCACGGTTGATCATCTCCTGCAGTTCGTCCTGGTTGCTCGACCGCAGCAGCGCCGTCTCCAGCGTGATCTGCTTCTGGAAGTACGCGGTCGCCAGCGACTGGTTGAATGTCTGCATGCCGAACTTTTCCTGTCCGGACTGCATGGCCGAATAAATTTGGTGGATTTTGTCTTCGCGGATCAGGTTGCGGATAGCGGCATTTGGCACCATGATCTCCATGCACATGGCGCGTCCCTTGCCATCCGCCTTCGGCAGCAAGCTTTGGCACATGATGCCTTCCAGCACCAGTGAGAGCTGCGCACGAATCTGCGGCTGCTGGTGCGCTGGGAAAACGTCGATGATTCGGTTGATGGTCGAGGAGGCCGAGTTGGTGTGCAGCGTGCCAAACGTCAAGTGACCGGTCTCAGCAATACGCAGCGCGGACTCAATCGTTTCCAAATCGCGCATTTCGCCGATCAGCACCACATCCGGGTCCTCGCGCAGCGCGGCTCGCAACGCGTCCGTGAAGCTCTTGGTGTCGGCGTGCAGCTCACGCTGGTTGACCAGGCAATTCTTGTTCATGTGCACGAATTCGATCGGGTCCTCAATAGTCAGGATGTGATCGTGCCGCTCGGTATTGATCTTGTCGATCATCGCCGCAAGCGTCGTCGACTTGCCCGAACCCGTTGGACCTGTGACCAGCACCAGCCCACGCGGCTTGTCGCACAGCTTGCTGACTACCGCTGGAAGGCCCAACTGGTTGAATGACTTGATCTCGAAGGGAATGACGCGGAACACGGCGCCCGTCGCGCCCCGCTGGTTGAATAGGTTGGCGCGGAAACGCGCGAGGCCCTTCAAGCCGAAGGAGAAGTCCAGCTCGAGATTTTCTTCAAAGCGGTGCTTCTGGGAGTCGGTCATCACGCTGTAGGCCAGTTGCTTGGTCTCGGCCGGTGTCAACTGCGGCAGGTCGAGCGGCACCAGGTGTCCGTGTACGCGCACCTGAGGCGGTGAGTTGGTGGTGATGTGGAGGTCGCTCCCTCCCATTTCCAGCATCCTTTTCAGCAAATCGCTTAACGAAAGCGCCATAGCGTTCCCTCTCCCCTAAAACTCAGTGAATCGTTTCGCGCGCCACTTCTTCCAGCGTCGTCATGCCCAAGCTGACCTTGATCAGCCCGCTGCGCCGCAGCGTGATCATGCCGCGCTCGATGGCCTTCTTCTTGAGCTCCACCGCCGATGCGCCTACCAACACGAGCTCCCTGATTTCGTCGTCGACTTCCATCACTTCGTATAAACCCGTTCTGCCCTTGTACCCGGTGTTGTTGCAGACGCCGCAGCCCTTGCCTTTGTGAATCTTGACCGTCTTCGCTTCTTCCGGCGTGTAGCCTTCCTCCAGCAGCGTCTGATGCGGCACGTCCACCACTTCCGCGCAGTCCTTGCAGATACGGCGCACCAGACGCTGTGCGCAGATCAGGTGAACGGATGTCGCCACCAGGAACGGCTCGATACCCATGTTCATCAATCGCGTAATGGTCTCGGGTGCGCCATTGGTGTGTAGCGTGGAGAGCACCAGGTGACCCGTGAGCGCAGCTTTGATCGCAATTTCCGCCGTTTCAAAGTCGCGGATCTCGCCCACCAGGATGATGTTGGGGTCCTGCCGCAGGAAGGCGCGCAGCGCGGCCGCAAAGTTCAGGCCGATCTGCTCCTTCATCTGCACCTGGTTCACGCCCTGCAACTGGAACTCGACCGGATCTTCGGCCGTCATGATGTTGGTATCGGGCTGATTCAATCGAGCAATCGACGAATACAGCGTGTTGGTTTTTCCGGAGCCCGTAGGCCCCGTGACCAGCACCATCCCGTACGGCTTCAAGATTGCTTTTTCAAACTTGACCAGCGATTCTGGCTCGAAGCCGAGCTTGGTCATATCGAGACGCAGGTTCTCCTTGTCGAGCAACCGCATCACGATCTTTTCGCCCCACAGCGTAGGCAGCGTGCTGACGCGGAAATCGAGCTGCTTCTTCTTTCCGCCCACCGCCATCTTCAGCATGATGCGGCCGTCCTGCGGCAGTCGCTTCTCGCTGATGTCCAGCTTGGCCATGATCTTCAGGCGCGACGTGATGGCATCTTTCAACTTGAGCGGCGGTGCCATGATGCTTTGCAGAATGCCGTCAATGCGGAACCGAACCCGGAACTCCTTTTCGTAGGGTTCCATGTGAATGTCGCTGGCGCCGCGCTTGACCGCGTCGGTCAGCACCAGGTTCACGAGCTTGACGATCGGCGCCTCATCCGCGGCTTTCTCCAGTTCGTTGAGGTCGGCCTCCTGCTCTTCGGCCTGCAGTTCGACGTCAGCCTCGCCCAGGTCATTCATCGACTGCATGACCTGCTCGAGATCTTCCTCTTTGGTGGTGCCGTAAGCCTTCTCAATGCCGTCCCTGATCGAGCTTTCCGACGCGACCACCGGCTCAATATTGAAGCCGGTCATGAACTTGATATCGTCCATCGCGAACACGTTGGTCGGATCGACCATCGCGATGGTGAGCGAAGCGCCTACGCGGCTAAGCGGCAGAATCTGGTAACGCTTGGCAGTTTCGAAAGGAATGAGTTTGACGACGGCCGGATCGATTTCAAAATACGAGAGATTGATGGCAGGCACACCATACTGGCGCGAGAGGAAGTTGGTCACATCCTCATCCGTCAGAAAGCCCAGCTTGACCAGGGCCGAACCAAGCCGGCAGTTGGTCTCCTTTTGGACCTTCGTAGCTTGCACCAACTGCTCCTGGGTTATGACCTTCTCTTTTACGAGAAGGTCGCCCAGCCGTTGAGACATACGTTCGATCTCCTATCGATCGACAGACAAGTAGCGTTGGACTGCAGGGTGTACGCGCGAAATCGCTTGTTTTCAGGGGGAGACCGCAGCGCATTCCGCGTTGACACAAATTGTCAACGTAGATGGATCGCCGCAAAAGTAACTTAAGTACCTGTCCTTCAAAGGGATCTCTCTTCTCGCATGGCCAGTGCTCAAAAACCGCGTATTCTGAGCCTAACTGAGCCATTCCGAGTCCCAGTTGTCTCCGTCGGACATGCACTTTCGTACAAGGGCAAGGGGTGTGAAGTGGAGTGGAGGAACTGCTTCGGCGCGACGAGGACGCCTAGTGCGTCACTCGAATCTCAAACAACTTGGGCCACAGTTTCCCGGTCACGAAGAGGCGATCGCCCTTCGCGTCATACGCAATGCCGTTCAGTACCGCGTCTGGGTCCGCCGGTTTGTCCATCAACCCACGCAGGTCGATCCATCCCGACACCCGTCCGGTTCGGGGAGAGATCCGGACAATTCGATCCGTCTGCCAGACATTGGCATAGACCTCTCCATGCACATACTCGAGCTCATTCAAGTTCTTGACCGGACTCTTTTCATCCCTAACCGAGATGCGCCGCACCTCCCGAAACGAACCCGGATCCAGAAACCGCAGCACTGAGCTTCCATCGCTCAGGATGAGGGTTTTCGCATCGTGCGTCAGGCCCCAACCTTCACCCTTGTAGTGAAACGTACGACGTAAGCTAAAAGTGAAACTGTCATAGACGAATCCCGTTTCGGACGTCCAAGTCACCTGAATGAGGTTGCCGTTCCAGTCCGTCAAGCCTTCTCCGAAAAATTGTGCGGGCAGATCGTAACGTTGCAAGACTCGTCCACTGGACAGATCCACCATCCGGAGCGAGGACTTGCCCTTCAGCCCGGTACTCTCGTACAGATGGCCATCCATGTAAATCAAGCCCTGGGTGTAAGCCGAGGGATCGTGTGGGTACACGTGAACGATCTGGGAATCGTCGACGCGAGGGCCAGCGGCGCTGGCGGCTGTGGGCAAAGAAACCGTGGAGACACAAAGAAGAAAAATCGCGATGCTGCAGCAGAATGCACAGAGCACTGCGCGCCTTGTGTCAGGGATCTTCACAGCTGCAAGAGATCAGGTTGTATTTAGACCACCTTCAGCAAGGTTGCAGACAAACTTGAGCGGCAAGGCTGTAGCGCCCAGAAGCGCAACGAAAGAGAACCAGCTGCTTTACGTGTTGAACCAGCTTTCGGAAAAACTTCTGAAACGGGCCTTGTTTGAAGGGGCACGCCTTCAGGCGTGCCATATAGCTCCAGAAAACAGTGCGGCTTCACCCGCTGAGGATCGCACTCAACGATCAAAGCGAACTTTTTCCACACCTCTCAGGCCCGCGCGCTGTCACCCACACTCCTCCCCAGGCGTACCGCATGCTCCTGAAGTTCACGCACCCGTGGGTGCCGCCCATCGGGCCCTACATGATCTCGCCGCGCTTGCGAAGGAACGCCGGCACGTCGAGATTGTCGGCCTCGAAATTCGCGGTCATCGTACTCCGCACCACATCAATGGAGTGCGCGTCCGGCTCGGCCTGAGCCAGTCCGGCTGGTTCCGTCGACACCACGGTGTCTTCCACCATGATGCGTTCTGGAACCGGACTCGGCTCGAACCGCGGCGTGGGCGACGGTTCAGGCTCGGGAAAGTCCATCATTTCGGCATGCGTAGCCGCAAAAGAGTTGTGGACCTCCTGCTGACGCCGGCGCATGGCGGGCACTTCGCGGAAGCCAGTCGCAATCACGGTGATCTTGACGCTGTCTTTCATCTTCTCGTCGAGCACTGCCCCGAAGATGATGTTGGCATCGTCGTGCGCCGCGCTCTGAATGATGGTGCAAGCTTGTTGCACCTCGGCCAGCTTCAGCGAGCTCGATCCAGTAATGTTGATGAGAATCCCGCGCGCTCCATCGATCGCGCCCGCTTCGAGCAGCGGGGAAGCAATCGCTTTCTGGGCCGCGTCGGTCGAACGATGGTTACCGCTGGCCGTCGCTGTGCCCATGACCGCGTAACCCATCGCCGCCATGATGGCTTTCACGTCGGCAAAATCGCGGTTGATGATCCCGGGAATCGTAATGATGTCGGAGATCCCCTGGACGCCTTGCCGCAAAATGTCGTCGGCAACCCGGAACGACTCGAAGAACCCCGCGTTCTCCGCCACCGCCAGCAGCTTTTCGTTGGGGATGACGATGGTCGTGTCCACCGACTCCATCAACTCGGCGATCCCGCGCTCGGCCTGCGCCATGCGCCGTTTGCCCTCGAATGCAAAGGGCTTGGTCACCACCGCCACCGTGAGTGCGCCCATCTCGCTGGCCAGCGACGCGATAATGGGGGTCGCCCCGGTCCCAGTTCCGCCACCCAGTCCGGTCGTGACAAACACCATGTCCGCGCCTTCCAGCGCCTCGATGATCTTGTCCGAGTCCTCCAACGCAGCCTTGCGGCCGACTTCCGGATTCGCGCCCGCCCCCAGGCCGTTGGTGAGTTTCACGCCTAACTGGATCTTCACCGGCGCGCGTGACATGCGCAACGCCTGCAGATCAGTGTTGGCGACTACGAACTCAATGCCCTCCATGCCCGCATCGATCATGCGGTTCACGGCGTTTCCCCCGCCTCCACCCACGCCGATAACCTTGATCTTGGCGTCGTTGCGGGCCTCTTCGTTAAAACTGATGCGAATGCCACCCTCATCTTTTTTCATTTCCACCACCATCGATACGTTTTTGTCTGCTTGCTACTGAAGTCTCATGCACTGCCGTGCGCCGTTCACTCAACTTCTTCCCTGACCACTGGTCACTACCACTGCCCACTGTCCCTAAGCACTGTTCTTCGCGAAAAACCCCTTCAGCCGCGAACTCCAGCGCGCATCCTGCATCCCGCGCGCTACCCGCGCACGGTGCCCGTAGTAAACCATCCCCAAAGCGGTGGCAAATTCCGGTTCCGCCAGTTCAGTGGGCATCTTCGAGAGCGGCACCGGCCACGACAGACGCACCGGCTTGCGCAGAACCGACTCGGCGATGTCCAACAGGCCTGGAAGCCGCGAGCAACCGCCGCTAAGAACCAGCCCCGCCAGGCAAATCTCGAACATCCCGTTGTGCCGCAAATTGTCGCGCAGCATCTCACAGAGCTCACGTGCTCGCGGTTCGAGAATCTCCCCCAGCAGCCGCTGCGGCAGCAGGCGGGATGGACGATCCCCCACGCTGGGTACTTCCACCTCATTTCCTTCCGGGATCAGCGTCACGATCGCGTTCCCATAAAGCTTTTTGAGCTTCTCCGCCTCGTTCACCGGCGTGCACAGCCCTACCGAAAGATCGCTGGTGAAATGATCTCCACCGATGGGGATCACGCCCGTGTAAGCGACGGCTCCCTGGTGGAACACCGCCAATTCCGTCGACCCTGCGCCAAGATCCGCCAGGCACACGCCCAGATCGCGTTCGTCGGAACGCAAGACCGAATCCGCACAAGCCAGCGCCTCAAACACCGTGTCGTCGACGTGAACGCCCGCGCGATTAACCGCGGTCACCACGTTTTGCGTGGCGCTCGCAGCCGAAGTGACCATGTGTACGCGCACCTCCAGCCGCGCCGCCATCATGCCCAGCGGATCGTGCACGCCCGCTTGCTCATCCAGAATGAACTCCTGCGGCAGCAGGTGCAGAATCTCGCGATCGGCCGGCAACGGGATGGCACGTGCCTTGTCCACCGCCATCCGGATTTCTTCCTTTGCAATTTCGCGTGGCCGCGTGCCGAACGTGATCCCGCCGTGCGTGTTCATCCCGCGCACGTGCGAGCCGGCCACTCCCACCGTGGCATGTTCAATCGGAGCACCCGCCGCGTCCTCCGCGGCTTCCACCGCCTTCTGGATGGACGAGACCGCCTTCTCCAGATCGACGATCACGCCCTTGCGCGTGCCGCGGGACTCGGCCACGCCGTGTCCGCGATAACGCAAGCCGTTATCCGTGATTTCCGCCACCAATGCGCAGGTCTTCGCGCTCCCCACGTCAATCACCGCAAGAAAGTTCCCGTGCTGATTCCCCATGCCTATGGACGATCCTGTTGAGCCTGATTCTTTGCTACCGCCGGACTCGGTTTCTTCTTGCTTGGCGCCGCCCGCTTCGACGCTGCGCCGGTTGGTTTGATCGTGGTCGCAGGTGTGGCCTTCTGCACTTGCGCTGCCGGCTGTGGCCCCACTGTCTTTACCGGTGCCGCCGCTTTGGCCGTCACCCTTTTCCCGGCCGCCTTATGCTTTGGCCTTCGGTGCACAACTCTCTTCGGCGCAGGTTTCGGCGACGCTTTCGCCGGACTTTTGGCGATGGCCAACGGCTCAGCTTTCACCACAGGCTTCAAATTGGCGGCCAAAGGCACCCTGGGCTTCGTCGTCACGACATGAATCAGCGCGGCGGGCTTCACTCCCGCCGCCATCGCGGCTCTCGCCGCGGCCGGCGTCAACTGCGGCGTCTTCGCCGATTTTTGCATGTCCGGATTGACGATGATCTGGTGCTCGTAGCGCAGGTCGACCGACTCCAGTTTGTCGAACTGCTGTCTCCAGGCCTGCAGGTGCGTAACGTAAATCTTGTACCGGCTCAGAAAGTCCGAAGAACCTAAATGCACCAGCACCGCGCCGGCAGGGTCATTTGCTAGAACTTTCACATCTTCCTGGTCGCTGAGATCCACTTCGCTGAGGTCCTCCGAGTAGTGCCCTCCCTCGGAATCCAGTTGCCGAACCAGTTCGTTGTAGATCTTCATGCGCGCGGCGCGCGTGGAGAGCGGTTCTCCCGGATTCATGCCCAGAATCACCGGGAAAGAATATTTCTGTTTGCCCGAACCCGGCAGTTCCATCAATGTGCCGCCGGCATCGATCAACGAAATTCGTGATCCTACTCGCGCGAAGGCAATGGGCGTGCGCTCGTGAATTTCCACCACCAGCCGGTTGGGTACGAATCGCATGACGCTGGCGGATTCCACCCACGGAATTCTTTCGAGTTGCGCTTTGCGCTCGGCCAGGGGAACAAAGAAGATGTTTCGCCCGATGTCGCCGCCCAGCACTTCCATCACCTGGGCGTGGGGAACGTTATGCGTTCCGCTGATCTCAAGATCGTCGCTCGACTCGATGCGGAAGCGCCACGAGCGCTCGCCGTAGCGATGCACCGCGCCGACGCTGATGCCGACGATCGCCAACAGGACGGCGGCAATCGCTGACCTTTTCAACCAACTCACTGCTTTTTTCGGAAGGGGCCCGCGCCGGGCGGAGACACGCTTTTGCCCGCGCAGAAATGGAGATTCCTCCTCCACGTCGAGATCGACCAGGCGCGCGTCGTCCATTCCTTCGCGCTCCGGTACCCCCGGCGGAGGATACAACTCTTCCTGCAAGATGGTCGCACTGCTTTTCCGCGCCATCAATTCAGGTCAGTTGTCGAAGAAAATCGCTGAGCGAAACTTACTATAACTGCATTTCGAAGATTGAGATAGACAAAATCTTGGTTCGCACAGAAATGGCATCGTCCCCAACTCAGGTTCGTGGTCCCATGGAAACCCTTTCTGCGAATTTCTTTTTTTCTAGCGCTCAATCGAAAAGGCGCCCGGAGAAGGAAGGACGCCCTACAACACGTGTAAGCATTTTCGGTGAGCCGGCTTTAGTGTCCAGCAGACCCGTTCTCTAAATCGGATCGTGAGACGAGTGGCTCGGCACCCGGATTTCGGGCATCTCCGGAATCTGCACATCCGGCAAGTTCGAGATTTCCAGGTGCGGGACGGTTACGATCGTCCGGGAAAGACCTGAGCATTTCTCGGCACGACTTGCTCCGTCCATGGCAATCACCCGAATCTTGTCCATCTTCATTTGAACCCGAGCCAGTTGTCGATCAACGTGAGCCGCTGCGAGATCTCGCTGCATCTGCGCCATATCGATCCGCCGCTCCGCCATTTCAATCCGCTTGCACGCGAGTTTCCCCTGCATCTTTCCCAAGGACGCTTCCATCCGTCCTACGGCCTCGGGATTGCGGCCAAGCACGACTTCCGCCGCCGTTACGAAACTCAGCCCGCGCATCGACGCCCGCTCTACCATCTCCGCCGAGCGGTCCATCATCTCGTGGGCCCATCCGAACTGGCCATCCTGATAGGCGCCATTCAGCCCCAGTACCAGAACCCCAGCCGCCAGCCAATACCATGCTTTTTCGGATGCCATCTCTTGCTCCTTCACTTCTGCTTTCCAACTTAGACGGAGGGCGTTTCAGTTTGTTATGTCGAAAACGAAAGCTTTTTTCGCTCCGGAAAACGTTTGCAGGCCGTACTGGTCGAAAAAGTGGTCGCAACCTCTAAAACAAAGCCTAAATTCTAGACAATGGGTTGCTCAGTTGGACAAAAGTGGGAACCCAGTGAGAGACGAGATGTCGTCTGCCCAAATAAGGATCAACCATCCCCACCCTCACCACGTGATACGAAGATCATCACGACTAAGTTTCGAAGGAATTCTCCGCTGTTGTGGGGATTCGGACCGGCGAGCGAGATCGGGTAGGAGGCGGGATTACTCCCGCCGTCCTCCCACACCACCGGACGTGCGGTTCCGCATCCGGCGGTTCATGA
>UEXW01000283.1_pt1 | contig 20638 bp, 21 predicted proteins | sample 4301151 | NCBI WGS metagenome assembly UEXW01 (sample SAMEA4773176, study PRJEB27434) | metagenome | biome: 2259; feature: agricultural soil; material: soil | place: USA | collected 2014-09 | depth 0.25 m | reverse complement strand
CAGCGCCCCCGTTTGGTGATTGCCTTCTGGCGACAGGCAGAACTGTTCCCGTTGTAACTATATTATGCAATACTCAATAATGTCGCAACTTGCCGGCATCTCGCGGCTGAATCTGGGCGGTCCCGTTACAACCCCGTCGGCAGAACGCTCTAAAATTCCAAGCGATCGTTCTGCAAAGGCGCATGCGATGCGAGCAATCGGGGATCAGGCCCGGGCCGGGGACACTGGGTGCTGGCGTTGAGATATTGTCGTAAGCACCGCACGCACGGAGTGTAGCCCTCCCGTAGCGCCTCAGCAGCCGTCATCATCTTTGGGCTCTCATCATCATGCTTGTGCAGGTATTTGCATCCTGGCACGTGGAAGACCTTCCCGTCGTCGCAGACTGCCACCAGCAGGCTGGCGGGGACACCACGCGGCGGTTTGGCGAGCAGTGATCGAACACTCGGGTTGCGGAAGGCCGTAGCATTCCCCAAAACAAGGCCGCCGGCTATCAGTGCCGTAGCCGCTATGGCCAGCATCCATAAGGATCGTGCGCTTCGAAATCCGGTGGACGACGCTTCCTGTGCGATGCGGCGCTGCAGACGCTGACTGAATCCGGCCGGCAGTTCGAAGAGCCGATCGTCCCCATAGATCTGGACAAGGTTTCGCGTACCATCGAGTACAGCAGTGCAGTGCTTGCATCGCTTCAAATGCTCTTCCATGGCGGTGCGCAATGCCGGATCCACTTCTCCTTCGAGATAGTTCGAGATCTCACTCCAAACGTGTTCACAATTCACTACCATGGCTTACTCCCCTTCTCGAACGGCAAACGCGCAAACCAGGCACTTCCGAACCCGGGCGCGAGCATGTCCCGCAGCATCAACCGGGCACGCAGTAGCCGTGTTTTCACTGAAGCTCGCGAGATCCCCAGAGCTTCCGCTGTCTCTTCAATACTCAGGTGTTGAATGTCTCGCAGCAAGAAAACCTCGCGGTATTTCTGGGTGAGCATCGCGACCGCCTCGGCCAGCTTTTGGCGGATTTCCTTTCGCTCTAAGGCTTCGGACGGAATCTCGCGCCAATCGGCGAAGTCGCGCGGGGTGTAGGTTCCATCGTCCTCCTGACGCTCACCCATCGGTTCTGTGACCTCGGAATGATTTCTTCGCTTCCGCATAAGCGCCTCGTTCACGGTGATTTGGGTCAGCCAGGTGCTGAAGCGTGCGTCGCCGCGGAATTGCCCGATATGCGTGAGTGCTTTGAGAATGGCCTCCTGAGCAACATCCTCGGCATCAGCTTCGTTGCGCAATATGGCGAGCGCAGCGCTATAGACACGGCGTTCGTAAGGCTTGACCAGGTCGTAGAACAGCTTCTTCTCGCCAGCTCGCACACGGCGAAGCAGTTCCTGCTCGCGCGACTGAGCGGCGTCGGTGGTCTCCACACGAATGTCTGTTCTCCGGGGCAGGCTACCCATGCGCGCTCTTTCTAGGTATCGGATCGTGGATTCACGGGAAGGTACTCCGGGTCCTTCTTCCATCCCGTGAGCATAGACATAAAGTTGTTCCAGCCATGCAGAGTCACCATAACGAGGTGGCCAAGCACGAAAAACAAGATGGCCCACATCACCAGGAAATGCCAAAGGCGCGCCAGGTGAAAGCCGCCCATGGGCCAGGCCAGCCAGGAAAGCTGGACGGGCTTCCAGACGACCAGGCCCGTCCACACGGAGAGGACTCCCAGGACGATTGCGGAAGTGTAGGCCAACTTTTGAAGCGGGTTGTAGGTCTGCGTGTCCGCCGGCTTCGGCCCGAAGAAAAAGTAGTGTCGAGCCATGGGCCAAACACCTCGAAGGTCCTTGGGAACGAGGAGAACCTGCTTGTAGTGGCCAGAGAAGAGTTGGTAACCGAGATAAAAAAGGCCTGTGGCGATGTAAATCCACATAAAGGTGAGGTGCCATTGCAAACCTCCCCCTAACCAGCCACCAATTGCAAAAGCCTTTGGCCAGTTGAAAAGATCTTTTTCCGGGATCTTGGCGCCAAAGCTCGGGAAGGCCCGAAAAATCTGAAGGCCGCTGCCCACCATCACGAACAACGCGACCGCGTTCACCCAGTGGGTGAAGCGGACCACCCAGGGATGCTCGTACACTGCCCGCACCGGGTTGCCAGACTTCGCGGTTTCGAACTCGACAACTTCTGCTTGCATGTTTTTCTCCCGCGAATCTAGAGTCCGTAAAACCACGAATAGCCCTGATCCTCCCAGTACCCTACCCGTTCGAGAACGTGGCTGACTTTCAGGTCCGTCAGATACTTGGCTTGCTTGTAGCCGATCTTTGTCGGAACGTTCAGACGTACCGGCGCGCCATGTTCACGCGTCAAGGGCTGGTCATACATCTCGTAGCACAGCAAAGTTTGAGGATGCATGGCGGTGGCCATGTCAAGCGATTCGTAGTAGTCGTCGGCACATTGCACGGAGATGAATCGTGCGGTGGGATCGGCGCCCACTAACTTCAGAAACTCCGAGAGGCGCGTGCCACCGAAGCGTCCGATCACGTCCCAACCCTCGATGCAGACGTGACGCGTATTTTGGCGTGTGCGCGGCAATGCCTGAATTTGCGCCAGGGTGTAATCGCCGGGCTTCTGAACCGCGCCGCTGACCGTCAAGCTCCAGTTCTCAAAAATCACGCCTGGATCGTCGACGTCATAACCATTGATGGGAAATTTCTCAAAGGGAGTCAGTTCGGAATCAGCGAAAGTGTCGGCTAGATGGCCGGGGCGGAAGAGTTTGCCGGAAGCCCAGTCGCTAAAACCCAGTCCGGCCTTGAGCAGAGGCTTGCACAAAGCGGGAATTGCGAAAGCGCCCAGAGCGACCACAGGCATCAGCTTCAGCAACTCACGCCGGTTGATTTTCTTGAACTTGCTCTCATCCATTCGTGGATTCTCCTGGGCTCAAACGGACTCCACCCATGTAGTGGCGTGCTCATGGGATTTCGTAGCCTACCGCAAAGTTACACGATCCAGGAGTATTTTATGTCGGAACCGAGAGCCAGTATGAAGCGGTCGAAACTAGAAAGCCATCGGAAGCCCAGTGCTCTGTTTGCAGCCTAGTTTAGGCAGGAGTCCGCGATAGGCAAATCCCTAAGAAGCGAGGTGGAAGGCACCCCGGCTCCAGCGTAGCCGAGATAGATGAAGCGGTTCGCATTTGGCTGACTCCTCCCATGCCTGGAGTGCGCAACCGGTCCTATTGCTCACACTTTCCACGCGGCCAGAAGATGTAGGAACCGGAGCCATATTTTGCCTAGATTCAATGTCTTCGCCGATTTCGCCCAGCGAAGGCCGCGGCAGCGTCCGGAAGGCTGTCCCCGCAAGGTCAAACCTGCATCTAACTAACAAAGGCCGACAGTCCTGGCACGGTGACCAGAGCAGAAATTCGGAGACTGTTGGTGGTAGTGGATCGGAGGATGCTATGGCTCAGGTGATTGAATTTTACGTTCCCAATCGCTTTCGGAAAAAGGTGAAATGGGTGCCTACCGCGCAGCGCGGAAAGGTGATCGAGTTCCCTGCTGAAGTCAAGAAGTCCGCCTGAACTTCGGAAAGGACTTCCCGAACGCCCGGCTTAGGGTCGTTCCAAAGCCGGGCGTTCTTGTTTCCCAAGAGAAGGAGATTGTTAACGAGCGCGAGTGACCAGATCGGCGGTCTTAGCTTCGCTGAGACTCCTGGTGCGGGGTTGGTAAACGCAGAACGGCTCCCCGTCCATGAAGTCGCCAGTGGCCGCGTAGGCACGCGCGCGGCATCCCATGCACACGTTGCGGAATTCACAACAGCCACACTTACCTTTCAGGTTGCCCGCATCGCGCAACTCATGGAACACTGCCGAGTTTTCCCAGATGTCCACGAACGTCTGTTTACGCAGGTCGCCGGCAATCACGGGTAAATATCCGCACGGATAAACTTCGCCTTCGTGCGAGAGAAAGCACACGCCGGTTCCAGCAAGGCAGCCTTTGGTCCTGGCATTGAGATCGGAAGGGTGGCCTCCCGGATGTCCCACGGGCTGACCCACGCCGTCGGGCTTGAGAGCGATGCCGGTGGAACCTGGCATCGTCATATCGGTCGGGCCAATATCGGACGATGGGGCTGTTGCGGGCGTTTGAACCGGAGCGATCCGCGCCAACTCTTCGGCGGCGCGGCGATCGGCCGCGCGGCGTTGCCGTGCGACTCGAAAATAGTGGGGCGCGCAGGTTGCTTTCAGCTCGATGCCGCCGACAAGGGACTGGTCGTAGAACCAGTTCAGCATCCGTTCATACTCTTCCGGGGCAACCATCTGCTCCGCTGCAATATCGACACCGCAGCCCACCGGGACCAGCAGGAACGTGTGCAGCGCGTCTGCGCCCAGGTTTCTCGCCAGTTGAAGAACCTCCGGCAACTGGTGCGCGTTGTGACGGGCGATGGTCATGTTGATCTGGACAGACATTCCTAACGCTTTGAGATTGCGCAAACCGTGCACGGCGGCATCGAAAGCGCCGGAGCTTCCGCGAAAGGTATCGTGCGTAATGGAGTCGGCGCCATCCAGGCTAATGGAAACCCGGCGAACCCCCGCGTCCACGATTATGCGGGCCACGTCTTTAGTGACTAGAGTGCCGTTGGTCGCCAGCGCAACACGCAGCCCCTTGTCGGTAGCATAGCGGGCCAACTGGAAAATGTCGGAGCGGTAGAGCGGCTCGCCGCCGCTCAACACCAGGATCGGATTGGCTGCTGCCGCGATCTGATCGATGATCTCGAGAGCGGCACGGGTGGGCAGATCGGTGGGTGAACTGAGTTCGGTGGCGGTTGCGCGGCAGTGGATGCAGCGAAGGTTGCAGCCTTTGGTGACTTCCCAGAAGATCAGGCGCGGCTTGTTTTCGCCGGGTGCGCCAGCGTGTTTTCCGTTGCCATTCGCTGAAGGCATCGCATGCCCTCCTTCGTCAGAACCTGGAGTTGATTGCCCATCCCCAGCGCTAACGATAGAGAACGGCGAACATGGTAGCCGTGACTATTGTCACCCCGGCTTGTGATGCAGATCACCAGTGTAGTTTTATGAAAACAAGCTCTTTACTGGGTTCCTGCCCCGGAATGGCAGTCGCTGCAACTCACCTGGGTTAGGTCTCCAAGATCGATTGGATGCTGGAAAGTAACTTTTTGAACGGCAGCAGTGTTGACGCCGCCTTCTTGCTGGCTCAACACGCTGTGACATATCTGACAGTCTTTGGTGATGACTTTGCCGTCGGCGCTGGTGTGCTGGCCATCGTGGCAACGGAAGCAGCCGCTGAAATGGTAGTGACCGATGTTGTTGGGGTGAGTCTGCCAGTTCAGTTTCATTTCCGGGAAGGTCGTGTTGCGATAGATTCGCTGGAGCTCCTCAACCGCGTTACGGATCTCCAATTCCTTGCTTTTGGCTTGAGCGGGATATTTGCTCTCGTAGAAACTCTGGATCGACCTGGCGATGCCCTGCATGGCAGCGTCGGTGGTGGCGTAATCGGCAGTAAGAGCCGCGACAGCCTGCTGCTTCAAGTATGGCAGCGATAGGTCTAGCCGTCGTGCCAGCAACGAGCTATCGACTGACACGTCTGGCGGCACGTAGATATGCGTGGGGCGATTGTGGCAATCGACGCAGTCCATTCGATGTTTGCCAGCCGCCGCGATCTGCTCCTTGCTGAGGGTAGAGTCCTTGGCGAAGTATTCCGTAACTCGCCCCTGCAAATTCTTCATACGCACATAAGGAATGACTTGACGTTTTTCGTCGGCCGCAACGTAGGTAACTTCATTGGCTATGTTCATGTGCCAATGGATGCCCTCCGGAGCGCCCGTCGCCGGATCGCCGCCACCGGTATTAATGAGCATGCGGATCTGGCGGGGCGTGTTCGACTCGTCGCTCGCATAGTGCGTGAACACTTTGAGCTGGGCTCCGTAAAACTTTTTGGGCCAGTGGCACTGCTCGCACGTTTCCGCTGCTGGGCGTAGATTGTGAACTGGGGTCGGAATGGGACGTGGGTATGTATTGAAGGCGGTGGCGAACACCTGGCGCGCCCCGGAGAGCTTGGATTTCACGTACCAGGTAGCGCCCGCTCCGACGTGGCAATCAACGCAGGCAACGCGCGCGTGCGGCGAGAGTTGATAGGCGGTGAACTCCGGCGCCATCACCGAATGGCACAGTTGGCCGCAGAACTGCACGGAGTCGGTGAACTCGTAAGCGCGGTAGCTGCCGATCACGCTCAAGCCGATGAAGGCGACCATGAACGTGAACACGAAGGTTAAAGCCCCGCGCTGACTGGGATCGTTGAAATCGATGTGCAAGTACCGGACGGCTTCACCGGGTTGCTGTCGGCGCTTTCTTCGGTCGTACCAGATGCCGACTGGGATGAGAACGAGGCCGGCGATGAGAAAGCCGGGAGCAATCATGTAGGCCAGGATGCCGACGTAGGGGTTGGGATGCTGGGAGGTGAGATCCAGGAAAAACAGGAACAGAAAATTTCCGAAGGCAATCACAGCAAGTACAAGTCCCACGAGCGAAATCGGGTTGCGCAGCCACTCGCGCAACCGGGAGAGTCCACTGCCGTTGCTGGATTTGGACTCAGGATTGTCCTTGGTCACGCCACACCTCCCTTTCCCAACTCGTTAAAATCTTGGACCTCGCTGTCCACTACACGTCTCAGTGCAGAGATATTGCGCCCCCCCACCCTGGGAACCGCAAAGACCCCTTTTTGTGGGTGCTTACTCACGGGGATGGGAGACGACCTCAGCATTGCATTCCCCGGCTTCCGAGGCTGATCCGGCGGGCTCTCCCAGCTCCGGCTTGGGCGCGTTCGGTTGTTCTCCGTTCGAGTTGGCTCGTGCTGCAGTGAGCAGAGTGTCAGCGTCGAGTCCGTGCTCATCCCGGTAATGCTCGAACGACATTCTGCCATCCCACCAGGCCCAATTCATCGGATAGACATCCGGATCAAGGAAGACCTGGTAGAAGTGCCACACGACGATCGCCAAGGTCGCCAGTACTGCTTCGTAGAAGTGGATCGCCGTGGCAACATCGAGCCACCAGCGTGCCAGCACGTGACCAACCCAGACTTTCGCCCAGAGCATGATGCCCGTAGCCGCCATCACGATCAGTCCCCACACCAGCGCCCAATACTCCGCTTTCTCCGCGTATGTGAAACGACGGAATTCTGGTTTGTCGGAGCGCAGGCCCAAGTAGTAACGCATAGTGTCCCAAACATCGAAGGCATCCTTGAGCGTCGGCAGGAAGTCGGTTACGAGTCGACGACCGTCCCGGGTGAGGAAGATGTAGACGAGGTGATATGCGCCCGCGCCCATCAGGACGACGCCGGCAACGCGGTGGCTAATTCCGCGGACTCTCTCGCTCATGCCGAGCATTGTCCCGAACCACGTGTCGGGATATTTGAGTGCAAACCCGGTGATCACGAGAATGAAGAAGCTCGCCAACAGGGTCGCGTGTTGCCAACGCTGGTGTCTCGTCATACGGACCACTGCGCGATGTTCGTGTTGACGCCGCACCAGTGCCTTGAATCGCCAGATCAGCAGGTTGTGAACGAGCATGGCGCCGATCACGGCAAAGATCATTCCCAGATAAAACTTGCGAATCCAGCGTACCGCGAGGCTTCCCATGTCAGCCGACAGCGGAGCGTCAACGTGCACTTTGCTGAGGGTGAATTTCTCGGTTACGCCGGGATGGCATTGTCCGCAGGTGTTAACCAGGTTGGCGCGATTGATGGTGGAACGCGGATCCCTCGAAGGCAAGATGTTATGCACTCCGTGGCAACTGGCACAATTGGCCACCACCTGCGAGCCTAGTTTCGAAGCCAGTCCGTGATAGCTCGCCAGATAAGTTGTGGACCGACGGCCTTCCACGGCAAATTCCTGCGAGAGTCTCACCCCTTCATGGCAACGCGCGCAAGTGACACGCGCGAGGTTGGCGGCTGCGACCGTGGAATTGGGATCGACGTGCGCCTTGATGGAATGTATGCCGTGGCAATCGGTGCACACGGGCGCCATCCCATTTCCTCGAGCGATCGCCTGGCCGTGAATACTCTGGGCGAACTCCTGTTGCACGTTAGTGTGGCACTTGGCGCAGGTGGCAGGCACATTGAACTTAAAGATTGACGACTTCGAATCGCTGGCCGCCAGGATTTCGTGACTGCCGTGACAGTCGGTGCAGACCGCGGCTTTGTCCGATCCGGCAGCGACTGCTTTCCCGTGCACGCTCTCCTGATAGGACAAGAAAGGCTGGGCACTGTGTCCGCTGGCCCCCATCACGAACTTCTGGCCGTGGCAGGTTCCGCATGTGGCCGGAATGTTAGCGTGACTGACGCGCGACTTTGGATCGCTCGCCGGCAGCAATTCGTGCGGACTGCCGTGACAATCCAGGCAAGTCGCAGCTTGCCCATCACCCGCTTTAATCGCCTTGGCGTGGTAGCTGCGATCGTACGCGGCCTGCTGGTCGGCGTGGCACTGTGCGCAGGAAACCTTGGCCGGCGTGGCTTCGTGCGCAGAACTCTTGATGTCGGAATGGCAGTCGACGCAAGCGAACATGCTTCCATGAATCGAGAACTTGAAGGTGTCGGGATTGACATACAGACTGACCGACTTGCCCGCCACGTCCTTGGCCATTGTGGAGTCGCTGTGGCAAGCCAGGCAGTCTTCGTTGCTGGGCTTGGGGGTGGGCTTCTGGGCGGCGGAGGCGGGGAAAACCGCGAAAACCAGAGCTAAGAGTCCAATTTGCAGGAGCACCGCTCTCCTGCTTCTGGAGCCAATTGGCTCTTCCCCCATGGTGTGGCGGCCTCCTCAGCCCGAATCCAACTGCACTCCTATTGTTCGGGCCGGATGGGCACGGGAGCAGTGAGTCACCTCACCGGCGGGCGTGACGTAGGTCACACAACGATGTTCGAGGCATTCCGCAAAAAATAAGGGCGGCCTGAGCCGCCCCGACAAGGTTGGGTTGTTGGCGTGGACGTAGCGTGGGGTCGCGGGACCCACGAAGGACTTTTCGTTGTACTGGTAGTAATTCCACCCGGCATTCCAGCCCAGGTTATGGCCCAAGTCAAACGTGAAATTCGCCAGGGGCAGATGGTAGTTGTACTGCAGCGAACCTCCCGGCTGCAGATAGCTGAAGAGTGGAGTCTTGCCGTCTACGTTCGTAATGCTGTAACCGACCATGGTGGTCACACGCTTCACCGGCTTGAAGGTTACGGCTCCCATGGGATGAACTGGTGATGGCTCCTCCTCACTTAAACAAAACGTTGCTCGAGTTCGAGCCATGAACGGCGCTGTGGCACATGGTGCACGCCTGGTACTTTTGTGACAGATTGTGAGCGGTCCCAATCGGTCCCTGGGTTGGGACGGTGTGGCACTGCAGGCACAACAGGCTGGTTTGGCTGACCCGCAGCAGGCGCGGATTGGTCGCCCCATGGGGGCGTGTGGCAGCTCGAGCAGCCTTCAGTTTTCACGGGAAGGTGCTCAAAGACAAATTGCGCAAGGTGGCGGTACCGTGCAGATTGTGGCAATCCGCGCATTGCACAAAGCCTTCGTTCACACGGTGGTGGAACGGTTTGGCAAACTCCGCTTTGGTCGCGGTGTGACATTGGTAGCAAAGCTCGGGCTGACGCCGCGTGAGCAGCCGATGCTCTTCCTTCGCGTGGTGCGGAGAATGGCAGTCCAGGCAGCCGACATCATTGCTGGCATGCGCCGATCGGTTGAAGTGCACCTGCCCTTCGCTGTCTGCGTGACAAGTCAGACAGCAGGCGCTGGCCTGCTGCCGGGAGGGTTCCTTGAAGCGAACGATCTTGCTGACGTCGCCTCCGCCCGCCACATGTTCGCTCCCTGGACCGTGACAGGATTCGCAACCATGTCCGCCCTTTAAGGTTGTTCTGTAGTGCGGAGTAGTCTCGAATTTTTTGGTGTTGAGGTCTTCGTGGCAGGTCTTACAAGCGTCGGAACCAGCATACAGCGGCGTGGCCACAGGGCTGGCCGCCGCATTCGTCGCATCATTGCGCGAGAAGGCGGGTACGGCCAGCATCAACAGAAACAGGCTGAGGACCAATCCTGCAGGCCGGATGGAATCACTTCCCTTCTTCATTGTGTGCACTCCTGGGCGCGATTGAGACTCTCGCTGGCCGCAGCCGCGACCTCAATGCGCTGACAGACTCACTAACGCCTCAGAATACGTTTGGCGGGAAAAAAGACCTTGTGACATCTAACCAGCTAATGCGTGAGAAGCGACCCAAAGGGTGCACCTAGGGGAGGAGCCAAGAGTGCAGCCGATCTATTACCTGTGGTGCACGGGGCTTCGGTGCAGGACCGGCGTTTGCTCAGGGGCACTCAGCGATGGTGTGATTTGGATGGTGGAGCGCCTTGATCGTGACAACGCTGGCACAGGTGCGCTTCAGGTGTAATAAGAATCGACTTTACCTGCTCGTAGTGGTGGATGGAGTGGCACGTAAAGCACGTCAACCGCGCCTGGGTGTGGGCGGTACCAAGATTGACGGCATGACAACCAGTGCAGCGCTGTTGGATGATCTCGGGCGAGGCTCCCGAGAAGCGCTGGATCTTTTCAGGATCACCACCGCCCTCGACATGCGCGCCTCCCGGCCCGTGACAAGACTCACAGCCCTGCGCCTCTGCTTTCTCCATCTTCAGGGTATGGACGTGTGCGGAAGCGGCGAAGGTCTTGTACTGGTCCTCGTGACAGCCCTGGCAGACTTCCGCGCCCACGTACTTCGAGGTTTCTTCTCTTTTCGGATGTGCGGACGATTCCTGCCCGAAAACAGTTCCGCCGAGGAATCCAACCATGGCAAAACCGAACATCAAAAACGCTGCCCCCGAGCGAACCAGATGCATGGGACCCCCGATGCAGCAATAGCCTGCCTGCGTCAAGAGATAGAGATGTGGACCGAGCGCAGGGACACCTTCATGAGGCGCGAGCGCCGCGAGGCCGGCGGCTGCGGCCGAGCCCGACCGAACGTACCCGATCGTACGCAATATGGAGATCCTGACTGAGCAATGTAACGACGTGCAGGCAAGCCTCACGATGCTCACGCAAGAAAGACAAAAGTTCTTTGCGCTTCACCATCGCGACTTGCGCGTTGTCGAGCAACTCCGCAGTGACTTCGTAGGCGCTACCTGAAAGCGAAGCGCTCAGCCCGAGGACTTCTCCGGGAAAAGCCACGCGGAGAGTCAAACGCTTTCCCGATTCAGAACACACCGATAACTTTGCCCGGCCTTCACACAAGACAAAAACGCCGCGTGCAGGCTGGCCCTCTCGGAACAAGACTGTGTTTCGCGGACACACCAGGTTGGACTTCAGGGCGTTAAAGGCCGTGAGTGTGCTGGCGGGTAGATCGCAGAAGAGGCGGTCGGGCGCGCGGGCACAGTTGAGGCAACTTTGCTGTATCGCACTCTCCATATGTGCTAGATAGTCCTCAGCGGGGAAAAGCACAGTGATTGGAGTCACCGGTTGCCGTGACTTTTCGCACAGAATGCGTTGCGGAAGACTTCAGTTGCTCGCGGCCATGGCTTTGAGCGCTACCTTGTTGCGAATCACAAGCGTGGAACCCTTGGCCTGCACGATCTGACGCTTCTTCAAGTCCGCGAACAAGCGGGTGACGGTCTCGCGCGAGGTCCCAATCATCTGTGCGATTTCCTCATGCGTGAGGGCCAGCTTCAAGCGTGGCTCCTGCTTGTTGGCTTCTCCATTCTTGGAACTCCATTCGAGCAGGAGCTTGGCAAGTTTTTCTCCCGCCGAATGGGACAGGCCCAAAGAACGTACTTCATGGCAGGCGTTGTTGTATTTCTCACTGAGCTGTTCAGCGACCTTGAAGCACGCCTCAGCGTGCTCTCTGAGGAAGCGAAGAAAATCCTCGCGCTTTACGAAGTTGACTTGGCAAGGATCGATCGTCTCGGCAGTCAATTCGTAGGGCTTGCCGGAAACGGTGGCGCTGAGCCCGAGGACTTCGCCGGGTTCGGCGATTTTCAGGATCAGGGTCTTGCCATCGGTGGCGCAGATGGAGAGCTTCACGCGCCCCTTGCAAAGGACGAAAATGCCACGCGGAGCCTGCCCTTCGACGAACAGTACGGCTCCCTTGGGATAAGCGGTGGCGTATTTGATGGATTCGAAGGACTGCAAGGCTGAGGTGGGCAGGTCACAGAAGATGCGCTGCGCGCCCATTTTGCAGGTAAGGCAGCTTTCGATAATGTCCAGTCCGTATGGCGAGAGCATGGGTTTCCCCCTGTGACGGTGCGCGCTACTGGCCTCGTTGGGAGCATTCAGGGCCGTCCGCGGCCATACCCTGCAAAGACTTAGCGGTAAGGCCACTGACCGGACGCATGTGACCCGCGTCACGGTAACAGTGTCCGCCCGGAGGTTACCTGCCGCTGTGACTCCTGCCACAACTGGATGTGATGCCGCTCACAGGGAGTTCGAGAGTTTTTCTGGCTTTACTGGCGATTTCAGGGCATACTGAGGAGCGCACGACATGCCTTCCCCAAAGGGCTGCAAGGAAGGTAGGGCCCGCATGTTAGATCAGTTAGAACGACAAGAGGTCGAAGAGCACCTCCAGCCCCGGGTAGTGGCCCCCCCAGCGTTCCCGGCGGAGGACGACCAGCGGCAACGGCGGCGCATGGTAATCGCGCTCATTCTGCTGCTGGTGGCGCTCGGATTGGTGCTGGTAAAAGACCGCGACTTCTGGTTCCCTGCAACCGACACAACCGCAGACGCCGAAGCAATCGACGATTCCACACCCATCGGGACGGTGGAGGCTGCAGGTACGACTGCACCGAATGCGGAACTAACCAGTCCGGCCGCACCGGCGCCCACCCCCGCTCCCAGGAAGAGGGAGCGCCCGGCGGTGTCCAAGACCCCGGAAACAGCGGCTCCCGTGAGTGCACCGGTAACGAGCGCGCGGGCCGTATTACCGCCTCTCCGGGTGGAGGTTGAAGCCGGTGGACGCAGCCAGTTTGTGAAACCCGGATCGCCTTCCGTAAAGGTAGTAATGCAGCCCGGGACGGTGGTTCCCCAGTCGCCAGAACCGACGGAAATGGCGAGTGTCGGCAACGCTCCCTTGACCAATGCTGGAGAACGCACCCAGATGTCCTCAGACTCCCGGCAACTCCTGACGCGTTCGGTGAGGCCGGAGTATCCCTTGCTGGCCCGCCAGATGAAGGTGCAAGGCAGGGTGGACCTGGAAGCTTCCATCGGGAAGGACGGGGGAATTCGGACGCTGAACGTGCTGGCCGGGCCGACGATCCTGGCCGATGCGGCGCGCGAAGCCGTCAAGCAATGGCGCTTTAAGCCTCACTTCCAAGACGGGCAGGCGGTGGAAACGCAGGTTCCCATCTCGGTGAACTTCACCATTTCGACCAACTGATTTCGGCAACAGGACAGAGAAAAGGGCGGCGCGTTTCGCGTCGCCCTTTTGTTTTGGGATTGAAGTGTGGGCCGTGTAGGAGTGCGCCAAGAATAACGAGCGCCCGGACCCTTTCGAGTCACGGGCGCCCGGGCAGCCCTCCCCCAGAACTGCTCGCTGGACAAAGTAAACGGGAGGTCGGCTTATGGAAATAGCACTTCCGTGCTATTCGTTACCCACTAATGTGCTATGCCAAAAGCCTTATTGGACGGGCCTTTCAAGGGATCTGTGGAAAACCATCCTCAAGCTGGTGCCGTCCCCTCGGGAGCCGGGGGCACCAGCGGAGCCAGTGGCTCTGGCGCCGGAACGGGCTCGCGAGCCGCCACCGCCACGACCACGGCAGTCTCGCGCAGATAGTATGCCGCTGCCGAAGCACGCTGCCAGAAGCGCACCCAGAGCGACAGGATCAGCATAATCTGGCTTATCAGGAAGACTCCGACGACACTGCTGGGAGGCACCAGCACATTCCATACCCAGATCCCTGCCACCAAGACCAGTAAGCCCACCAGCGCGATAACCACGTAGGTCGCGAGAGTCCGCACCAGATGCCGGCGCGCGTAGCGGAATCCTGTGGCGACCGATTTCCGCACTGCAGCTTGGTCCCGCACGACCACATCGATCTGTGCCAGATCAAACCAGACGCGAATCGCGGTCATGATCAGGAAGATCACCGCTGAGGTGATCAGGTCCGTGTAGAAGGACAGCATCTCGTTCGTACTGTTATCGGCCGCTTTTTCTAAAGCTGTCTTGATGCCAAAGAGCAAACCGGCGATGGGCCCGGCGATGACCGCGAAAAACAGAAGTAGCCGAACGAACCTCCACAAGTTGCGGCCGCAAGCGCGGAAGAACTCTTCGCGGGAGAGCCGGCCCTCGGACGTGTAGCCTTCCAGCACACCTGGAATGAGCAGCAGCGTGGCCACAAAGAACAGAATCGCGAAGTACATCGCGGGCATGGTAGACGCGTAGACGGAACCCGTTTCCGGCCTACTCAACAGTTCGAAGAGCACGGCCAGGTCAAAGCCATGCACCAGTTTGTCAGCCAGCAAGCTGTGATCCAGCACGCCATGGATCTGGTTCCGGAAGGCGGCAGCGCCAAACTCCGCCAGGGTGAGGTTGAGCACCCAGAACCAGAAGATGTAGCGCTTGTGACGGTTTACGATGCGGAGACCGACGGAGATCATGTTTCCTTCGTCGCTCATGGGCTTCCTTTTTCCTAAACCATCCACCAGGTGAGGAATTGGGCAAACATCTGGCTCACGAAGGTCCAGTAGTTAGCCAGCTTGCGGGCGGCCGAAGCCCGAGGTTTGGAGGTCCGGCTGTTGTTGAAATTGTTGCGGTCGAGATGAATCGCGTGATCCGGATCGACCTCGACCGATTCCACCTTCGCCTTTTTCTGATACGTAAATCGGACCCACCGATCTTGTCCGTCCCATTGCTCTCGTATTTTCTCGCCGTTGTCGAATCTGATTTCGATCTCCACCGGGAATATGAAATCCTCTTTGCGATGGATTTGGACTCTTGACTCGTAAACTGTCTCACCCTTCTTTTCCTTGACATCCTTTTCGTACCAGGCTGCGGGATACGAACCGCCGCGCATGACTTCGTAGTCAAACACCTGCGTACCGTAAACCGCCTGGTTGAAGTACCACCGCAAGTCCTTGCCGGAGACCTCCTCGAAGGTCTTGAGGAAGTCCTCTTTCGTGGGATGGGTGAAGCGGTAGCGCATGAAATAGGTGTGCAAGGCTTTTTGCACGGTGTCTTCGCCGATGACTTTCTCTAGGGTGAGTAGAACGCTCGCGGTCTTGCCGTAGGTAATGCCGCCGTAAGAGTTGAAACTGGCGTACTGATAAGCCTTGCGGGCCAACGGATCGAGATCAGCCACTCCGATGAACTGAAGGCGTTGGGCTTCGCGCTCTCCCGCCGTCACGCCGAACTGCTGCAGGAAGGAAGTATCGCGCCCAAGGATGTCGTCGAGGATCTTCACCTCGGTATAGCTGTTCACGCCCTCGTCCAGCCACGCGTCCTCGAATTCGTTGGTAGCTACCATGCCATACCAGTATTGGTGGCCGAATTCGTGTTCCACCACCACCTCGGGGAGATGGATACCGTCGGGCATCCACCAAGTGGTGTCGCCGGTGATGAAGGTGGGATATTCCATGCCGCCCGCGGCGGAGTCAGGCTCAGGGTCGACAAGGGTGAGGGTCTTGTAGGGATAGGGGCCATACCATCGCTCAAAGTGTTCGAGCGTTTGCTTAAGGATTTTGGCGTGACGCGCTTCCTGGGTCCAATGCGCAGGCTGCATCAGGATGCGCAGCTGCACCAAACCCATAATTCCCTGGAACGTGTCTTCCCCAACTTTGTAACGAGGACTGGCAGTCCAGGCGAAATCATGGATATCGTCACCGTGGTAAGTGAGAGTTTGCGTGCCGTCTGCGTTCCTGACGGTGTTGACGAGGACTCCGGTGGCCCCGACGACTTCGTTCTGCGGAAGGGTGAGGGCGACGTCGTATACGCCGAAGTCCGCGAAGAACTCGGTGGTCACATGGAATTGATGGCAATTCCACGCGCCGTTCCACCAAACCCCGACTTTTGGAAACCACTGGCCGCCGAGAACGAAGTCACGCTTCCAGCCGGTTCGGGCCTGGGTCTCCGGAAACTGGTCGCGGAACTTGATCTTAAACTGGATAAATTCGCCTGGAGCGACGGCTTTGGGAAGAACAACCTGCACGACACTCTTGTCGTCCTTGTTCCCGTCATCAGGCTGGATGAACTCAAGTTTGGAGGTCAAGTCACCCATGCCGACCACTTCAAAACTCTTGATTTCTTCGGCGCCGTACTCTTTGTCCTCCCACTTCTCATAGCGGACGTCACGGCTGCCCATGGCTTTAGCTTCGCGCATCCACGAGGACTTCGGCTGAAAGGAATTGAGATAGAGATGGAAGGGAAAGCGATCCAGCGGCTGGCCGGTCAGGTTGTGATAGGTCAGGACCTCGGAGCCGTCGAGGGTATGCTTCGCGGCATCGTACTTAGCCTCAATGTTATAGGCGACGACCCGTTGGGAGAGCGGAGTTGGTGAATTTGTCGCGAAGGTAGTGTCAGGTATGGGGGAAGGGCTAGCGGGGCGTTTAGAGGCTGGGGCTGCTGCCTGCGAAAATCCCTCCATTTGCACGAGAAGCAGCGCAACCACGGGCACCAATATCGGGCGAAGCGGCATCAGTCCTCCCCCTCGACAGAATGTGGGCCGTCATCATATCGCACAGAGTCAACTTACGTCATGGGAAGGCGAACCGGCACAGATTCGCTGATGCACGATCGGACGCAGAGTGTTTGGCGACTCAGACCGCCCGCTTGCGCGGCACCGTCACGGGCAGTGCTTCGGCGATGAGTTCGCGCACGCGAGCCTTCAGTTCGGGCAAGCGCTCACAGACGATGGGAGAAAGAGAATCCCCTATTTCGAATGATTCTCCACAGATCGTGAGCAGATAGGCCTTCGGACAGCAGCCGTACAACTCCAGGGAAAGGCCTAGCAGGCCCGTGGGAGAGAGATGGTGTGTGAACGACACCGGTCCCGGTTGAGAGCGGATCAGCTCGCAATGAAATTCCCCCGGAGTTCCTTGCCGCGCGCTGTCGATGAAGAGCACCGTTTCCACGCGACTGATCGGTTCGGCTAATTCGGGGGTAAGTTGGTGACAGGGGAGTACCAGAACTTCCGGCGACCGGTTGACTCGAAATAACTGCACTGCGACCTGCCAACCGAGACCATCGTCGGAACGAAGAGGATTTCCGTAGCCCAGAATCAGGACTCGTGCCATGACGCACCTCCTGCAAGTTCAGCAGGACCGGCGGACTTCACGCAAAAGGTCGCCGGATGGATCGAGCAATTGCACCACTAGGGGCATCTCGCCCCAGGCATGCGTCGTGCAACTCAGGCAAGGATCGTAGGCGCGGATGACTGCCTCGACCCGGTTGAGCATCCCGTGAGTCATGCATTCGCCGCGCACGAAATGTTTCGCCACCTGTAGGATACTGCGATTCATCGCCATGCTGTTATGCCCGGTAGCGATGATGAGATTGGCCCAGCGCATCAGGCCCTGCTCGTCGATCTTGTAGTGGTGGATAAGGGTTCAGCGGGACCTCGCGATTGACGGGTGCGGGAGGCGACACTCGACGAAGTATTTTGGGATCCAGCAACGTGTTCTGGTGGCTTCCGTTAGAATGGGCGGTTCACGGTGTGGCAAAAGCGGAGGAAAGTGCGTGATCATTGGCGTTCCGAAAGAGACGTATCCGGGAGAACGGCGCGTTGCGCTGGTTCCCTTAGTGATTCCCAGCCTCACCAAGGCGGGTTTTGAAGTTTTCGTGGAAGCGAATGCTGGTGCGCAGGCCGGCTATCCGGACGCGCAGTATGTCGAAAAGGGCGCTCAGATCGTCTCCTCGCGCTCAGAGCTGTTCGGGAAAGCTGACATCATCCTCCAAATTCTCTGCTACGGCTCGAACGATGTCACCGGAAAGGACGATCTTCCGTTACTGCGGAAGGATCAGATTCTGATTGGTTTCCTGCGCCCCTTCGGATCGCGGGAAGTGGTCCAGGAAATTGCCGACCGCGGGGTGACCGCATTTTCGGTGGAACTCGTACCGAGAACGACGCGCGCACAGAGCATGGATGCCCTCTCCTCCATGGGCACGATCTGCGGATACAAGGCAGTGCTGATCGCAGCCGACAGGCATCCCCGAATATTTCCCATGTTGACGACTGCCGCGGGAACAATCACGCCCGCTCGCGTGTTTGTGATTGGCGCGGGTGTGGCGGGCCTGCAGGCAATCGCAACGGCACGACGATTGGGCGCAGTGGCCTCGGCCTACGACCTGCGTCCCGCGGCGAAGGAACAAGTGCAAAGCCTCGGCGGACGCTTTATCGAGCTGCCAATCGAAGCGAAGGACGCCCAGGACGCGCGCGGTTACGCTCGCGCCCAGGACGAAAACTTCTATCAGCAACAACGGGAATTGCTGGGTCGGGTGGTCAAAGAGAGTGACGTGGTCATCACCGCTGCGGTCATCCCTGGCAAAAAATCGCCCGTTCTCGTCACGGAAGAAATGGTGAAGGGGATGGCTCCGGGCTCGGTGATTTTCGACCTGGCCGCGGAACGGGGCGGAAACTGCGAGTTGACGCGAGCCGGCGAAACGATCGTGCGGCACGGTGTCACCGTTATTGGTGCTATCAATGTGGCAAGCGGAGTTCCCTATCATGCCAGCCAGATGTACGCGCGCAATGTCACAGCTTTCCTGCTGCACCTGGTTCGAGAACAGAAATTACAGCTGAACCTGGACGACGAAATTATTCGTGAAACGCTGGTGACTCACGGCGCCGCCGTAGTGAACCAGCGGGTTCGCGAATTCTTTGGGATGGCTGCGCCGGTTGCCCAGGGTTAGTGGAATTCTCCGGGAGGACGGATGAACAGTTCGATCCTGATTAACGGGCTCTTCATTTTTATGCTGGCGGGTTTCATTGGATTTGAAGTCATCCGGCGCGTCTCGCCCCTGCTTCACACGCCTTTAATGTCGCTTACCAATGCGCTGGACGCGATTGCGGTGGTCGGTGCAATCGTGCTGGTGGGCGAACACAAGAGCACACTCTCTGCCGTGCTCGGAACGATTGCCGTGGTCGCTGCCACCAGCAACATTGTGGGCGGATTCCTGATCACGGATCGCATGCTGAAGATGTTCAAGTCCAGCCGTCCGGCGCCCAAATCATGAACGAATTCGCGGGAAGCCAGCACATTATCGAAATCATCTACCTGGTCGCGAGTGCCCTGTTCATCCTTTCCTTGAAGTGGATGAGCTCTCCCACGACGGCGCGCCATGGCGTCTGGGCAGGAGAGTTGGGCATGCTGCTGGCGATCGCCGGCACGCTTCTGCACCATGGCATCGTCGACTACAAGTGGATCGCGGTCGCGCTCGTGCTGGGCACGATCATCGGCATTCCGCTCGGGCGAGTGCAGATGACCGCGGTGCCGCAGCGAACCGCGCTGAGCCACGCTTTCGGAGCTCTCTGCGTGACACTGGTCGGCACGGCTGAATTCTATTTGCGCACACCCGACATATCCCGATTCATGATGTCGGTGCTCTCAATGGAAGTAATCCTGGGGTCGTTGACCTTTACCGGCAGCCTGATGGCTGCGGGCAAACTTCAGGAAATTCTGCCGCAGCGACCGCTGACATATAAAGCCCAGAACCTGGTTAACTTCCTGTTGCTCGGAATTGCACTGGTAATCGCCGTTTACCTTGTCCTTCACCCCGAGGCTCGGCAACTCTATCCGTTCATGCTGCTGATTGCGCTTGCCTTCGGTGTACTGCTGGTCATTCCGATCGGCGGCGCGGACATGCCTACCGTGATTTCTCTATTGAATGCATATGCCGGACTTTCTGCGGCCGCCATGGGATTCGTATTGAATAACAAGCTGTTGATTGTGGCGGGCGCTTTGGACGGTTCCTCCGGCCTCATCCTGTCGGTGATTATGTCGAAGGCGATGAACCGGTCGTTCACAAATGTGCTGTTCGGAGCTTTTGGCCAGGTGGCAGCATCCGCTGCGGCGGGTGGAGAAGCGAAACCCGTGCGCAGCGCAACGGCCGAGGAAGCGGCCGCCATTCTATCGGCGGCAAACAAAGTCGTGGTTGTTCCCGGCTACGGCATGGCCGTCGCCCAGGCGCAGCACAAGGTACGCGAGTTGTACGACGCTCTCAGCAAGCGCGGTGTCGATGTACGCTTTGCCATCCATCCGGTGGCCGGCCGCATGCCCGGACACATGAACGTCCTGCTCGCCGAGGCTGACATTCCGTACGACCGCCTCATGGATATGGACGACATTAACGGCGACTTCCCGCAGACGGATGTGGCGCTGGTGATCGGCGCAAACGACGTTACGAATCCTGCCGCCCGGACGGATGCTTCCAGCCCTATCTACGGCATGCCGATTCTCGACGTCGATAAGGCGCATACGGTGATGGTCATCAAGCGGGGCATGAGTCCCGGATTCGCCGGCATCGACAATCCGCTCTACTATCTCGACAACACGCTCATGTTGTTTGGCGATGCCAAGGCTTTTGTAGGGAGTATCGTCCGCGAACTGACCGGCGGCGGACACAGCTAGCTTAGCTAAGTACTCAAGAACGTAAATACAGTGACGTATAATTTTATGGAATGTGACGCTGAACACATCTAGACTGGTCCTC
>UEXW01000310.1_pt1 | contig 20686 bp, 14 predicted proteins | sample 4301151 | NCBI WGS metagenome assembly UEXW01 (sample SAMEA4773176, study PRJEB27434) | metagenome | biome: 2259; feature: agricultural soil; material: soil | place: USA | collected 2014-09 | depth 0.25 m | reverse complement strand
GTTGGGGCCGGTGCAGGCGCCGCGGGAGTTGTCACCATAGCCGAAACGACTTTTGACGTGACATTTGGCGCCCCTGCTGAGCTTGTCGTTGGCTCAGCCTTGGTGCTCGCTGCCGAAGCATTGGGCTTCGAGTCCTGCACAGAAACCGTTGATGGAATCGTGGCGCCGGCCACTAGCTCGGGTGCAGTGCTTGCAGAAGGGTGCGTTGCTGCGGACGTACTTGCCGTTGCCACAGTCTGCGACGCGGGTGCCGGAACGGTCGCGGGCACAGAAGAAGATGCTGCAGTCGCGACCGGCTCCTCTTTCTTCGTCCCCGGCGCGATGTTCACGTTCACGGCCGCCGCGGGAGTGCCAGCGTTGGCCGGTGCGGATGCCGCGCTCGCGCCTCCAGTCACACCCGCAATGCCCAGCCCACCGCTTGCAGTCCCACTCGCAGTCTTCGTCTCCGCGACGGCTGTCTCGGTACGGGGCACCACCCCACTTCCCGGGGCGCTCATCCCCGGAAATACGGTGCCCTGTTGCAAACTTCCCAGCTTCGGATGAGCCCCTGAAGGCTTGGCTGCGGATGCGCTGGCAGCCGGTTGCGCGCTCGCAGGTTTCTCGGCGTAGATGATGGGAGGCAACTTCGGCGGCACCGGGATGGGTGTTTCCGCCATAGTGTCGTCGGACGCGGGCGGAGTCGGCGGCTTGCGCCGGAACACGCCCATCAGGGGTGCCGACGCTGCCGGCACCGCGCCCTGGCGCGATTTCGCAACCGTGCCGGCGGCCTGCACATGCAGCACAACGCTTTTCCCATCCGCGCTCATGGTGTAGGGAAGGGCGCTGTCCAGATCCACCACCACCCGCGTTACCGGCGGATTTGCGTTGTTCAGCCCCATGCGTACGCCGCGCACGCCGTCAGCGTTCAGAGGATAACGTTTCTGCTTTGCGGCGGAGATGACGCCGGGAAGGGAAAGGACCAGCCGATCTGGATTGATCGCGGTCTCGACCGTGGGCTGCACCGCCCCGGTCAGCATGATCTCGATCTTGACTTCGGAGCCCTCGCGCTTTACCTGCAGCTGCTCGACCTCAGCAGGACCGCCCGCGTTTTGTGCCGCCCCATAGGTGCTCAAAAGCAAGAGCACCGACAATAATGGCCTACCTTTCATCACTCCTCGTTACTCGCGCGCTTTGGGCCGCGGGGGGAAAGTAACTTCACTTCAACTAAAGGCCGGAGGACGAGTCTGGCCTCAACTCTTCGTATCCTTGGTGCCTAGCCCTTGCCATGGCACTGATAACAATTCGTGCTGTTGTACACATACCCACTGACATTGGGGTGGCGGAAATTCGCCGAGTTCCCACCGCCATGGCAATTCGTGCACTGAAACACTGCATAGTCGTTCGGATTCGTGTGGCACGTGGCACAAACCCCATTCGCATTGCCGTGGTTCACGTTGAACCACGTGTGATTGAACGTTGCGCCCGTCCAGGCCGCCGTCGTATGGCAGGTGGTGCAAGTTGTCGGGAAGCCAGCCGACTTATGGTTCGGATTGGTGGTGCCGTCGTAGTCCTTCTGGTGGCAACCCACGCAGGCCGTTGGCAGAGTCGTGTAGTTATTGTTGACGTGGCACATGACGCAAGTGACCGCTGCGGTTGCGTGGAAACCGGTCAAGGGGAAAGTCGTATTGTTGTGATTGAACGTTGCCCCGGTCCAGTTGGTCGTGCTATGGCAGGCGTCGCACGTATTCGGGAAGCCCACCTGTGCATGGTTGGGATTTGTCGTTGCGGTGTAGTCCTTCTGATGGCACGACACGCAGGTCGTATTCGCGCTGGTCAAGGCGTAGTTGCCATTCACGTGGCACGCGCTACAGGCGGTCGTCGCATGTGTGCCCGTCAGCGTGAAACCGGTGGTCGCGTGATTGAAGGTACCGTTGCCCCAGTTCGTCGTCGTATGGCACTGGTCGCAGGTCTGGGGGAAGCCAGCCTGCACGTGGTTCGGATTCGTCGTGCCCTGGAAATCCGTCAAGTGGCACTGGGCGCAGGCGCCACTGGTGAGCTTGTAATTGTTGTTCGTGTGACACTGTGCGCACTGCAGCGGAATGTGCGCACCCGTCAAGGTGAATCCGGTAGTCGAGTGATCGAAGGTAGCGTTTGCCCACGAAGCCGTCGTGTGGCATTGTGTGCAGGTCTGCGAGAACCCGGCCGCAGCGTGCGGCGGATTGGTGGTTGTGTTGAAGTCGTTCTGATGGCAACTGATACAGGTCGTGTTGGCCGCGGTCAGGTTGTAATTGCCGTTCACGTGGCACTGCACGCATTGCAGCGCGGTATGCGCGCCGGTCAGCGGGAAACCGGTGGTCGAGTGATCAAACGTCGCATTGCCCCAGGTGGTGGTGGTGTGGCACTGCTGGCAAGTCTGGGGGAAGTTCGCCGTCACGTGGTTCGGATTGGTGGTGCCCTGGAAATCTTTCAAGTGGCAGCTCACGCAAGCCGTATTCGCGCTGGTCAGGTTGTAATTGCCGTTCACGTGGCACTGCACGCATTGCAGCGCGGTATGCGCGCCGGTCAGCGGGAAGCCGGTGGTCGAGTGATCAAAGGTCGCACCCGTCCACGTGGTGGTGGTGTGGCACTGCTGGCAAGTCTGGGGGAAGTTCGACTGGACGTGATTGGGATTGGTGGTGCCCTGGAAATCCTTCAAGTGGCAGCTCACGCAAGCCGTGTTCGCGCTGGTCAGGTTGTAGTTGTTGTTGACATGGCACTGCGCGCACTGCACCGCGGTGTGGGCCCCGGTCAACGGGAAGCCGGTGGTCGAGTGGTCAAAGCTCGCACCCGTCCACGCGGTGGTGTTGTGGCACTGCTGGCAGGTCTGGGGGAATCCGCCCGAAACGTGATTGGGATTGGTGGTGCCCTGGAAATCTTTCAAGTGGCAGCTCACGCAAGCCGTGTTCGCGCTCGTGAGGTTGTAGTTATTGTTGACGTGGCACTGCGCGCATTGCACGGTGGCGTGGGCCCCGGTCAACGGGAAGCCGGTGGTCGAGTGATCGAAGGCTGCACCGGTCCACGCGGTCGTGTTGTGACACTGCGTGCAGGTCTGTGAGAAGTTCGACTGCACGTGGTTCGGATTGGTGGTGCCCTGGAAATCCTTCAGGTGGCAAGTGACGCAGGCCGCGCTGGTCAGGTTGTAGTTATTGTTCACGTGGCATTGCACGCACTGCACCGTGGTATGCGCCCCGGTCAGGGGGAAGCCCGTGTTGTTGTGATTGAAGCTTGCCGCCGTCCAGGCGGTCGTGTTGTGGCACTGCTCGCAGGTTTGGGGGAAGCCTCCCGACACATGGTTCGGATTGGTGGTGCCCTGGAAATCCTTCAAGTGGCAGCTGACGCAGGTTGTATTGGCGCTGGTCAGGTTGTAGTTGCCATTCACGTGGCACTGGGTGCATTGAATGCTGGTGTGTGCCCCGGTCAGCGGGAAGCCCGTAGTCGAGTGATCAAAATTCGCGCCCGTCCAGGTGGTGGTGTTGTGGCACTGGGTGCAGGTCTGCGAGAAGTTGGACTGCACGTGGTTCGGTTGGGTCGCCCCCTGGAAGTCCTTCAGGTGGCAGCTCACACAGGCCGCATTCGCGCTGGTCAGACTGTAGTTGTTGTTGACATGGCACTGCACACACTGTACGGCTGTGTGTGCTCCCGTCAACGGGAAGCCGGTGGTCGAGTGATCGAAGGCCGCCCCTGTCCAGGAAGTGGTGTTGTGGCACTGCGTGCAGGTCTGCGAAAAGCCGGACTGCACGTGGTTCGGCTGCGTGGTGCCCTGGTAATCTTTCAGGTGGCAGCTCACGCAAGCCGTGTTCGCGCTCGTCAGGCTGTAATTGTTGTTGACGTGACACTGCACGCACTGCACCGTCGCATGCGCTCCCGAAAGCGGGAAGCCGGTGGTCGAGTGATCAAACGTAGCGCTGGTCCAGGTGGTGGTGTTGTGGCACTGCGTGCAGTTCTGGGGGAACCCTGAGGTCACGTGATTGGGATTCGTAGTGCTCTGGAAATCTTTCAGGTGGCAGCTGACGCAGGAAGTATTGGCGCTGGTCAGGTTGTAATTGCCATTCACGTGGCACTGCGCGCACTGTACCGTGGCGTGCGCTCCCGACAAGGGGAAGCCGGTCGTCGAGTGATCAAAGGTCGCATTGTTCCACGAAGCCGTCGTGTGGCACTGCTGGCAGGTGGTCGGGAATCCGGACTGCACGTGATTCGGATTGGTGGTGCCGTTGAAGTCCTTCATGTGGCACGAGCCGCAATCGGTCGGCGTTCCCACAAACTGACCGTTGATGTGGCACTGGGTGCAGGCCACGTTGACGTGCCCCCCGGTCAGCGGGAATTTCGTAAAGGTATTGTGATTGAAGTTCGCCACATCCCACGTGCTCGAGTTATGACAAGTCTGACAAGTGGTGGGGAAGCCCGCCTGAGCATGCGGGGGATTGTTCGTCCTATTGAAATCCGCCAGGTGGCAGCCCACGCAGGTGGCCGGCGTTCCCACGAATTTTCCGCCCGCGTGGCACGCTGCACAGTCCAGAGAAGCGTGCGCCCCGGTCAAGGCAAACCCGGTGAACTGAAGATGGTCGAACTTCGCGCCCATCCAGTTGTCCATGGTGTGGCATTGCTCGCAGCCCGTGGGCAGGTTCAGCTTTACGTGGTCCAGCCCGGTCGTTTTCGTGTTGACGAAGTCTCTTTGATGGCACGAGAAGCAAGCGGTGGAGAGCCCCTGGAACTGGCCCACAGCCGCGCTCTTATGGCACGAATCGCAGTCCAGCGCAGCGTGCGCACCGATCAGCGGAAAGCGGTTGATGTGCTGGTTGATCTGCTGAATCGCGACATTCCAGCCTTTTACCGTGTGGCATTGCTCGCAATTGGCGCCCATCTGCCGCTTGTGGATGTCGGCGTGGCAGTCCGCGCACTGGGTTCCCACGTTCGAGAAGACCAGCTTGGTGTGGCACTGCGTACAACTGACTCCCTCGTGCATTCCGCGCAAGGGGTATCTAGTTGTGTTGTGATCGAATTCCGGGACCGCTCGAATCGGCTTCCACCCGCTTAACGTGTGGCAATTCTGGCAGGGGACGCTAAGACTTCCATGGGGGCTTCGCGAGTTCGCGGAGGAATTCGATTGTCCCCCAGCTGGCTTCCCACCGGGGAAGAGTGCCAGCGCAATCACCAGATGTAAAAGAATTGTCGATCCCAAGGTAAACTCCACACCTTTGCAAAAAAAGGAATTCGACAGCCGAGACGGAAACCCAATATGTAGATAAAGTTATGAAAAGAACTGCAATCGAATGCCCAGCAAGCTTATTCAGGTGAGGTTTGTTGCGAAAGGTTACACAAGTACATGTTTCCTAGGGCAATTTCTGGACGCTCAAATTTTTGTACGATTACTGGTTAGATATCCTACTCACCGTGCAGCAAATGTAAGTTCTTCAATGCCCGACGCAGTTTTTTCCTCGTGCGTTTGACTGATAACCGCCTCGTTAATTGGACAGAGAACAATCAGGCCTCGAATATTCGGACATTTTCTCGAAGACGTGATCACTTTTGTGACCCGTGCTGGGGGGCATCGCGATGTCTGAACCTGGAGCGGACTGCGAAAACTAGCTCTTCTTTAGGGGCTTGATTTCCGGCCCGTGGCAACCCGCACATTCTTTCGGCTCGGGTTTATAGAAGAGGACTTGTTTGCCGTCTACTGGGCGCATCTGCTTATGACATCCCGAACAAACCACGTTGCGATGCTCGCCCTCGAGCGGGAATGCGGCACGCTTGTCATGATCGAACAGCGAGGGCTTCCATTTCGATGCGTTGTGGCAGTCGGCGCAGGGCGTGACCTGGTCGGCTTTCGCAAACTGTTTACCGTGCACATCCTCGTGGCACTCCTCGCACTTGGTCGGGGCCTGCTTAAAGTCCGCATTGACCAGCTTAGTCTCGAGATTCGGCGGTTTGTGGCAGTCGATGCAGGCCACTGCGCGATGCGACCCCTGCAACGGAAAAGTCGTGTCATCGTGATTGAAACGCTCTAGTTCCCGCCAGGACTTGGCCGAGTGGCAGGCCTCGCAGCCCGGCGCCTTACCGTCTTTTCCAACCTTCACCATCCGCTCTTGGAACTGGCCTTTGTGCGGATCCTGGTGGCAGCCCGTGCACGACATATCCTTGAAGTGATAGGGAATCTGAGACTTTGGCTGATCCTTGTCAGCCAGCTTGTGGCATTCGCCACAGGGCGTCGCAATATGCCCACCCGTCAGCTCAAATTTCGTGTTCTTGTGCTGTGCCAGCGTGAACGTGGACGGCCTGTAACCCTTTAGGTTATGGCACTGATCGCAGCGGTTCTGGTATGGCTCACCCGCGAATTGATTATTGTGCTCGTCCTTGTGGCAGTCCGTGCAACGTTTGAAATTGACGATCTTGAAGATCGTGGCCTTCCCCTTCGGAATGTGACACCCGCTGCACTCGACTTTCGCGTGCCCATCCACTAACCGGTATTCCGTCTTCGCATGCGCCTTCACATCGAACAGGGACGGTTTCCAGCCCTGCACGTTGTGGCACGTCGAGCACTCGATGCCTTCGGGCCGTTTTGCGAACTGCCCGTTGTGATCGTCCTTGTGACAGTCGATGCACTTGGCGAAGGCAAGTTCTTTCTTGAAGTCGCCCTTGACGTGACAGGCCACGCACTCTACGGTTGCGTGCTTGCCGAGCAGGGGATACTTCGTCTTGGAGTGATCGAAGTTATTGCTGAGCCCGGTGCTGGAAACTTTCTTCCACCCGCTCGTGTTATGACAGCTCTGGCAGGTCTTGCCTGCGAAGCTTCCCTTGTGCGGATCCGCGTGGCAGTCATCGCACTTCCCGAAAGGCAGCCCGCGGTAGCGCGGCGCGCCATCGGCCCCTGGCATGTGACACTTCTCGCATTTCACCTGCTGGTGCAGGCCGGTAAGCGGATACCGAGTCTTAGAGTGGTCGAACTTGCCGGACGTGTCTTTCCAATCCACGAAGTTATGACACTGCAGGCACTTCTGTCCGAGACGTCCTTCGTGGAAATCCTTGTGGCAGGCTACACACGCTTGTGGAATGCCCAGGAAAGTCTTGCCGATGTCTTTTTTCTTGATGTTCGCCCGCTCGGCGGCGGGGATGCGTTCGGGAAGATGACATTTGTTGCAACCCAGGCCGGCGTGCTTGCCCTCCAGTAGATAGCCGGTCTCCTTGTGATCGAACTTGTTGGGATCCCACTTGATGAGCGTGAAGTTCGCCCCGTTGTGGTCGGAGTGGCAGCGCACGCACTCCTGGCTCGAGCCCGCGGGAATGTGATACGAAGCATGCAGCCCGCGTTTCTCCGCTACGCGCGTTCCAATATCCGAATGGCAGCCGATGCATTTGAACTCCGGCTGACTGCCGCCTAACTTGTGACACTCCGTGCAGTGAATCGTTCCGTCCAGAAATTGATGCTGGCGCGCGAGCGGTCCCGGCGAAATTTGCGCAGCGGCGCTACCGGCCAGCAGGGCCAGCACCAACAACCATAAGGCGGCCAGCGCGCAAACTTTTGCCGCCGCACGTACTCCCGCCAGACCGTCCTGTGAAGGATTGGTTCCAGGCTCGGGCAACGGCTCACGCCCTGGTCGTTCGGGACGTCCGTTCGCCCCGCCAAGTTCTTTGCTATGCATGAAGTTGGAGAAGTTTACCAAGCCCGACTGCCAATGCGACAGTGCCCGGAAGGGCACTGCAAGTTACGTTTCTGTGCATGCTCATGCGCATCGAATATTTTCACTTTTTTGCAGCGTCCGTGCAGAGCGGTGTCGCGTTCAGTCTAAGTCATCCGTCAAAATGTTTGCACCGACCAGAAGATTTTTTCGGCAAGGCACTTGCCCACCTGCGAAGAAAAAATGGCCGCCCCGGTGAGGAGCGGCCTTTCTGGGGGAGTCAGGGTCGACTCGAGGAGCGAAATCCACAGGTAAAAAATACGCCTCGGCTTCTGTCTCCCCGAGTTACGCGATTCCAATCTGCATTCAACTCGCCACAATCGAGCTCCGAGGAGGATTAATTTCAACTTGTCTGGACCTTCCAAACTTGCGCACCTGCAGTTAACAAAAATGTAAACAAGACCCACGACCGCTTGAGAGTTCTCGTAAAACGTCGCGGCTTAAGAGTAGCGCCGGCATTTTGCCGGCTGTGCCGAGGGCGCCCCGCCCTCGATCGGGGGCGAGGACGTCTACCGGACAGCCGCCGAAACGGCGCCGCCACACAACCTGAATGGTCTCGCCCCGAACCCAGCGGGCGAAGGACGCCATCGGAAGGACGACTCTAGTCCTTCATTCTCTAGTTACCACCCATGGTGATTTTCGTCACACCTGTAGCGACCTATGTCACAGCCAAAACCCTCCCTGCAGGGCTAGCATCGAAGTAGGAGAGGACCGCATGTCGACTGCCTGGACGTCGCGCTATGCGCAGTGCATCAAGGGAATTAAGAGTTCAGCCATCCGCGAACTGCTGAAGCTGACCCAGCGTCCGGAGATCATTTCATTCGCCGGCGGCCTGCCCGCCTCCGAATTGTTTCCTACCGATCGATTTCGCATGGCCTGCTGCAAGGTCCTCGAACAGCAGGCGCACTTGGCTTTGCAGTACGGCGCGACCGAAGGCTATGAGCCGTTGCGAGAAATGGTCGCGCGTCACATTGCCCGCTACGGCATCAAGGCTCGATCCGAGAATGTCTTGTTCACGTCAGGCTCGCAGCAGGCTCTGGACCTGATCGGCAAACTCCTGATCAACTCGGGTGATCGTGTGCTGGTCGAGGCGCCTACCTACCTGGGTGCGCTGCAGGCCTTCAGCGTGTACGGCGCCGACTACCTCAGCGTCCCGAGCGACGAAAACGGTTTGCGCTCTGACTTGCTGGAAGCACCGCTGCGCTCCGGCCCGAAGTTCATGTATGTTCTCCCCAATTTTCAAAATCCGGGCGGCACAACTCTCGCCGAGGGACGCCGGCACGAGTTGGTGCTACTGGCCGATAAGTACGGAGTCCCCATCGTCGAGGACGACCCCTACGGCCAGCTACGTTATGAAGGCGACCACCTTCCACCGCTCGTTGTAATCGATCGCGAAAATCTGCGGCGAGACAGCGGCTACTCCATCGGCAACGTGATCTACCTGAGCACGTTTTCGAAGACGCTCGCGCCCGGGCTGCGCCTGGGCTGGATCGTCGCGCCGCCCGACGTCATCAGCAAGCTGGTGCAGTTGAAGCAGGGCGCCGACCTGCACACTTCGACCTTCGTGCAGATGGTCGCTTACGAAGTGGCTCGCGATAATTTCCTCGACGAGCATGTGAAGGTGATCCGCCGCGTTTATCGCGAACGGCGCGACGTCATGCTGGGTGCACTCCAAGAATTTTTCCCGCCGGAGGTGACCTGGACCCGGCCGATGGGCGGACTGTTTTTGTGGGTGACGTTGCCCCAAGGTTTGGACGCTCAGAAGCTTTTCGAAGCGGCCCTGCGCGAGAATGTAGCCTTTGTCCCTGGCGATTCCTTCTACGCGCCCAATGGCCACCACGACGACTCGCGACGACACCTGCGTCTGAACTTCTCGGCCGCCACGCCCGAGCAGATCCGGGAAGGCATTCGTCGCCTGAGCATAGCCATAAAACGGCAGCTTCAGGAATTGCATCCTGTGACAGCCGTTCGCTAGTCGAACTTTGAAAGAAGTCCCCGAGATCGAGCAGAGTTTTCCCAACGTCGCTGCTGTCCGACTTGTTTTCCGAAGATTACAGCATTTTTACAGTGCAGTCCTCACCTGTGCGGTGTAATTGCTCCAGCCCTCCCTGGGTCGGTACTCCACCGGAAGGACTGCCATCATCGAGTGAGCTCCAGTTGTAGGGCACTCTCCGCGATTGGTCGCTCTCTGATCCCGCAACCGGAAAAGGCCGATCGGATCTTTGCCGCGAATGTGAGGTAAAATCCAAGGGTGCGCGTGTCCCCCAGCGGACACTGCCAGGTACCAGCAAGCGCGGCTGATGGTGCTGTCGTTTTCGTGTTGCCGAGTTGGCTACCTTCCCCCGCAGTTCCTGTTGAGGCACTTCAAAAGATACCGTAGCTTGAACTCCAGTGTCCCCCAGACAAGTCAGGCCGAAGTCTTTTGTTTTGAGTGGCAAGGACGCACGCGAATTCTGATTTTCCGCAGCCGATTGCAGCGACTTGTTTTGCCGAACTCAAACGAGGCCCGCCCGCACCATGAACCGTGCCGGCGAGGCACGCTTCGCTGATCGTTGCGACCGCTGAGTCTCCAAGGAGGCAGCCATGCCGAACCGCACTCATTCTTTCATTCGATCCCCTCGTGTGACTTCCAGCCAGACCCTCGTGCGGCCCCCGATTCTCCTGCTCCTCGGAGTGTTGTTGACGAGCGCGCCGCTGTGGGCGCAACAGACGGCTGGCACCGACGGTGACAAGCAGACGATCCAGATGCTTCTGCAGCGCATCGAGCGGCTCGAAGCCCGCGTTTCGCAATTGGAATCTGCCCGCACTCCATCCGCACAGCCCGCTGGCGGGAGCCTGGCGTCATCGCAAGCCCCGACTCCAGTGGTTCAGCCACCCGCAGCCGAAGCCGAACCTCGCCAGGAGCAGGAAAGCGAGCACCTTGAACCGGAGCGCATGGATATGAGCAAAACCTTGCTCCGCATGCGCGGTTTCGGCGATATCTCGTTCCACGGAAGCAATCAGCCGGGCAGCACCACTGCCTTCACCCTGGGACAGCTGAACTTATTTGTCACGTCCGATATCTCCGAGAAGTTCAAGTTCTTGGGCGAGATTGTCTTTGAGGGCGGACCGGACGACATCTATGGTGTCCCCGCCGGAGAAACCAATAAATTCAGTGTCGATCTTGAACGCTACCTGCTTCAGTACTCTCGCAACGACTACTTCAACCTGTCCGTAGGCCGGTACCATACGGCGATCGGCTTTTACAACACCGCCTACCATCACAGCACCTGGTTCCAGACCACTACCGGGCGGCCGCTGATGTTCGAGTTCGAAGACCGCGGCGGCATTCTGCCCATTCACAACGTCGGCATATCGGCGACCGGTCGAATCCCCTCTGGCGGCCTTGGGTTGCACTATATTGCCGAAGTTGGCAACGGTCGCAGCTCCCGGGCTCCACTCGAGCAGGAACCGGTGCAAAACGAAATCGACGAGAACGCGCACAAAGCTTTCAATCTCGCGTTGTTCGCACGTCCGCTGGCAGTGCAGGGATTGCAGGTGGGATTTTCCGCTTATCGGGACCTGCTTCAACCCCTTGGGCAGCCCAATGTCGGAGAGACCATCCTGGCCGCGCACGCGGTCTACCAGGTTCCCAACTTCGAGTGGCTGAACGAAGCCATGGTCATTCGCCACGCTCCAGAAGGTACGTCCCGGGCGTTCAACACGCCCGCCTTCTACACTCAGGTGTCGAAACGGTTCGGTTCCTATCGTCCTTATTTCCGATATCAGTACATCAATGCGTCGAGTTCGGAACCGATATTCCCGGATGTCCGCTTGCGCGCGGGACCGTCCGCAGGCTTGCGCTACGATGCCAGCGAGGCCGTCGCTTTGAAGCTGCAATATGATTACACCGCATTGCGCCAGCAGCCCGGTACCAATGCGCTGACTCTGCAACTCGGGTTCACGTTCTAGGAAATGCGAATGCAACGTGTTGCGGGCGTGCTGATCATCGTGGCCGCGGCGATCGTGCTCCTGGAGGTGTCTTCCGTTGCCGGGGCTCCTCCCGAAGCGGAGTCCACGGCGGAACAGAGCCTCGCCATCATCGTGAATCAGTCGAACCCGGTGGACAACGTCTCCCTCCAGGAACTGCGTACCATTTTCCTGGGGGAGCGCAGCCACTGGCCGAACGGACGCCGCATCACACTGGTCATGCTGGAACCGGGACAACCCGAGCGCAAGGCGGTACTGCGAATCGTTTACCGCATGAGTGAGAGCGACTTCAGCCGGCACTTCCTGCAAGGGCTGTTCACCGGCGAAGTGTTTGTCTCTCCCAAAACCCTGGCCAACCCGGTAGGAGTGCGCAAGTTTGTGTTCAACGTCCCCGGCGCGATTGGTTATGTGCGCGCCTCCGACGTGGATAGCACCGTGAAAGTAGTTCGAGTCGACGGGCATCTGCCCGAGGACAAGGACTACGCTCTGCGGATTTCAGGTCATCCGGCTAAATAACATGAGGAAACGACTCAGTCGCGTAGCGCGGGGCGGGGCTCGCAGCTCCCTGCAGCTGATTGATAGCTTCCTGCATGAAGTCGGCCGCTACAGCTCGACTCTTCTCTTGTTGATGGTGTTCTGCGTCGAGACCGGCGTCGTGATCTTCGTGATTCGTGACTTGCGCGCCGCCGATCACGAGGTCCAGAGGATCTACGCGGGCAGCGTGCTGGGCCTGCAAAACATCGGCGAACTGCAGTACCAGGCTCAGGAGACGCGCCGCAGCACGCTCTATGCCTTAACCACCAACGACAGCAATCTGCAGGTGGAATACGCCGATCAATCGCGCGCTGCCGACCGTCGCGTGACCGATGGCATCACCGACTACCTGGCCCATGCCCGCATGCCTCGCGAGATGGATCTGGGCAGGCGCCTCGAGCGCGACTGGTCGGCCTACCTCAAAGTGCGCGACGAAGTACTGGCCTCGATTCTGGAAGGCAGCATCAAGGAAGCGGTCGACTTCGACCTGGCCGGAGGCGTGCCTTCGTTTGACCGTGTGCGCCAGGACCTCGATGATGTCAAGCGCCTCTATGACGAGCAGGCCTCGCAACGGCTCGCCATTGTCGATGAGGCTTCCCGCCGCTCCGCTGGGCGGTTAGTCGGTGTACTTTGCTTTACACTGTTGTTTGCCAGCGTTTCCATCTGGGCGATCCAGAGAGCCAAGATGTTAAGTGCCCTCAAACTCGCCAAGTTACAGATGGACTTCGTGGCCTCGGTCTCCCACGAATTACGCACTCCCCTGGCTGTCATTTGTGCTTCGGCGCAGAACATCGCCGACGGCGTCGTGGAAGAGAAAGAGCAGTTGGCCAAGTACGGCTCTGTTATCCGCAACCACACGCGTCAGCTGACCGAACTGGTGAATCAGATTCTGCTGTTTGCGTCGAACAAAGAGGGGCGGACGCACTACGTGTTTCGTCCGCTGCAGGTGTCGCAGATCATCGATGCCGTGCTGCGCAATACCCGCGAGACGGTCGAGCAGGCGGGCTTTACCGTCGAGACACAACTCGAGCCCGATCTGCCGGAAATCATCGGCGATGCCTCGGCGCTCACTCAGTGTGTGCAGAACCTGGTGGGCAATGCTGTGAAATACGGCGGTAACCATCCCCGGGTCACCGTCCGCGCCTTTGTCCACAAACGCCACGACCATCATGACGAGATTTGCGTCGCCGTTGAAGATCGCGGCATTGGCATTGATGGCAGCGAAATCCCGCACATCTTCGATCCCTTCTATCGCAGTCCGGTGGTGGCAGCGGCACAGATTCACGGCACCGGCCTGGGACTGACCTTAGCGAAAAATATTGCCGAAGCCATGGGCGGCAAACTCAGCGTGGTCAGCAAACTGGGCGTGGGCAGCGTCTTCACGCTGCATCTGCCCATACGCAAGAAAACGAGCGAGCTAACCCCAGTTGTTGAATCGGGTTCATTGACAAGACCATGAAGGAAAACATTCTGCTGGTAGAAGACGAAGAAGCTCTGCAGATGGCTCTCACTGACCGCCTGCGCAGAGAGGGCTATGTTGTCGACTCGGCCGCCGACGGCGAGACCGGCTTCGAAAAAGCGACGACCTTGCCATTCGATCTGATTGTCCTGGACATCATGCTCCCGGGACGCAACGGCCTGGACCTATGTCGCGACATCCGGATCGCCGGACTGGGCACTCCCATCCTGGTGCTTACCGCCCGCGGCGAAACCTCCGACAAGATCGTCGGTCTCAAGCTGGGCGCGGATGATTACGTCACCAAACCCTTTGACATGCTGGAGTTGATGGCGCGCATCGAAGCATTGCTGCGCCGCGCTCCCATCCGGACCGGCCAGGCAGTGTATCAGTTCGGCTCCATCCGCATCGAAACCCGCGCCGCCCTTGATCACCGCGACGTGAAGGTCACGCGCGGAGGCGAACCGATCTACCTCTCGGTGCGCGAGTTTGAATTGCTGCGCTACTTCGTGGAGCACGCCGGCATCGTCATTCCGCGCGAAAAACTCCTGCGCGAAGTCTGGGGCTACGAAGCTGGCACGTTCACGCGCACCGTGGACGTCCACGTAGCGGGCTTGCGTCAGAAACTGGAGAAAGATCCCAAGAAGCCGGAATTAATCCAGACGGTCCATAAGATCGGCTACAAGTTTACCGGCTGAGTGTGGCGCGGGCACTCCCGCCCGCGATCTGCGTGCCACGCGAACAGGAGTGTCCGCGCCACCGGGTCAAGCGTCCCGCTCTTTGCCGAACGGCTCCTCCAGCGACCGACTCTGCGCCGTGAAAAGTTCCGCTCCGTCTTCCGTAATGTGCATGACGTCCTCGAGCCGCACACCGAACTCGCCGCGAATGTATATGCCCGGCTCATCGCTGAACGTCATGTTCGGGACGAGCCTGGTGGTATTCCCGCGTACCAGGTAGGGCCACTCGTGCCCATCCATTCCGATTCCGTGACCCAGTCGATGCGTGAAGTATTTGTAGTCGGGGCCATACCCTGCGTCTGCAATCACTTTGCGCGCGGCCGCGTCTACAGCGCCGCATTCCATGCCCGGCCGCGCCGCGGCCAGCGCTGCGTTCTGGGCACGCTGCACAATCTCGAAGACGCGTTTTACCTTCTCCGGCGGTTTCCCGAGCAAGAGCATGCGCGTGATATCGGATTCGTAGCCTTCAACTTTGCAGCCACCATCGATCAGCACCGGGACGCCTTCGCGGACCACCTGCGGTTGCACCGAGCCATGAGGAAAGGCAGAGTACGCGCCCACCTCCACCAGCGCTTCGCCCGCGAAGCCCAGCTTGTCGTGCGCGACCTCGATCAGGCTGCCTACTTCAAATTGCGTCATGCCGTCGCGGAATGCCTGATAGACGGCGCGATAGGCCGTCAACGTTACCTGTGATGCCAGCCGCATCAAGTCCAGTTCGGCGCGGCTCTTGATCATGCGGCATCCCGCGGTCACCGGAGTCGCGCTGAGCAGGCGGGCTTGCGGCGCCGCCCCGGCTATACCTGCGCTGAAGACGAACCGCACAGTCTCCTCGACTCCGATCTTTCCTGTGAGCATTCCATGATCTTTCAACCCCTGCGCCAGGCGCTCGTAAGGGCTCTCGTCCTCCCGCCAGATGCGTACGTCGGATTGTTTGTCGTCGGAATTCTTCGCGATCTGCTCGCGGGCACGGTCTTCTTCAAACGCCGGGCAGATGTAGAAGGCATCGCCCTTCACGGGCAGCACCATCGCGAACATGCGCTCTCCCCCCCACCAGCGGATGCCGGTGAAGTAGTTCAGCGATGTGCCCTCCATCAGCAGAATGGCATCCAGGTCATTCGCGCGCATCAGCGAACGCGCCTTCTCCTGCCGGTCGCGTCGCTCCGCCACGCTGATGGGGCGAGCCTGCTCTCGCATGGATTTCAAGTTGGCGATCGAAGGGGGAAGGGTTGACGGGGTCGCGTAAGGTGCGGCCTGGGCGTTGTGTGCGAGGGCCGCCCCAGCGATGCCCATACCCATCTGAAGGAAGTTCCTGCGAGAGGTCATGAAGCTTGGCATTATAGGCGCGCCGGCTGAGCGACGGCCGCCCGCCCGTCGATTCGGACTGCAGTGCTTGCAGTTTTTCCACCCGCCCATCATCCAGTCGTGTCATCTTGACCGGAGAGAGGCGAAGCCGAACGGAGTCGAAAGACCCCGTGCGCCCGTGCCGTTAATTTCTTATCCGGTGGCGGTGCAGGAACCGTGGAATTCCCACGCTAAGTTTCGCTAAGTCGTTGTAAATCTTGTGGCTATTAAAAGACCGGGGCGGGCCTTAAGCTTTAGCAGCCCAAAAACACAGTCGGTCCATCGCGTAGAATGCCTGTAGGGAGCGTTTAGAAGCCCCTAGAGCGACGATTGCAGTGTCGGGCGATCCAGAAGTCCGTCCCGGCCCCCTCGACGTGCTCCTGGACCCTCTAATTGCAAAGTACGCTATAAGCTATAGAAAAATCTCGTTTCGGGAAAAGCTAGAATGGACGGATGGCCCCCACCTTCCAATGTGCCGGCTGCGGTGAGTGGAACGAAACCACGGTCGACGAATCGGCCGGCCGCATCCAGAGTTACGTCGAAGATTGCCAGGTGTGCTGCAAGCCCAATGTCTTGAGAATTTCCTATGATCCGGAAATGCAAGACTTCCTGATCGCTGCGGAACTTGAGTAATTTGTTGTGGCGCGGACACTCTTGTCAGCGTCGCCCGCCCGCAGAAAAGGGCAGGAATTCCGAGACGACCCTTCCGGCCCCGAAAAAGAAGGTGACCCGAGACCAGGTTCATCTACGAGACGCAAGAAGGTCCATGGTCCTAGTTCTAATCGTGCAGAAGCGCGCACACAAGAGTGCGCGCGCCACACTGGTATATTTGAGAAGCTGCCTCAGAGCTCAGCCCGCGGAGGATTGCCCATGGCAAGCTACAGCACCGGCCGCATGGTTTCTCACAACATGGTCACCACGCAGTTCGAACTGGACGGCTATCGAGTGGTGCGAACGTTGGGAGTGGTGCGCGGTATCGTGGTGCGTTCGCGCTCGATCTTCGGCACCATCGGCGCGGGCCTGCAGACCCTGGTTGGAGGCAACATAACGCTGCTCACGAACCTGTGCGAGAGAACCCGCGCGGAGGCTTTCGACCTGATGCTGCAACACGCCGCCGAACTGGGCGGCAACGCCGTGGTCGGCGCCCGCTACGATGCCACCGAAGTCATGCAAGGCGTCACCGAGGTGCTCGCTTACGGCACGGCCGTGTACGTGGAGCCGGCGAAGTAGACAAGCGCGCTCGCGAATCATCCAAACTTTTCACACCCATGGCAAACTGCGCACAATGTGGCCGAAAGCTCCCGCCGTTCTCGCTCCGCAGGATCTGCGAATGGTGTGTGCGGCACGAGGCCGCGCAGCGCGGCGAAGAACCCGAAGACGCGTTGCAACCCGTCATGCCCGTTCCTTGGGCAGGCGGTGTCTCGAACATGATGGTGACCCAGGCATTTCTCGGGATCTGCGTGGCCGTGTTTATCGCCATGGGCATCGCCACCGACGGTGTTTCGCTCAGGAACCCCACATCGCGACAGTTGATTGAATGGGGGGCCAATTTCGCCCCGCTCACGCTGGGAGGGCAATGGTGGCGGCTGGTCACGTCGATGTTTGTGCACATCGGCGCCCTGCACCTTTTCTTCAATATGTGGTGCTTGTGGGACCTGGGCGCCATGTGCGAGTCGCTCTATGGTTCCTGGACGTTCGCGGCCGTTTACCTGATTTCGGGAGTCGCCGGAAGTCTGGCCAGCGTGTGGTGGCACTTCTCAGTGAGTGCCGGGGCTTCAGGCGCGATTTCCGGGATCGTGGGCGCCCTAATCGCGTCGTATTATCTGGGAGAGTTCTCCCTTCCCCGCGCGGCAATCAGCGCGCACCTGCGCAGCTTGATCATGTTCGTCGTGTACAACTTCCTGTATGGTGCGATTGTCGGTCATGTCGACAACGCCGCACACATCGGCGGTCTCCTTACGGGCCTGCTTTTTGGCGCGCTGATCGCGCGGATCGCTCCGGGCCGCGATGTGTTTCGCCGCCTCGTCGTAATCCTGCTGGTTCTGCTCATTGTGCTGGGCAGCGGGGCCTGGCTCTATCGCTCGCGCTCTTACATGATCCACTACCAGCGTGGAGCTGCACTGTTCGAACAGGGCCAGACCGACCAGGCCTTGAGCGAACTGCGAACTGCGGTTCGGCAGCGGCCAGATTTCGCAGCCGCACATTTGGCATTGGCCGAGGCGTATTTGGCCACGAACCAGCAGGCGCAGGCGGCGGAGGAATTAAAGAACGCTCTCGCGCTCGAACCGAACGATAAGTTCGCACGCTTCCAGTTAGGTGTGGTTTACCTTAACCAAAAAAATACGCACATGGCGAAAGCAGCCTTTAACCAGGTACTGGCCCTCAATAAGAACGATGGCGCTGCGCACATGGGGCTCGGGATGGCATGGGCTCAGGAAGGCAATCATCCGGCGGCCCTCGAGGAATACAAGCGTGCTGTGCAATTGGACCCCGAGTCGGGAGGCGTCTACTACCGCATGGGACTCTCCCAAAGCCAGCTCAAGAACTACGACGAGGCCATTGCTGCCTTCCAGAAAGAACAGCAGAATGGCGGCGACGACTACGACACCGAAGTAGCCCTTGCCGATGCGTACCGCGCCCAGGGGATGAGGGCGCAGGCGGAAGAGGCCATGCGTAAGGCCGAGCAGCTAAAAACAAAAAAGTAATCTTCCCTTTCCCGATTTTTCCCAGGTCGAAAACCGCAACGCATAAACCGGCAAGTTCTGCCGAGCGGGAACAGTGCACCCGGAATCTCCTGCAGTCGTGCCCTCTAGACACGAGCGCGTAGCCATTCCCAAGGACCCGCCGCCTACGGGCGATTGTCGAGATCGCGTGTTACAAACTCGTTCCCATCGACTCGCGCAGAACATTCTCCAGGGTCCTCTGGCGGTGGGGGAAGGTGCGTGTCATCTGGCCTCCGACAAACAGCGTCTGCGCGATGACACCCAGAAAACCCAGCCCGACATCGTACCCGACTTGGTCGCGCACCACTGTGCCGTTGATTCCGTCGCGAATTGCCGATTCAAATTCGTGCCGGTGATGCCAGCTCTTAAAAGGGCCCGTTGCCTGAATGTCCGCGAAGTAGCGATTCCACTCGAATTCCGTAATTTGGGCGACCCACTGCGCTCGAAAGGGAAGAGGCGGCAGGATGCGAAACGAAGTCATGAGCTGCGCCTTCGGACCGGCAACCAGCCGCGTCGCCTGCTTTTCTATCGAGTCTTGCAGTGACGCAGGCTCCACCAGTTTGAGACCTTCGATCCTGGTGTCACTCGCTGGCGGCATGATCCGCGGCAGGTTGTGCGGATTGGCAAAGAAGAGAAAGACCTGTTCGAGCGGAAAGGGAACCCATGGCTCGAACTGGGCGCGGACCATCATCGATTCCCACCCGCAACGCCGGCGCTCACTCCAGCGACCGGTAGTTCTCTGCATGAAAGCGCGGCGTGCAGACGCAATAGAAAATCAGGTCGACTGCGCCCATGTTGGTGATTCGTTGCCGCGTTGCGGGCGGAATGATCGCCACGTCCCCAGGGCCAACATCGGCGGCGGGGAATTCACCAATCTCGACTCGCCCGCGGCCTTCCGCAATGATGTAGCGTTCGATGGTGTGCTCCACGACATGCCAGGCCGTGGTCATTCCGGGCTCGACTCGCGCCCGCGCGATCGACATCGAACCTTCACCTTCCCTCGCGTAGGTTTCGACGATGTAACAGCGCTCTGACGTGAGGAATTCCTTCGCAATGTCCTGCTTCCAAACCGGACCTGTACCCATCGTCATTCGCTTTCGCCCTTCTCGGGCTCGCTAATCTTCTTCTACTTTTACCCAGGGCTTGCGCCCTGGGCTACAAACTTCCGCCGCCCCGCGGCTCTTCTCGCCACCTCATCGCTATGACCTGGAGCCTGCGATAGGGGACCGAAATTCTGAGTCGCGTTCGAAATCCACAAGATTGTTACGAAAAGCAAGAAAAATCAGAGCGAAGAAACGCCGAAAGAATCACTTTTCTAAACGCAAGATCTTGTGGTCATCCGAGAAGTTAGCTACAAGACTTGGCGTTTTTCCGAGAGCGAACTAGCGGACCCCTTCAACCCTGAACTTTGTTGTTGACAACAAACCATTTAGGCGTAGGATGTGGGAAAAAGTGGCAGTAAGTGGTCAAACTTTACGAGGCCGTGGGCGGCAGTGGAACACTTTGAGGCGCCAGTGGAATTTAAGACTGACACCCCCAAAAACAGCCCGAACGAACCCGAATTGGCCCAGATTTTCGCCGCTTTTACCTCCTCCCTGGTTGCTGTAGTGGCAACTGTCAAACGACTCGGAGCCCCCGTGCGGGGCAGGCAGACACATGTTTCGCGGCAATCATCCAACTCGCGTGGACGAAAAAGGACGTCTCAAAGTCCCCGCGGAATTCAAACGGGTGATCGACGAGAAATACAGCACGCAATTCTACATCACGAGTTTGGACGGAAAGGTTGCCCAAATATATCCCTTCGAGGAGTGGGAGCAGATCGAGCAGAAATTGGCCGGTCTGTCGACGTTCAATCCCACCAAGAAGAAGTTCCTGTCCCGCGTGAACTACTGGGGACAGCAGGTCGAAATGGACGGCCAGGGTCGTCTGCTGATGCCGCAATTGCTGCGCGAGTCGGCGCAGATCAAGGGCGAGGTGGCGGTGATCGGCTATCAGAAATATCTGGAAGTGCGCAACCTCGAAGCGTATCGCCAGGAGATTCAGCAAGAGAAGTTCACGCCTGAGGATGAGAAGACGCTCGACGAATTGGGCATCTAGTGGGCGAGGGTTTCACAGACACCCCCGAGCGGGGTGGGCATGGGCAAGTTGGCCATGTCCCGGTTCTTTTAAAAGAAGCGATCGATTTTCTAGCCATCCGGCGCGGTGGGACGTATATCGACGCCACGGTGGGCCTGG
>UEXW01000058.1_pt1 | contig 20801 bp, 50 predicted proteins | sample 4301151 | NCBI WGS metagenome assembly UEXW01 (sample SAMEA4773176, study PRJEB27434) | metagenome | biome: 2259; feature: agricultural soil; material: soil | place: USA | collected 2014-09 | depth 0.25 m | reverse complement strand
CGCTAGAGTTGATCAGCCAGCTAGAGTTGTAGGTATTCCAGTGGTTGTAGAGGAAGTTGCCCGGCAGTGGATGAGGGTTGAAGTAGTCGTCCCCGCCGCAGTCCAACAGCGTCTGATCGGCGGCAGGATCGGTGCAACGGACATGCGTTTGGACGCCGGGACCGTCGTTGTAACACATGACGTCATAGTCGTCCAGGCAGTGCCCGTAGGGCGAATGGTTCGGCGAAGTGTTCTGGACAGCGCCGAGGTTGTGCATGAGCTCGTGGGCGGCGACGAAGGAACCCCAGCAACCAGAGTCCACACGGGAGTAGCTGAAAAGGGTGTTGTTGGGGTTGTCCTGGCCGGGACCATCGCTGCCGCCGAACAGCATGCCGATGCCGCAGTAGACGTTGGCGTCTTCGAAGACCAAGTACTTGCGGTCGTTCCGGTTGTAGCCCTGGGCGCTTAGCTCGTCGATCATCTTCGAGAACGAGGAGTCACCGTCTGCTGCCGTAGCTGAAGAGACGTTTGCCTTCCGCACCACCACCTGACAAGTGTCGTTAGTCAGCCAGCGAGGAACCTTGGCTTGGCCTCCGTGTGTACGAGCAGAGCCTTCAAAGATCGAATCAACACCAGCAACCCAGGCTTGAATGTTTGAGACGATTACGGAGAACTGGTCGTTCCTCCCTGGTGGCAGCGCGTAGATGATCTCGACTCGCTTGCCGGTGGTACCGTTGTCGATGCACTGAGCTCTGGGGGCGGCACCGACCAGCCTTCGTATCTGTACCGGTTTTTTAGGATCGGTGCCGGGGGGCGGGCGGTCTGGCCCATGTGTGCAACCCAGAAACCGATTGTCGGAGCCGACCAACTCCTTCTGTCCGGCTGGGCAACGAGGCCCAGGAGCCATCCGAGGAACCGGTTTGGGGGCCGGGTCATCGTTCTGAATGGCTTGATTGGCTACGGCACCGCCAGCTACAACAACAGCGGCAAGTGCAGCCAGGACGGCTTTCTTCATATTAGCTCGTCTCTTTGTGCTCAGGATCGATCGAGAAATCTGGATGGTACGCCTTATCGTGCTCTATCCTGCAGTCGATGCACGATTCTTCGTAGGCCATCTCGCAAGTGGGTTCGTAGCAGGCCGTGATCGGATCCGCAGGAGTAGGGATCCAGGCGCGCTCGCATTCTCGGCAGTGTGCCTTGAGCCTCTCGGTGAACTCTGCGCCCACAAGTACTACGGTGGGCGTACGCCTAGAGGTTAGGCTTGAATCGGCTCCGGGTTCGGGCCGTGCTGGACGTGGCACTCGACGCCAGGGTTCTCCCGCACGAAGGCTTCGTGAGCCTCGTTGAGAGAGGAGTAGCCGCCCTCGTCGCCCTCGGAGGCGTCCTGCTCCACCGCCTCGTCCGGCAGATTGCCGCGGCGAGCGTACTTGCGCCAGTGGAACCGGCCAGCATCGGTGGGGCCGTACACGATCCCGTAGTGCTTGATATCGAGTTCCGGTTCGTAGTCCGGCTCCTGTTCGACAGCGGGAGTCTCTTCGGAGCGTTCATCCACGGGGTATCCCCTCTCTGCCATGTACTGTTCTCGGGTGAGAGTATCTTCGTCGTAGACGATGCCCATCTGCTGTCGAGACATGAGGACATTTCTCCAAATGGCGGGGAGCTAGCGGGAGAGGCATACTAGGAAGGTCGAATCTTCCCAATAGACCAGGTCGAACCCCGCTCTCCGGAGCGGGGTTCACTTGTGTTAGCTCCAGGCCCACCAGATGCGCTCCAGGGGATTCTCACCTTGGAAGCAATAGTGCAATCCCTTGTGCCCTGCGGGGAGGATGCACAACGCCCGCCTGTCTTCCCCCTCGTATCGGTACGGGGGTCCGCCACCATCGAAACAGCGAGGACCGGTGCGATCTTCGAACTTGGGCTTCTCTACTCGGTGCGGCAGCAGTTTCTGTATCAACGGCGCTTCCTCTTGAGCTCGGGAACCTTCAGTTTATACAACCGCACCAACTGCGTTGGGGTATCCTGGCGGAAGGCTCGCACAGGCTCTAGCGCCTCGCTAAAAGCCTCTAGAGCGGCCTTCGAGGCTTCCAGGACCAGATCGTGCCAGGGCACTTCCCTGTTGTCTCGCAGGGCGGGGTACTTCTCGAACAGAGCATCAAGGGCTGCGAGGTACGTCCGCTCCTCTAGCACCCTCAGCGTTAGCGGTCGATTGTCGGTGGCCACAGATCTATGCTACGACCCTTGGAGTGCTTGGAAGATGGCGATGACCGCTGTGTACCAAAGAGCCGCCCAAGAGAGGACGAGCGTCACACCCACCATCGCCTTCTCGCCGATCTCTCCGCGCTTCCATCGCCAGAAGGACCAGAAGAAACCGACGACTGAAGAGACCAACATGAAGATGGAGAGAACGACTTGGAACATCTAACCATCTTGCTTGGTCCTGTCTGGCCAGTGCCATAACCCGCTCCAGTGCTCCACCAGCACCGTGCCCACCCGTACGAACTCGCTCTCCTTGGTCTCACGGATCTCGTAGCCGTTCTGGGCGAAGACTTCAGCACACTGCGCCATCGTGGCGTAGTCGCCCGGTGCGCCCGTCAGGTGGACATGTTCGGTACCAGGCTCTACTCGACCGAGGCTCTCCGGCGAGTGCAGCACAGCAGGCTCGATGATTTCGAAACCCATGTCGCGGAAGATCTGACGGATGGGATCAGGGATGTCGCTCATAGCTGCCTCATCGGCTGGCCGCAGCAGCTACAAGCGAGCGGGCGAAGGAACAGCACCCCATCCTCCCACTTTCTCTCAACACGACCGCTCTCGACCAGAGACTGAATAGAGGAGTTGAGGAGCGCCCGCTTGCCGGAGGCTCGCCGTTCTCGCAAGGTGCCAGTCTTCGACCTGGATCGCTTCTCTGCATACTTGTTGGGGATGGAAGCGTTAGAGACCGCCGTGAGGATAGGTTCTGCAACTTGCCATCCCGGCTGAAGCCTGCGGTACAGATCCGTCGTCCAGCGGGCCGTCGGTGTGGGCATCTCTCTCCTTGTAGTTCGAAATGATCTCTCCGGCCATTTGCTGCGCCGTGCGCACATTGGCTGCCAGCGGCCTGCCTACTGGCGCACCCGTCGCATGCTCAGCACCTCAACGCTGGAAGGCAGCGTCCGCATCATCGTCTCCAGGCCCTGCCAATAGACCCACCCCTCTGCCTCGTAGCGATCTATATCCGCTGGAGTGCCAAGGGGTTCCCGGGTAGTGAATTCGATCACGCCGCAGGAATAGTGGTTGTGACCTTCCATTGACATCGGCACCTTCGGTTCCAGCACCCCATGCTCGAAGCAAACCCAGCAGGGCCACGACGCCGTGATCCGGTCCGCCACCTTAGCCGTTGCTTCGCCGAACAGGTCACTACTAGGTATCAATCGGCGCAGCGCTCCGCTTCCGCTTTGGCTTCTGTGTTGCGATCCTGGAGAAGAAGGCGACCTTCGACTCAGCCGCCCTCTTCCGCAGATCCTGAGCCCGCTCTCGACGCCGCTGTCTCTTTCCCACTGTTCTCCTCTATGTCTAAGCCGATCTCCTCTATGTCTAAGCCGATGATGTAGCTCACGACGCTGACCGCAGCTGTTGCAACCACCCAGCGTGCCACCTGCCAGTGGTCTACGACGAGCCAGAAGGCCGTGTAGACGCCGATATAGGCCCCGAGAAGGAGCGCAAGGGGCGCCAGCCCCCACAGCATCCGACGCACGTGTTTCATCTGGAGCTCTGGGCCAGTACTTCCTCGGCCCACTCGTCAAGAGTCAGACCAGCGAGCGAACCCTCGCTGACCTCCGTAGTCAGTTCGATGACCTCGATCTCGCTCAGGTAGAGCAGCCCTGGAACGAGTACGTCCACGATCCTTGTGGCGAAGGAGCTATCCGCCTCCACCTTGATAGAGATCCGAATTAGAGGCATGACCTCTATTATACGGGCTGTAAGGTGTAAAGCTGTAAAGTATAAAGCCTGTGATACATGGTATAGGTGTAGGATCTTACTTTCCCTACCGCCACCCCGCTAGCGCCGAGCCACTGTCGGCGGGCGGGGGTCCGCGGGGCCGCGCCACGCGCGCAGCCCTAAAACCTCTACGTGAGGTTTAGACCGCTAGCTCCCATGCGAGGTCGAGAAAGCCGCGCGCCGTCTCACGTATCTCGGCGGGCGCGGCCGTCAACACCGCGAGCCGCAGGGTAGCGAGTGCCATCGCCGCACCATCGTTGCCGCCATCCTCAGTAGAGCAGTACACGGGCGACGACTCCACGAACGCGCGGTCGCCCTCATCCGCCTCGTCCGCGTGCGCCCCGTAGTACGCGTGCGACAGGTACTCGCGAACGCGCGCCTCATCCCATCGCGACCATCCCATGATCGCGAAGCCGCCTTCCGCGGACTCATAGAACCAGCATCCGCCCGGCGCGGGCGGATGAGCCGCACTTGCATCGCGCGAGTCGGGAACGTCATTCCATCGGCCCTCTTGCACGCGCAGTGCGCGCCTCCGATCCTCCGCGCTCACCGCGCCACTGTCCGGTAATTCGGGGTGCGCCTCATCCGCTCCGCGCCCACGTAGACCTCGCCATCCGTGGGGAACGTCGCGAGGATCGCGGACAACCGGCGCGCGTCCTGCGCCGATGCGTTCGCGGGGATCATCGAACGTTCCCGCATGCCAAACAGCCGCGAGCCACGCCGCCGATGGGGCAACCGCCGATCAGGTATTCCCATCCGCCCACGCGCACCCACCACGCGCCTAGCGGGTGGTCGCGTCGCACATAGTCGATCCGCGGGAGCATCATGCGACCAGCCCCTCGCGCTCGGCCACGAACGCCAGAGCCTCCGCGGTCGCCTTCGCGGACGCCTCAGACGGAAGCGCGCCGTTGTCGAGTGCGCGGCGGTAGACAGTGGCGAACCGCGCCTCGTACGCGTCGCGGGTCCACAGTCCGCGGTGCGGGTGGTTCTCATCGAAACGGAGCATCGGATCCCTCCTAGCGGGCCGGGGGCCGTCCCCAACCACGCCCTCATTATCGCGCGGATCGCGGGCGGGCGCAAGTCATCATCACTTGCGCGGCGCGGGCCGCGTGTGCCATGCTCTAGGCGTGCCGCGGCGGGCGGCGGCTTCGTCGCGCCCGCGCATCGGCGCGCCCCAGCGTGTCCGGTTTGTCCGGCTAGCGCGTGTCAGGAAGGATGTCCGGGTTGGGAGGATCGGGCCGGGCACCCCTAACTACTCAAACTACTGAAACAGAACGATTCGGACCGCTACTCCGGGCGGGCGTGGGAAGGAGCCAGGTCCATCCGGAGGGACAGATGCGGCTCTACTCCCCACGCCACTCGAGTGGTCGGTTATCCACTCGTGCCCAGATCTACACGGCAGCCAGATCCTCCACAGCTACCGAGGCGAAGAAGCCCTGAGAGGATCGTACGAGTATGGATCCCTTTCGGGATACAAACGTCACCTCCACTCGTAGGCCCTTCCGCAGATAGATGCCTTGGCTGGAGGACAGTGCCGCCCGCAAGGTGAAGGTCCGGCCCACCAGTGGGTGCTGTGGCTCCTCCTTGTTTGGCTTCCGGGGTGCGAGTCCCAGGGTGGTTACCCAGTAGGAGTCCGTCATCCCGGACAGGGCACCTCGAAGCCCGCAGCACCCGGCCAGCGCCGTGAGATGTCAGGGTAGAGGATCACCTCGAAGCCGTCCACGTTCAGCGACGGCTCCACGAAGCAACCGGGCCTGTTCGGTGCCGAGGCTTCGTACCAGTTGCCCTGAACCGCCACGTACTGAGCAGCGGCAGGCGATGCGACTCCCAGAAGGAGCGCGACGACGATGAGTGTTCTCTTCATGGTTCCTCCTTAGTATCCGTAGCGCTCGAGCGTGCCCCGCACCCGGTTCTGCTGCTCGACGATCCACTGCCGGCGAGCGCAGTTGCGGTCGAAGTCGTCCGCCGTCCGCTGAAGCTCGCCGAGCGAGTTGATGTGGAAATCGCGATCCAGCTTGTACAGAACGCCCTTGATCCGCCGCTCCAGGTTCAGAGCGTCGCTCCGAAGCTCCTGCTCCACGGAGTCCCTCTGGTATCCGAGGCTGCGAAGTTCCGCCTCGAGAGCCTTCTGAAGCTCAGTCACTGGTTCCCTCCGATCCGCCGCCGAGGTCCGTCCCCGCCGACAAAGGTTATTATGTCTCATCCGCCAGGGCAAGACACGCGATTTGACAAGATATTTCTAGGTCACCCGAACACCACCTCGCCCATGAGAGCGATCTGGACCAGGCAGTCGGCCACCAGAGCGTCCACTCCACCAGCCTCTCCTGCTTCCCGGCTGTTCTCCACCATCTGGTCAACCAGATCGGCGCTGAAGGGAGGCTTCCCCGCCGCCACAGCCGTGGCCACACCTCTCCACGCCTTCTTGACGCTGTGCTGGTCGACGACGGAGTTGACGCTGAAGTCACCCTCGTCCGCATCGGCATCCGGCGAGAGAGTGATCGACACGACGATGCTCTCTGCGCCTCTCTGCACGTCCTTGACGTCCGCCCAGTAGTGAACGGCAAAGTAGCCACTCTCGATAGCGGTGGTGAGAATGTCTCCGGCTTCGGCCAGCGTGATGTCCCTGCGCATGATCCCTCCGATCGGGGCGAGTCCGTCTCGCCCGCTCACAACGACCTTATTATCGCGCGTTGGTACCAAGTCCGCACGTTGGGTTTATATGTAGTGACGCAAATCCCTCTAGACCGCTCTAGCAGGTTTGTACCAAGTTGGGACCCCGCCCAAGGACTTTTAGTCGCGCCCCTCCCCAAGTTAACACGTTCTAGGCGGATCTAGAAATGCCAAAACGGCTTGTAGTCTTGTCACGACCGGGAGATCTGCCCTGTAGCGGACGCTTAGCACGCTCTAGAGGCTCCTAGACGTGAGAAGAGGTGACAACCGGGGTATCCTGCTCCTAGGAGGCTGGAAGCGGTACCGGCGCTTACCACCAAACGCCGGATTTAGGCACATGCCACACACTAGAACCGCCTTTTAGCACCAAATGGCGGGCGGTAGTGCTGCCCCACACCCCCAGGGGACCCCATAGGGCACTACTACCCACTACTACCGCCTTTAACACGTTTTAGCAGCTACTATGTCGTTTTATCACGTTCTACATAGTACTACGTGTTTTAGCACGTTCTAGACGCTTTGTACCGGTTTGTATGACAAGTTGTAGGGCTACCTATCGACTCCAGCCGGGCGCGATGCCCTAAGGAATAGGGAGGAATAGGGGAACTACGGGAGGAGCTACTATGGGAGGAGAGGAGATATAGAAGGAGCGTTCTTCTCAGATACAGGAACATGGAAGCTCTCTGGGTGATTGAATGGTGTTGTGTGGGGTTCCTTTCCGCCCGCCGATGGTTTGTACCAGCGTATCATAGCGTGTATGGATTGGGTTATGGTTGTGCTCCTGTTCGTGTTCCTGATCACCGTGCTGTCGAAGAACAAGTGAGCACGAGCTACGAGGTGCTCTGGGAGGAGATGGAGGATGACGGCATCTCCCTGAATGGCGTGTTGAGTGGATCCTTCACCGCCGCCATTGAGAAGGTCACTGAACTCTACATGCGCGACGAAGTCCTCCGGATCCAACTCAGGGTGGCGAAGGCGTATAAATCCTCCGAAACACCTACTAAGGAGGACACATGAAGGTTCGCATCGCTGCTCTTGTAGTCGGGCTGCTCGCCCTGCTCGGAACCGCTGGTACCGCCTCGGCTCTCACGCCCGTGGGCTGCTCCGGCGACGTCTCGTGCGGGAACAAGCAGGCGTACGTGGCTGCTCAGACGGCATACCTGCGCCAGCCTGTGGTGGTTCCGTACTGGACTGTGGAGTACGGAACCATCTGGGGATGGATCGCTTGCCGCCATGATGCCGCCGGAACCGTCTGCTACGACGTCTGAGCGATACTTCTCGGCGCATGGCACGCCGGCAAGACGAACATCGGCTCTCCCAGCGTCCGGTCTGTGGACGTTGTGGGGAGCCAATGTTCGTTCAGGCTTCGGCATTGGGGCACCGCGGCAAGGATGAACCCCAAGTTGTTCTGCTATCTCTGTGTCCGCCATGCGATGAGTCCTTCGTGGCATGGCTCCTAGAAAGAGCGAAGAACTAGTGTTCGTAGACGTAGATGAACTCAAAGTCGGTGACCAGATCTTCGTGCCGGAGGAGTTCCGCACTCAAGCTCCCGGCAGTGGTGGCGACTTCCTGACGATCAGCGGCAAGCTGCGGAACGATGCCGGTGCTTGGGTGCTGCAACTCTCAAGCGGCGAGGACGTGTGGCGCATGCCGGGCGGGATCTTCTGGCGCGTCGACTGAGGCGCTAGGAGGCTCCTCTAGGAGCCGCTCGCAGTGTGCGATCACCTGCTTCCGGAGTTCCTCAACCACGGTATCCATACCGGCAGTATTGAACAGCTAACTGCTGAAGGCACGCGCTTTCGCTAGATAGTGGCTCATGGCTGCCGCAAACTCAACGCTATCCCTTAGGTAGCCTGCCGCCATATTGCAATGGTAGCATAGCAGACCACGGATCTGCCCAGTGCGATGATCGTGATCTACAGCCAGCCTCCTGTCGCTATTTGTGCCTCTGCACACTGCGCAAACGCCGCCCTGCTCAGCAAGTAGCTCGTTATACTGCTCAATGGTAATGCCGTATTGCTGCTTGAGCTCCCGCTCTCTTTTGGCGCGTTTGTAGCGCTCTGGGTTCTCTGCAATCTTTGCAAGCTGATAGGATCGCTTGCAGGCCAAACACCAAGAGTTTGAGTTCTTGGCTTTGGGTTCCAAGCCGCAACGAGAGCACATGGCAGCCACCCTTAGCTAGCCTCCACCGACACAGCGTCGAGCACCATGGGCGACTCTCCCAGGATGCCCGCCAATACCGCCTCTAGCTTCGCACGATCCTCTGGGCATAGCTCGTCTCGTAGGAAGGTCAACAGCTTCTGTTGCACCTGAGCCACCCGCTGCACATGGGCCATGTACTCGGCTTTCACTCCGAAGAGGTTGAACAGCTTCGCCCTCTGCTCCTGTGCCGACAGTGTGATACGCAGGAAATGCGCACGGGAACCGGCGAATGCAGCGTTCTCGTAGTCCGCCCATGCCGCAGTGCGGATCTCGTCCAGTTCCTTGAGTGCTCGTAGGGTGTTCTTGAGCACGTCGTCGAGCAGGCGAGGATCCCGCATAGCCTCCTCGGCAAGCTGGTCCTCGTACCACTCGCGGTACCTCCGGGCGGTGTTGTAGGACACCCGCATGCCACGAGATACCTCGGCGATGGAGTACCCCTTGCTGAAGAGTTCGGAGGCTACCTCACGGCGCTGTCGCAGCTGTGTCTTGCGCTTCGCCTTCCGGGCTGCTTCCAGGTCTCCTTGTTTGCCACTTCTTGCCACACTAGATGTATCACGGCTCTTGGGCATGACACATTATTCTGTGCTATTTGCCCTTAGATAGTCTATGGCGCGCTGTAGTCTGTCCGGGTTGTCACCAAAACGGCCCAAAGCCATGTTGCATTTTCCACAGAGGAGACCACGCACTCTGCCAGTATCGTGGTCGTGGTCCACGACTAAACTTAGCACCAGTAATGTCGCAAAGGGCACAAGCTCCGCCCTGCTCTTCGAACATCGCCTGCCACTGAGCTAAGGTAATGCCATACGTCTTGATGAATCGAAGCTCCCGCTGGCACTCTAGACAGTACGAGTAGGACTCAGGGCGTAGCCTAGGTCGCTCCTTGCATCTCGAGCACGGCAGAGAGTAGTCGATCACTCGTTCTGTATTCTTGTGGCACGCAAACGCCTACGTCTCTCCTTGCCTTCATGCTGGGAGCAGGCTGTGCCCGGATTGTACTGACTAAGCACAGTAGTGCACCCGGGATGCTCACAGGTGCGGTTCTTACCGTATGTGGAAGGACGGCTGCTGTGGTTCTTGTGCTCGTTTGAATCAGCTAGGTACCGACCACTCGCCTCCATGTGGCGATAAGGATGCCGCAGTCCATAGATGTTTCGCCTTCCGTGCTCGGCTTTGGAGCTCTTCGAGCATCCGCCACATCTCAGGATGAACAGGCCCTTTGATAGCACTCTTGCCACGTTCATTCATATCAATTGAGAACGCACAAAGTCGGCACACTCTCATCTCGAGTCGTATGAATGAGCATGGACAACCGCCGCCGCCATGGCGCGGTCCATGGAGCGGACCAGCAGTGCAGACCTCGCAGCCGCCAGACGGAAGCGATCTCCACTCGCCAGGCTGCCGGGTTAGGCGAAGAGGCTTGCCCTCGGGGCACCTCGCTGCCTCCTTCGGCCTACCCGGTGGCACTCAGCACTCCCAGTTACCTCTGCCTCTCCCGCCGTTCCACAGCTTCCTCGCTGCTTCGTCTTGTACGTGCTCGGGAGCGTCTGCGGCATGGGCGTAGGTCTTGCCATCGGAGGCATGGTAGCCGCCGTCACGCTTGTTGCCGTCCATGCCGTTCCACGTGTCGTCCATGAACTGCCACTTGCCGTTAGCACCGGATCCGCCAGCGTTGTACCGGTTGAGCGTTCCGCCGCTCTCGCAGCGCATGATGGCGCAGGAAGGCAAGTCGCCCCCGCACGCTCCGGTCCCCTGTACCGCAGGTCCGCCGGACGATCGCCGTACGGGCCGTCTAGCGGCCCTAGGAGGCTCAGGAGGGGTCGGGTTCTGAGTCCGCCGAGCGATGCGTGGCAGTGTGTCGTTGTCGAGCCTGGCAGCGAGTGCCACTTGGTTGATGTGAGGCAGTGTCTCGAAGCGTAGGGGATCAACCACTGCAGTCAGGTCGCCGCATGCAGATAGCACTGCGAGCGCGCCGAAGAGGATCCATTTGTACACTTGCCTACCTCCCGCTCGCCAGCATGCCTAGCACGCCGTATCCGATGAGGGGCATAGCTATCGCCAGTAAGATGCGTGGAAGCATTGAGTTCCCGCCTTTCCTGTGCTTGCTCTTGGCTGCCAGGGAAGTCTTACGGATCGATGTCGGTGTCCGCCTCTTGGAAAGGTGGCACGATCTTGAAGTCCTCATAACCATCTAGCCCTTGGCCAAGTTCACCTTCGGTATCGATGAGGATCTTCAACACTGCTCGCGCGTAGAGCGGATCACGGTACTGAAACAGGGGAGCCCAGTTGCCGGTGGCAAGACTGAGACCGTAGATCTCCCACCTCAGTGGCGCTTCCGGCTTCTCCTTCGTTCGTTTGGTAACGCGCTGCGGTGCCGCAGCTTGGACTCGAGCCTTACGGCGCGGTTGTCTAGTTCGTTGGTTTGGCATCGAATCTCCTCGATGACGGCACGGATGTAAGCGTTACTGGCTCGCTCTTGCCAGTAGCGAATGCTGACTGGCGGGATGGTTCGCTCGCAGACCAGGCAGGTCGCTGCTTGCTGCGGATCGACTTCAGGATCGATGGTGCGAGAACGAGTGAGGAGTTGCCAGACGTGGTTGCGACAGCCGCCGATCCAAAGGTCGGCATCCACGTCGTGCCCGGTAACGAGAACGCCAGGCTTGAACCGCCGAAGCTCCTTGGGAGCTAGTCGGCGCACAGATCGTCTTGCGCCGCCATGCGATAGGCAGCCTCTTCCATGGTCTCGTACCTGTAGTAAACATTGCGGCCCGCCACGGTACCAATGGCAGTGGGGTGGCGTTCCAGCCAGCTTTCATCTAGCCCAAAGGAACGCAAGTCCTTCTCGAGTGTGTTGCCTTCTTCGGTTTGCAAGTCGTGGATGATGATCCTCATCGCCACGCAGAAGATGATGACGCCCAGCAAGAACGAAATGGCAGGCGCGTCAACTGTCATGATTCCTCCTTGAGTTCGTACTCGTAGTAGGGAACGCCCGCCCGGTTCGCTCCCTTGCCGATTCGCTTGAAACCCATGCGCTTGTAGAAGCGGTGCGCCCTCTTGTTCTCGACCTCGCACTTCAGCCGAACACAACCGTGGGGCGACTCGGCAAGCACCCGGCGAACGAGTGCCTCACCGATGCCTCTCCCGCGCCAGTCCTCATCGATGCCAACGTAGTGCAGCGATGTCCATGGCTTCGACTTCTGGGACAGGTGGCGGATGGCCGTGAAGCCAACCACCTGTCCGTGCCGGGATCGCGCCACCAGCACCTCTCCCCGGTGGAATGCGATCTCCGGCATGAACATCTGGCCAATGGCACCCTTGGTGTAGGGCGACTGCCGAGCGATGCGGTTGATCGCCCGCCGATCCTCAAGCTGAGCGTAGCGAACGCCCACTCAGAGTGGCTCCATCAGCTTGTCGATGACCTTCTTCAGCTTCGTCTCCGGCTTGGCTCGCCCTGCGGTGGCGGCGATGATCGCCTCGTCCAAACGGAACCGAAGTCGCTCGGCACGTCCTAGGGCCACCGCTGCCCGAGCCTCTAGCGAGCGGATCTTCTCCGCCTGCTCTCGCCTTGAGAGACGGCGCTCCTTGGGGACATCGGTACGACCGTGTCGGTTCTTCCTCATGCCTCCACCTTCCGAAGTAGGTCAGCCGCCTCCAGCGACTTGACGAACGATCGATCGTCAGTGGCGTCCACGATGACGTTGTACATCGACGACGCCCGTGCTGCTGCCGCCATGCGATAGCTCTCGAGCGAACGTGGCTCTTCGAACTTCTCATCCGCCATGGCGGCAACCACATCGGTGTAACTCCGGCCAGTTATTTCCCGGCCATCGGGTAGGACGAACCTCATTGAAACCTCACTTTCTGAAGAGCCATCTTACGAAGTAGTACAGACCGATGAGGAAGGGCACACCGATAACCGGGTTGGCGGCGCACAAGGCCAACATCACCACTCCTGCCACCACACTGATGAAGGCCATTGCGATGCCGAGAACGACGTCGATATACATCACTGCACCTCGCCTGTTCCGATTTCAGACAACTGAAGCTGCCGCGGTGCTGGTGCCGCCGCTGAGGCGGCAACAGGAGCAATCGGCTCCGGACTGGCGTGCCGGTAGCAGTGGACACCAGAGGTGGGCCGGTTGCACGTCTGGCAACGGATGTTGGCCGTGACGGTGTGGTACACGCCAGCAACCCCGTCCGATCCCTGAAGCAGCCGCACCCGGGCATCCTCAGTGGCCAGCACCACCAGAGCGTTGCGAATATCTAGGAAGGGCCGTGTTGTGACGTGATCCTGGAACCGCCGCCAAGTCGACATCTCGTTGCCATCGAGGAAGGCAACGCCACGGAAGCTGCCAGAAGTCTCCTCAGGCAAACGGATGATCCGACGACCGGCAAGCGGACCACTCTGCACGGTGTAAACATCGAACGTGGTGGTGGAGTAAGTGTACACCCCGTTCAGGATGACCGACTCCGCCTGCCGTTCGCTAGCGCCGGGCATAAGGCGCTGCACCGCACCTACCTGCCGGACTGTCAGCCGCCCGGTACGGCGCATCTGATCGGCCACCGAACGAAGGAAGGACGAACGGACCAGGTTGCGCTCATTGCTGAGGAAGATGTACACGTCGGGCGCGTCATGAACGACATCGACTCCACTCGCCGAAGCGATGAAGTTCCGGTTCGTTCGCTCCTCGAGTTCCTCCTCTTCACGAAGGAGACGATCAAGCTCGGGGTCAGTCACCCTCACAGCACTGAGACCTTGCTCAGCATCTAGGACCACCTCGGCTGCCTGCAGGCGAGCCAAGCGCGCAGCCTGAACATGAGCGGCCCGCACACGGCGACGCTCGTCACGGCGGCGAATATTCGCCTCTTGAGCCATGCGACGAAGGTAGGCGTCCACCAAGTCCACCCCGACGTAGTTGCGGGCGCACTCGGAGCCGATCATGAGCTCACGGTTCCCATCAGCTGTGTTCTGGATGAAGAACAGGCGGCGGATAGGGTTGTGGCCGCAAAGCTGGCACTGCGCATGGCCGATGGTGTGAGCCACCCGCACCAGCTGCCACTGCCGACCGGCCTGGCGCTCCATCGGCACGTCAGTCATGAACTGAGTGAGCGCATTGCCAATGCGCACCTCGTAGGGCGAGACGCGGGTGCGCCGTTGCTCCCGCTCCTCTTCTGTCAGCACTCGCCTAGGCATCTGAACCCTCCATCCGTGGGGGACCGTCCCCCGACGAGACCTTATTATGCCTCAAAGTACAAAGCTGCGCATGCGATCTTCGTACTTTTCGCACTCCATGAGCCAATCTCCGCTGGGGATGTGAGCTCCGCCAGGCACGCCCAGGTAGTGAAAGGCGAACACCCGCTGCGTAGCTCCGCCCCTGGTAGCAAGCACCGGGATGGCCACGTAGCCAGCAGTCCGCTCCATATCGAGCACTGCCTGCACCTCCGGGCGGGTTGCCGGCACGTGCAGGACGTCGCCGGTGATGGCTCCCACATGGTTCAGCTTCGCCACCGGGAAGGGTGCAGCGTTGCCATGGACGTGGTACAGCCGCCCACGGATCGTCCACTCAGTCTCCGCTTGGGTGACGAACGGCTCGAGATGCGGGTAGAGAGGCTGCCCGACTCGCAAGGTGCCATAGGTAAACAAGAGCATGTTACCGGTCCATCAGCCTGTCTCGGATCGCATCGGGATCCGGCTCGTCGTCATAGTACTCGTCTTCCTCGTGCTCCGTGTCGCACTCCTCGCAGTGCCAGTAGAGGTACGTGCCGCTGACCGTTGCGGTCACGTACTCCTTGTTCTTGCAGTGCGAGCAAGTGCGGAGCACTTCGACGTACTCCTCCGGCTGGTTGCCAGGGATCATCGACTCGCTAACACCGGGCGGCAAGTTGCTCATGCGAACACGATCCCCGTAGTGCGGCGACCTTCGACGTCGAAGGCGACGAAGTAGTGGTCACCGTACCACTTACCCATCACGAACTTGCCCTCGAAGAACCAGACGCTAGCGAAATTCGGGATCATGAGAAAGCCTCCTCTGTGGGGTCCGTCCCCGACGTGAACATTATCGCGCATCGTACCAACTTTGGCACATCAGACTGCGATCATGACAGCAACGACCTTGCCGCCGCAGTTCGGGCACCGGTCTCGAGGGATAACGTTGCGAGACCACACCTCCACCGGGCGGAGCAGTCCGAGACGCTTGTTGCCGTCGTGCCACTGGCAGTTCCACAGGCACGCCTTGTCCATCACATACCGGACGTGCTTGCACGACTTGTCGTTGGGGTCTGCGTACTGGAAGGCTGGACAGGTGCAGTGTGGCCAGGACTCCCCGCCGTTCAGGGTCACCACGTAGTTGGCACCCTTGGATCCGGTGACGTGGTAGGTGGCGAACCAGGATCCGCAGAAGCGTCCGCTAGTGATCTCGGCAGGCATCAGATGTCCACCCTGATTGTCATCTTTTGGAAGAACGGATAAACCAGCAGCTGCCGACTCGGCGGACGGTAGCTCCACTCAACGTGCATTGAGGTGTGGGTGAATACACCATCCCAGCGTTGGGATGCGGCCACTGCGATCGTCAGAAGGTCCATCAGCAGTCCGCCACCACGAGAACCCACTCAGTGTCTCGGGGTCCGCCATGGTCCACGATGTCCAGCACTTCGAACCCGGCAGCTTCGGCTGCCGCTGCGCAGTCCTCCGGCGTGTCGCCATAGAAGTGGGGTCCGTAGCACCCGCCCATTGTCATCGTGTAGCAGGTCATCTCAACACCTGCCCTGTTCGGGTGTTCCATCGGATCCTCCCTCTCGGAGTCTTGACGAGGAGCCAGAACGGCTCCACCTTGGTAGCTGCTTGGATGTAGGGCAGCATCACAGCGAGTTGATGTACAGATCGAGCATCCGCTCGGACACGACTTCCAGTTCCTCGCCGGTGACGAGAGCGTATGCCTGCATCAGCCCGTTGCGGCGAGCCATGGCCATGTTGTGCTCCGTGGAACCGCCACCGTAGCGGTGCTGCAACCGGGCGCAGACCCTGCTCTGCTCCACGATCTCCCGCTCCAGCCGATCCTGCCAGCCTTCTCGAACGAACGCCATCAGAACGACTCCACCCGCAGGATCTGATCGTCGTAGCCCCACACGCTGCCGCCCGAGGGAACCATGACACCGGCGAACCCAGGACGCCCGTTCTTGATGTCCTCCTCCTTGGTATCCACCTGCACCCGCCGCTCGCCTCCGCCGAAGGGCGAGTAGACGAGGACTGACCCGACCCTGTAGTCCATCTGAGAACCTCCTTGTCGGGGTCCGTCCCCGACGCCCTTCATTATGCCTTACTTGGTAGGTCTTGGCACGTTGGACCTGACAAGATCATGATACGAGGTGGCGTAGAATACTTAGGTGAGCTTGGATCTAGCTTGGGCTGCCGGGCTGTTCGTTGGAGAGGGTTCCTTCCACAACGATACCATCGCCTACGGTGCGGGTAAGCGAAAGCTGCGCATGGTCATATCTATGCAGGACATCGTGGCCAGAGAGGTACTCCGCCATCCTAGACCCCATAGTGGCTCCGGCTTACAAAGAAGGAGGTCGAGGGTACCGACACCCAGGTGCGCACATCAACCGGTACCTCGTGAACGGCAAGCCTGTCGCAGCAGTCCGCCTGGTAGGGGCTAAGGCTGAACTAGCCGCGCTGGCTCTGTACCCATACCTACGAGGTACCGCCAAGGGTGCGCAGCTAGAAAAATCTTGGGATTTGGCACATTTGGACGTGCGCAGGTTAGTAGCTTGTGCCATACTTTAGCACGTCGAGGACGGGCCTCGGACTGCTAGGAGGGCAAGTTGGAAACCTTCGGTATTGAGGTGGAGTTCGGGGGTAGCCGTGCGGCTGCGGTCCAGGCCATCCACGACGCCGGTCTTGGTCCCAACCGGGAGCACAGCTACATGGGCCACTCGGATACGCAGTGGATCGTCAAGTCGGACGCCTCCGTGTCCGGCGGTGGTGAGCTTGTCTCTCCTCCCCTCGACTTCAATGATCCTGAGCAGCGTGGCCAGGTGGACCGTGCCATCGCCGCTCTGGTTGCTGCTGGCTGCCGGACGTCGAACCAGGCTGGGATCCACGTGCACATCGGCTCCGCCGGTATGAACGCTCGCCAGATCGCAGCGGTGGCTCGCGTCTTCACGAAGTTCGAGGACTGCATCTACCGTCTCGCCTCGTCGGGCTGGCAGACGATGCGCCCCGGCGCAACGTCGTACTGTCCGCCGCTGTCGCAGCGTCAGATCGACGGTCTGGTGAAGGCTCGCACCGAAGAGCAGGTGCGGACGGCGTACTACGGTCGTGGTGAGGGCGTGTATGCGACCGGCCACGGTCACGGTTCCCGGTACTGCGGGCTGAACCTGCACTCGCACTTCTACCGCCAGACCATCGAGTTCCGGGTGTTCAACTCCTCGCTGAACGCCAAGCGAGTGCAGAGCTACATCGCTCTGTGCGCCGCCATCGTGCGAGACGCCCGCAACGGCAAGCTTCGCTCCGTCAAGAAGGCTTTCCGCCTTGGCGACATGGCGAGCGGCGTTGCCGATCCCAAGAAGGCTCTGTTCAACTTCCTCCAGGTGCTTCGCTACGAGGCTGGCATGTCTCTCGAGGACTACCAGCTGATCAAGAAGTTCTGGAAGGACTCCCGTCCGCAAGCTGCCATCAGCCGCTACTAGAAAGGAGGTGACTTAGATGTGTCGAGTGTGGGGTATTTCTTACGGTCCTGAGGGACCGGAAGCTGAGGACTGGACTCCCTCGGAGCTAGCTCAGCTGATGTTCCCGGCGCTAGTGCGCCTTGGGCCAGACGCCTACGGGTGGATGACGTGGAAGGACGGCGACAGCTTCGTCAACTCCGCCAAGTTCGCCGGTCGGTGTGACAGCCGCGCCGCTCTCAAGAACATGGACCTGGACCCGGACGCCCGGTGGATCGTGGCGCACACCCGGTGGGCCACTCACGGCTCGCCGAACCAGATGGTCAACAACCACCCGATCGTCCATGGCAAGTACATGGGTGTCCACAACGGGGTCATCTCCAACTACGAGCAGATCCTCAAGCAGACCGGACGGGAGTACGCCGGTACCGAAGTGGACAGCGAGGCGATCTTCGCCGCCATCAACAAGTGGGGTCACCGCGCCGGTCTGCTGCGGCTAACGGGCGATCTAGTGGCCGTCTACGTGAACCTCGAAAACCCTCGCACCGTGCACATCGCCCGGTCGATGGGCCGCCAACTCTTCATGGCCAAGACCCCTGCGGGTAGCACCATCTGGGCCTCGGAGGAGCAGGCACTACTGGGCCTGGGCATCGAGATCACAAAGCCTTCGCCGGTGGCTTCCTACCGGCTGCTGCGCATCCGGGAAGGTCGAGTGGCGCAGCTGGTGACGTGGAAGACCGACACGTGGGAGAGCTACCGCTCCCCACGCGGTCTTTCGCACGCCGCACAGGAGCGGTTCGACGACATCACCACCTCCGCCAAGTTGGCCACGAACACGAAGCGCAAGCGTGCCAAGATCAAGGCAGGCATCAGCGGGATCACGGACTACTTCGAGGATCGGAGCATGCGGATCCGAAGCAGCGCAGCTTCGGCCACCCTCGATACCGCCCGCAAGATCGCAGCCGAGCGCGGCATCCGAGACGGCACCAAGGTCCAAGGACTGCGGTACTACAGCGGGGTGCTTGTCAGCGAGAACGAGTACCTGCACCTGCTTGCTGAGGAGTTCGGGTACGGCGACGACGACTACCGAGAGGAAACAGCATGAGGCATCGCTGCAACATTTGCGGCCTGCTCCACGAACCCGACAGCAACGAAGTAGGTATCCTTCCGGAGCCGCCCATCGGCACCTGGGTGAAAGACCGCCACGGAGGTGTTGCTCTGCACCACAGGGACAACCAAGGCAACATCGGGTGGGCACCACCTGGTTTCCTTGCGTTCGGCAAGTGGGAAGCCATGTGGGAAGCGCGTGGCCCCGTTGACAATCTGTGGGCCTTGGGGCTCAGAGCTAGAGGAGACGGTATGAGCAAACCCAAGTGGTGGATTCCTATCACTGGATCAATAGAAGTCGAGGCAGAGACGTACGAGCAGGCACTCTCCTTTGCGCATGCAAACCTAAAGGGTAGCGTGGGGATCCTTCGCCTCGGCAACAACTACGGGGAGGTTCGAAGTAGTGGATGTGGAGGCCTGATGTTCACCATCGGCTTCCAACTCATCCTCGCCACCATCGAAGCCGCAAGGGTAGGCGGCAACGTAGTGTGGATGTCGCCGCCTGCCTTCAACCACACGGGGTGGGGCATCTTTGTGCCTCGCCCATTCTGGGCCGATGACTTCGCAGAAAACGTCGAGGGCTACTAATGGAGATAACCCCGCAGAAGCTGTCTGAGCTACACGTCCGCACCCACGAGTTGATCATCCGGGGCGGCACCCTCAAGTGCCGTCTCGAGCAGGCTCGCAAGGACGATACCTCTGCCGGTGCCGTGTTCCAGGCAGCGCAGGACTTCCGTGCCATGGAGGGGCGTATCACCGAACGCGTACAAATGGAAATGGAATTGTTCTGCGCCATCGAGCATGGCGACGAAGACCGCATTCGTAAAGCCGTGCACAACCTGGAGACCACATGAGCATCGATGCCGCAAGAGCGAAGTTGACAAGAGCCTGTTTGAGGAGGCTAGCCTCTGAGTACGACGATCCCCATGCACACTACGACGATGAACTTGAGTACTGCGACGACATGATCCTCGAAGCTGCCAAAGAGCTAGTAGCCGCCCACGAAAAGAACAAGCAGGAGACCACATGAACTTGCAGCAGGGCGACGCCCGAGCACTACCCTTCGATGACGACATGTTCGATTGTGTCGTCACCTCGCCTCCCTTCTGGGGACAGCGTGCCTACGGAGAGGACGAGAGGGAGCTAGGAAAGCCGGGACAGTCCCTAGCGGAGTACGTACATGAGCTCACCGGCATCTGCGACGAGGTAGCCCGAGTGCTCAAGCCAACCGGCACCTTCTGGCTCAACATCGGGGATGCCGCTGCTGGAAGTGGCGGTGCCGGTGGCGACTACAACGCCGGTGGCTCGAAGGAGGGGCGACCGAAGTACCGGCAGGGTGCCGCAGGTATGTCCGGCGGACAATGGGCCGCTGTCCAGCTACGGGTCGTAGATCACCTGCAAGGGAGCGGATGGAAGCTTCGTAGCTACGTCATCTGGGACAAGGGCACCGTCCGCCGCGAGTCCCTTGCTCACGCCCGCCGTCCGGGCGTCTCGTGGGAAGCCATCTTCATGCTCACTCGTGGCAAGAACTACTTCTTCGATCACGAGCAGCTTGTGGAGAAGGGCAACGTCTGGCACTTCGCACCAAACACCGAGCCAGGGCGTGGGTTTGCACCCTTCCCTCGAGAGCTACCCCGACGCTGCCTGCTGCCCTCTACTGTCCCAGGAGACACCGTTCTCGACCCCTTCGCAGGCTCCGGAACTACTCTCGAGGTAGCGGAGGAGCTAGAGCTCAAGGCATATGGGATCGATTTGTATGCCTGATGCCGAAACCCAACCGCAACTAGACATCCGGATCCCGTGCCGAGGAACCATGACCTTCCCGGTCCATGGACGTACCGACAACAACGTGGCCTCCGCCACCCTCGTCCTGCACAACTTCATGGCCTACAAGGTGCACCTGGAGATCACGGAAGAGCGGACTGTTGATGCGCTAATTGCCGCCCTCGAGAACGTGCGAACTACCCTCAAGGTAAACCGGAAGCAACTGCGGGGCGACTTCACACCTTCCACCCGCGCCGCCGACGAGATCAAGCGCCGCAAGAAGAAGCGCCCAGAAGGCGAACGGCGCAAGGTGAAGACCGGCTCCGGTACAAAGCCTAATCGAAGGTCTTAAATCATAGATTTAAGACCTTCTCGCGCGCGGGCGCGAAGAGCTTAAAGCTTTAAGGCCTTTTAGATAAATACTGGAAAGGTATATAGAT
>UEXW01000179.1_pt1 | contig 20969 bp, 16 predicted proteins | sample 4301151 | NCBI WGS metagenome assembly UEXW01 (sample SAMEA4773176, study PRJEB27434) | metagenome | biome: 2259; feature: agricultural soil; material: soil | place: USA | collected 2014-09 | depth 0.25 m | reverse complement strand
GGGTGCAACAGACGGCGATGGGTGCTTATGCGCATCAGGATCTGCCGTTCGAGATGCTGGTCGAGGAGTTGCAACCCGAACGCGACCTCAGCCGCAACCCGCTCTTTCAGGTGATGATTCAGCTGCAAACCGACGCGGCATGGTCGCAAACATCATCAGGGGAACCGTCGGCGTTCAACGTCGGGAGACAGACGGCTATCTTCGATTTGTCATGCAGCTTCTGGGACAGTGCTGAGGCAGTGACAGGCCAGATCGAGTACCACAGCGATCTGTTCGGCGCTGCGACCGTTCAACGCATGGCCCGGCACTTCACCCGCCTGCTCGAAGGTGTGGTCGCAGACCCGGCCGCAAGACTGTCGGAGTTGCCGCTACTGAGCGAAACCGATCGAAGGCAACTGCTCGTGGACTGGAACGACACAGACGCCGAATTTCCTGACGACGCCTGCATTCATACTTTGTTTGAGCGGCAGGTGCAGCGTAGCCCCGAAGCGATCGCGGTTGTGTATGGCGATGAGCAGATCAGATACACGGAGTTAAATACCCGGGCGAACCAGCTTGCCCATTACTTGAGATCGCTGGGAATCGGTCCGGAGGATCTGGCCGGTGTATTCGTGGAACGTACGCAGGACATGCCGGTTGCGCTGCTCGGAATCCTGAAAGCGGGGGGCGCGTACGTTCCGCTCGACCCGGCTTACCCGCAACAGCGTCTTGCGCTCATGCTGGCGGACGCTAATCCGTCCGTTGTCCTGACGCACGCGACGTCTGCCGACCGACTGCCTTCCAGTAACGCAAGGGTGGTGCTGCTCGACGCCCACTCGGATGTGATAGCCCGGTGCTCGCGGGACAATCCCGAAGTCCGCGTGACGCCGAGCAATCTCGCGTACGTGATATATACATCGGGGTCCACCGGACGGCCAAAGGGAGTGCTGGTCGAGCACCGCGGAGTGACCAACGTGGCCACTGCGCAACAGCGGATGCTTGGAGTCGGGCCTCAGGACCGCGTTCTCCAATTCTCTTCTCTCAGCTTTGATGCGTCCGTATTTGAGTATGTCATGGCGCTCTGTTCCGGAGCCGCCGTATACCCGGTCAGCCGTGAATTGCAGTCGCCGGGACCACTGCTTGCAACGCTGCTGCGTGAGCACGCAATCACTCTCGTAACACTGCCGCCGTCGGTGCTGGCCGCATTGCCAGTGGAAGATCTTCCGCAGTTACTCACGATCACGGCAGCGGGCGAGGCTTGCCCTGCAGAGCTCGTCCGCCGCAGCAAGGGAAAGCGGTTTTTCAACCTGTACGGCCCTACAGAAACCTCAATCTGGGCTACGGTGGCGGAGTGTAATGACGATAACCGAAAGCCACCGATCGGGAAGCCCATTCTCAACACGCAGATCTACATCCTCGACCGTCACATGCAGGCGGTTCCGGTCGGCGTCGCCGGTGAGTTGCACATCGGCGGAGTGGGTGTTGCGCGAGGTTACCTGAACCGCCCGGAACTGACCGCCGAGAAATTTGTCCCTGATCCTTTTTGCCGCCGATCGGGCGCTCGGCTATATAAAACCGGCGATTTGGCGCGATATCTCGAAGACGGCAGCATCGAGTATCTCCGGCGCATTGACGACCAGGTAAAAATTCGGGGCATTCGGATCGAGCTTGGCGAGATCGAATCCGTGCTGCGGCAGAACGCCAGCATACGCGAGGCAGCGGTGATGCTCCGCGAGGACTTACCTGACGCACGGAAACTCGTGGCCTATATTGTTGCCGGACCGCAGCCGCCTTCGGAAAGCGAATTGCGAAACTTGGTTCGGCAAGAGCTGCCCGAATATATGGTCCCCGCCGCCTTCGTCACGCTGCATGCCATGCCCCTCACACCCAACGGCAAGCTAGACCGCCGCAGCTTGGCGCCGCCAGAGCAACCGGATCCGAGTAAGCAGGACAATTTCGTGGCCCCCCGAACGGCGGTGGAGGAACGGTTAGCGAAGATCTGGTCCGATGTGCTCGGGATCCACAAACCGGGTGTGCACGATAACTTCTTCGACCTTGGAGGCCACTCGCTGCTCGCCACTCAGCTTGTGTCACGTTTGCATGCGGCTTTCGGAATTGACGTACCTCTGCGAAGGTTCTTTGAAACGCCCACCATCGCGGGTTTGGCCGAGGAGATCGAGATAGTGCGGTGGGCCGCCGAGGGAGTTAACAACCTCGAATTCACGGGGGATGAGGTCGAGGAGGGCGCTGTATGAAAGCCGTCCAGGTCTTATCGTCGCTTCGCGGGCTGGGGGTGAAGCTATGGATCGAGGGGGACCGGCTCCAGTACAGTGCTCCCAAAGGCGTGATGACAAATGCGCTTCGTGCGGACCTCGTGCTGCACAAGGCGGAGATCACGGAGTTCTTGCTGAGGGCAGCAGAAAAGGACGGCGCCGCATCGCGAAGTATTCCGCGCGCAGTCCGCGGCCCGGATTTGCCGCTGTCCTTTGCGCAGCAAAGGCTTTGGTTTCTCGATCAACTGGTGCCGGAGAACCCGTTCTATAACGAGTACATAGGCTTTCGTTTCCGCGTTCCTCTGAACGCGGCGGTACTGGAGCGGAGCCTGAACGAGATCGTACGCCGCCATGAGGCGCTGCGAACGACCTTCCATGCAGTAGATGGACAGCCCGTTCAACGTATCGCTCCGTCTTTGAAGGTGCTGCTTGCTGCCGTGGACCTACGGAGCTTACCGGCAGCGGAACGTGAAACCGAAACCGTTCGGCTGGCGACGGCGGAAACGCAGCGGGGTTTCGACCTGACCACGGGCCCGCTGCTGCGCGCGACCCTGGTCCGACTCGGCGACAGCGACTACGCATTCCTGCTCGTCATGCACCACATTATTTCGGATACGTGGTCCATGGGGATTTTCTTCCGTGAGCTTACGGAGCTGTACCAGGCTTTCGTGATGGGCAGGCGTTCGCCGTTTCCGGAGTTGGCCATTCAGTACGCTGATTTCGCCGTGTGGCAGCGGGAGTTGCTGCAAGGCAGCGTGCGAGAGGCGCAATTGTCCTACTGGAAGACGCAACTAGCGAAACTGCCTGTGTTGCAGCTACCGACGGATCGCCCTCGTCCTTCTGTTCAAACGTTTCGCGGCGCCCGGCACAATTTCCAGGTTTCACCAGGCACGTCCAGTGCACTGAAGCGGCTCAGCCAGCGCGAGGGAGTCACACTCTTCATGACGCTGTTGTCGGCCTTCCAGACGCTGCTACATCGATACACACATCAGGACGATATCGTTATCGGTTCGTTCATCGCAGGACGCAACCGGGCCGAGATCGAAGATCTGATCGGATTCTTCATCAACACCCAGGTCCTGCGCACAAACCTCGCCGGTGATCCGACATTCACAGAGCTTCTGGCGCGGGTCAGAGAAGTCGCGATGGGCGCTTACGCGAACCAGGACCTGTCGTTCGAGATGCTCGTAGAAGAGTTGCAGCCGGAACGTGACCTCAGCCGCAATCCGCTTTTTCAGGCGGTCTTTCAACTTCAGAACGTGCCGACGACCTCGACGGCATCGTCTGCGTCAGGCGCCTCGGCGCTCGAGATCAGCCGGAATACTGCCATCTTTGATCTCGTGTTTCATCTCTGGGATGGCCCGCAGGAAATCGGCGGCGGCGTGGAGTACAGCACCGATCTCTTCGATGGCCCCACCATCGAGCGCATGACCGCGCACTTCACACGCTTGCTGGAAGCGATTGCCGCCGAGCCCGGTAGGAGAATTTCGGAGTTCCCGCTGCTCGGTGCGCGCGAGCGGAGCCATCTGCTGACAAACTGGAATAACACCTGGGCGGAGTATCCGAGCGAGGCCTTAATTCACGAGCTGTTTGAGCAGCAAGTGGAGCGGACTCCGAATACCGTCGCTGTCGCATCCGGCGGTGAGCAGGTAACATTTGCCGATTTGAACGCACGGGCGAACCAGCTCGCACACCGACTGCGCCGGCTGGGTACCGGTCCGGAAGTGTTGGCCGGAGTCTTCGTGGAGCGCTCTGTGGACATGGTTGTGGCGCTGCTCGGCGTACTTAAGGCCGGCGGTACCTACGTCCCCCTAGATCCAACGTACCCGAAGGGGCGCCTCACGTTCATGCTGGAAAACGCGAAGCCGGCGGTGGTGTTGACGCACAGGTGGCTGCAGGACCGGCTGCCCGCTCATGCCGGGCGGACGTTATGTCTAGACGACAACACGATTTTCGCAGCCGAGAGCGTCGCGAACCCGACGTGCCTTGCTCAAAGCCAAGCGCCGGCAGCATATGTGATTTACACGTCCGGATCTACCGGAAACCCGAAGGGAATTGCAGGGTTGCATCGCGGAGCGGTCAACCGCTTTTGCTGGATGTGGAACACATATCCGTTCGAAGCGGATGAGGTCTGCTGTCAGAAAACATCGCTGAGCTTTGTGGATTCGATCTGGGAGATCTTCGGACCGCTGCTTCAAGGGGTCTCTCTCATATTGATTGCCGAGGATGTCGTCAGAGAACCCGGCGCGCTCGTGGAGACACTGGCGCAGCACGGCATAACACGGATTGTTGTCGTTCCATCGCTGCTGAACGCGATGATCGACGTCTGTCCCGGTCTGGGGGCACGGCTTCCGCGCCTTCGATACTGGACGAGCAGCGGTGAAGCGTTATCGCAGACTGTGCGCGACCGTTTCTTTGCCGCCGTACCCCATGGGGTGTTGCTAAACATATACGGCTCGTCGGAGATCTCGGCTGACGCAACCTGGGCGGAGCTCAACAGCCAGCGCGATTCAACCTGGGTGCCCATCGGCCGTCCCATCGCGAACACGCGGGCATACATTCTGGATGATCGACGGGAGCCCGTGCCGATCGGTGTCCCTGGTCAGCTTCATATCGGCGGGGATGGTTTGGCTCGGGGCTATCTCCACGACGAGGAACTTACTGGGGCGCGATTCATTGATGACCCATTCACGTCTGAAGCCGGTGCGCGGCTATATAAGACCGGCGATCTGGCGAAGTTCCTGCCTGACGGAAACATCGTTTATCTGGGACGAATCGGCCATCAGATCAAGATTCGAGGTTTTCGCATAGAGCTAGAAGAAATTGAAACCGTGTTGCGGCAACATCAGCGCATCAAGGAGGTCGCGATAGGCGTTTCTGAGGACTCGACAGGCGACAAGCGACTGACGGCATACGTCGTTGAGGATCCGCGGTACCCGAAGGCCAGAGAGTCATTGCCCACGGAAGGTTCTGACGAAGAACAAAAGCGTGGATGGCAGATGGTTTGGGATGAGACCTACAGGCAGACACCCGAACAGCAGGACCCGACATTCAACATCACCGGGTGGAACAGTATTTATACCGGTCTTTCTATCCCTGCCGAACAGATGCGCGAATGGGTGGATGGTACGGTCGAACAAGTGCTTTGCCGTGGGCCGCGGCGAGTCCTCGAGATCGGATGTGGCACTGGCCTGCTGTTGTTCCGGATCGCGCCGCACTGTATCAGTTACACCGGGACCGATTTCTCGCCAGTAGCTCTGTCGTATGTCCGAAAGCTGCTCTCGGAGCCAGACCGCGAGCGTCAACTGGTCCACGTGCGCCTCCAACAGCGATTGGCCGACGACTTTGCCGGCATAGATCCGCAGACCTACGATGCAGTGATATTGAACTCGGTCGTCCAGTACTTTCCGAATGTCGATTACCTTCTACGGGTGCTGGCCGGCGCAGTGAATGCAGTCGCTCCAAGCGGATTTATCTTCGTGGGCGACGTTCGCAGCCTGCCGGTCCTCCGCGCGCTGCATACTTCTGTCGAAGTGCACCGAGCTCAGGATTCTCTACCGATCGAGGAGTTGCGGGAACGCATAGAGGCCCGCATTAACGGGGACCAGGAACTCGTGATAGACCCGGCGTTCTTCCATGCCTTGAGAGAACAAAATCCACGTATCAGCAGCGTGCAGGTCCAGATGAAGCGCGGACGACACCACAACGAGCTGACGCAATTCCGCTACGATGTCGTCCTTCACATAGACTCTGTAAGCACTGACTCCGCAAACTATTTCCGGTTGGAGTGGAACGGCCGGTCAACGATAGAGTCCACGCGTGAATTTCTGGAGCAGCATAGGCCCGACTCCGTACTGCTTACGAACGTGCCGAACGCAAGGCTTGTTCGCGAATGCAAGATGGTTGAATCGCTTTCACTGTCTGAAGGGCCGCGAAACGCAGGCGAGTTGCGAGCACTGATCCGTTCGCAGCCGGCGGACGGAATCGATCCGGAGGAATGGTTCAACGCGGGCAAGGATCTAGGGTATGCCGTCGTCCTCGACTGGTCGGATTCGAACCCTGCCGGCAGCTATGCCGTGCTCTTGCGGCGGGGGACAGTCCAGAGCCAAAACAGACTTGACATGTTTCCCTTGCCCACACGCGAGCGTTACGCAACAAAAGCCTGGTCTGAGTATGTGAATAATCCAGTGAACGGGCTGACAACCATGCATGTGGCACGCACCCTGCGCGAGTTTGCCGAGGAACGGCTGCCTGAATACATGGTCCCCGGCAGCTTTGTGCTGGTGGACGCGCTGCCTCGAACGCCGAATGGAAAGCTCGACCGGCGGGCCCTGCCGGATCCAGCGACGATGGTACGCAGCGCGGGGGGATACGTTGCGCCTACGAATCCTGTCGAAGAGAAGCTTGTGGAGATCTGGACCGGCATCCTCAACGTGCCGCAGGTGGGGATCCGCGACAACTTCTTCATGGAACTCGGTGGGCATTCGCTGCTCGCGACCCGGCTGATGGTGCGCATACGCGACGCGTTTCAAGTGGAGCTGCCGCTCCGCTCGATCTTTGAAGCTCCGACGATCGAAGGGCTGGCCCGGCTGATCGCGGAAATCCGGAAGGACGTTGGGAAGACCTGGCCAGCGCCCATCCCAAAGCTGCCTCGCGAGCAGTATCGGGTGCGAGCATCCTAACGAGCCAGTCGCGCGGTCGGACAGTGGAGACGATATGCTGCTAAGAAATGGAGTTCGCCAAACAGGTTCAGGCGAGGCTTTTCCCGTAGAAGCCACCCCCACTCGAAACGCTCGAGTACGCGGGCAACTGCATCCAGGCTCGACAGGTAGGTGGCGACTATTACGACTTCCTTGAGTTGCGGCCCGGACCTGTGGCGTTGGTGCTGGCTGACATTGCGGGCAAGGGGATATCGGGCGCACTCCTGATGGCCAACCTGCAGGCCAACCTGCGTAGCCAATATGCGATGGCACTCGAAAACATCACGCAGTTGCTCGCATCCGTGAACACCACTTGTTCTACGAGAGCACCGGCGACAGCAGTTACGCGACGCTTTTCTTTGCTGACTACGACGATTCCACCCGCCGTTTGCGCTATGTGAACTGTGGGCACCTTCCTCCGCTTCTGCTGCACGGGTGTCAGCCCTCCCCGACGGCGCGTGAGCAACGGGCCGTGGAACGGCTCGGGTCTACGTGCACAGTGTTAGGACTGTTTGACAACTGGGAGTGCTGCGTCGCGGAAGTACGGCTCGTTCCGGGCGATACGCTGGTCCTGTATACCGACGGAGTCACCGAAGCAACGAGCGCCGAAGGGGAAGAGTTTGGCGAGTTCCGTTTGTTTGCCACTGTGAATACGCATTGCCATCTTCCCGCCGCTGCTCTTCTCCAGCAGATTATTGCAGATGTCCAGCAGTTCAGTGGTTGTGAACAGGCTGATGACATCACGCTACTCGTAGCGCGATGCACAGCGTAGGCTTCTCTTACCCCTCCGCCTTGCGCGGCAATCATGTGGTTTCGATGCTACTGGGGGGTGCTCGTCCAGCTCAATGTCGCGAGTGCATTACGGGCGGTCTTTTTCATGGGGTTGCGGCACGGACTCAATTTTCTGTTTACTGACTAGGGAGATGAATGTTGCCCAGTGTTCCGCCATCGCAGGAATGTCATCCAAACAGGTATCAGAAGAACGGATATCTGCAATCGCCAGCCGCTCGTTTTCGAATGACTGAACTATGACCGGACTTCTTTTCGCTCCAAAGCGTCAAATGCGTAGGTGAATCCATTGTCAGCTCCCTGATATTCGGAAGTTAACTGCACAAGATAAGCCAGTCCGCCGAAAAAGATGACAATGGCGTAAATGGTGTGTTCCCGGCCATCACAGTGTACCGACACCGCATGTTGATGCGGACCGATCTGATGTTTCTGTGAAAATCGGCGATTCACGACAATCGAGCATATCGACCCGCGCCGGTAAGAAGATGCCTTTTCACTGCGTCCAAAGCCGGCGACATCGCAAACTTCCTGCCGATCTTGAATACCACTGTTATGAAGGCGATCTTTGTCACCGTGCGGAGTGTTTCCTGGGAACCGATGAAATCCAGCGCCATGAATGACTGAGGCTCAAACTCAATTGGACGACCATCCTCAGCTGCAATTTCAAGCCGCTCCCCACGTTTTGCAGCACGTGATTCAAGCCGGTCCTGAGCGTTCTTGGAAAACAGCCAGTATCGCCTTTCCTTCGCGCCTGAATCGAGAAGGCGCTCCTCCTTTTTGTCTTGAATATGCATGCTCCCATCTGCGTGGAGAATAACTTTGAATTCGCGATCATCTATCTTCGCGGTAGTCGCGATGGACGGAATGTCGCCCTCTCGATTGCCAATCCGGAGGATGTAGCAGAGGGGCTTCAGAGCATCAACAAAAGTGGCTTCGAATTCCTGAGAGAACAAAGCGTTACAGGGCTGGCAAGTTGCATCCGAAACTACATCTTCTCCGCCCAAAGCTGCCGGGAAGATGTGTTCGCCCGTCAGCTTCTCGGTGTGACCACACACAAGGCAGCTCAGTACCTCATGGGCCGGGGAGGCAAGCATAGATACAGGTTAGGCGGTTGGGTTCGGTGCTGTCCACAATCGGCCAATGCCGAAACAATGCGAATGCGAATCATGCTAAAGCACTGATATTCAAGAGTCGGTGGTAGGCAAGAATAGAATGCCAAGAGCACATGTTTTGAGAACGCGCGATTGGGCCAGATTCGGTTGTTGTGGTTGAACCACTTGCGGATAGGAGATTCGGAGGGCCTCCTGACACAGAAACGACTCCGTGTAATGATGCGCGTGTTGGAGGCCAATATGACAGTTGCCAATGTGATTGAGGTCGTAGTGGTACTGGCAATCCTCTACGCAGCCTACCGCCTGTATCAGAAGCGGGGATGATCACTATCAACCTGATTTTGTGGCGATCCGCTCCTCGGGTACTTCCACCTCATCTACACCTCGAAACGAGAAGAGGAGCTTTACAAGGTACTTCGGTGGATTCTCGGAGGCCGGCGGACGATAGTGCCCACGGTTTCGGTAACCGCGGCGTGGAAGGTGACCGAGCCTACCTGCATGCCCGCAAGATTCACCCGCACCTGCTGACCAGGGTGCAACATGGCTGCTATTTCCGTCCTCCAGACCGCGATTGGCAATGAACGCGACAGTCGATACCGCACGCAGCTTCGGCGCGGTGAACGAGAAGGCCTTGTTTGCCGGCCGTGGACCCGTTGCAGCGCGAATAAACAAATCCAAAGAAGAGACTTGTGACAATGCCATGCCGGGCGTCAGGCGCCTGAGGCTCGACATTTAGGCATGGTGGTGCGGCAGCTTTGCCAAGAGCATCTCCACTGCTATGGACTGAAAAACCAGTTCTCCCTCGGGCACCGAGAACGCAAGCCCACACCGCGAGCACATAAAATCCCACATGTCGGAACTGCGTTCGCCTGCCGTTCGATACGAAATGACCAGAGAACCGCAGTCCTCATTCAGGCATAGCGCACAGGCTGCAGTCAGTTCATCAACATCTTCCGCATCGCATTCCATGGCGTCCTCCTCGTGTTGCACGGAGCGCACCGCTCTGAATCGATCGTTCTGCTTTCCTGCATCAAAAATGAGGAAACCGCTTCGCACACGGCGGGTGGTACATTTCGTCACCCATAGACACCCACGTAGCACCCATGTACACCTATATTTGTGCTTGTGCATCGCCGGGCGAAAGCCTCACCGTTTGTGCGGGCTTTCCTGCCAAATTTCTCTTCTGTAGACGATCCATCAATCGCTCATCTTCCGCGATCAGCTCTGGGCTTCTTTGCCTTCCGCCACTTTGGATTTCAAGCAGCCTCCGCATCAACTCAGCGAAGTTTTCCATGACTTCCTCCAAGGCTGGCCAGGCTGGTGGGTTTAGCAGACACGGTAGATGACAACCAAGCAGAAAGCTGGTCAAAAATGGACAGTTTTAGAGGTGGGTCTGCTTCAAGGCATGAGTTCGGTAACTAAGTGTCTCCGGCATGCTAGCAGGAACCTCCGACGTGCCAATTCAGCCTTCGCGAACCGAGCGACTATTGCGGCGGTAGAAGGACTTGCTGCACATTCCTTGTTGGATGGGCTCTATCCGAGTCAAAACATAGCGCATAAAGTTTGGGCAAATTTTGGTTCGTTGAGCATAAACTCAAAAGACTCACAAGAGCAACTCGCGGGGTTCTTGAACGTCGGCAAGTCTCGGCGGTATTGTTTGTCCGCCAAGGTGGTGTTCTCCAGAGCCCCTCGACACGTGGACACTTTGTGGCAGCATGCGGAGGTGGCAGTACAAGTCTCCCAGGACGAAAGTCCCTGAAAAGCCCCCCACCCTCATACCTCAACACAATTTGCGTTTTCGTCCAAAGACTTTCCTCGCCAAAGCTGGCTCGGGCACTACGATTGTCGCTCTTCGCAAAAAAGACGTTATCTTCAGGCAAGGCGGTCGCAGTGAGGCGGTGTATTACATTCAGGAAGGCAGGGTGAAGCTCACCGTAGTATCTAAACAGGGCAAAGAAGCAACCATCGCTTTGCTGGGTTCTGGTGACTTCATAGGTGAGGAGTGTATAGCCAGTCAGCCTCTTCGCCTGGCGACGGCTACTGCAAATTTTCCGGCATCGGCCCGTACATCAACAACATTATTCGCAGAGCTTGGAAGAATGATCAGGCACCGCAGTGGTTGGCGCAGGGGGAAAAGGAGGGTCTGCCTCTTGCCAAATACTTCTCGGCACAGTTGCGCGAGATGGTGGCGGACTCCATCCTCCGAGACTCCGCTGCTGCGCGAGTTCAGTCTCTTGGTCGCGTTTTTCTAGACCCATTCGGATTTGGTGAACCGCCCGAAAGCCTGCGACCGTTTTTCATTGGAGCACGAAGTCGCAATGGCAGGAAGCGTGTCAGGCATTTCCTAAGCTCGGTAGTCACTGACACAACGGGGCGAGATATTTAGTTGGCAGCTCGAGTTTAATGGGGATTTCTCGGTGAAATCGCTTTCGACATCTGGAGCGCGAAGAACCGGAATTTGGATCTCAGAACCTCTCAATTTCTGGCACGGCTACAACGCTCGACCGAGGGGGAACCAAGCCAAGTCTGACCAAAGTAGTCCGGCAGTTGCAGAAGGAAGAGAGCGCACGCAAGAAGAGATGGGTGGCTGAACGCTGCCCTGGCAGCGTTGGGACGTCTCGGAAATCTGGCTGGAAGGTCTAATGGACGTCGCGTAACCCGGGACCCGGACAACGTCGGGTGCCCACGCAAACGAATCGCTGCAGCTCAGTGTGCACTGATAGGCGAAATGAAGGCAGCTAAGCGGGAACAAGTGAAAGGAAAAAATGGCTATTGTTGACCGTGTTTGTATGGCTTTCGCCTTCACGTGATCATGATCCGATCGGCACAGCTGCGAGCAAGATGTTCAAGGGAGATGGGGTAATTGTCCAAAAATTAGCCGCTTGACGAAGAACTTGCGCAGGAACGACGGGGATGCCTTGTGAAGTCCACGATTTCCTGATCCCATCCGTGGCAGACACAGGGCGGCTCCAAAGGAATCTGAGTACAGGAGGGAATGGTCAGCTCCTCCCTGTCGGTGGTGCCCCTTTCGCACTCTCCGGCTCTCGGTGCTCCGCGATCTTGTATCGCCCCCCATATGGACTTACGGGTTGGGGCACACTGCACACAGGGCATGGAGTAGTGTTGCGAGCGCTTACGCTCCACTTGCCTACGAACTTGCCACCGCCTTTGCATTCGGAGGTCATCGTCTAAGTCATTTCAGATTAACGAAACGGGAATTGGACGACGCACGCGCCCAACGGTTTGCCCTCGGTACGCCTAGTTTATTAGTGCTTAAACAACAGAACCGTAAGCAGCATCAGGCATAGGCTTGGGAGTAACCAGGAATACAAGTCTCTCCCTTCGTCAGCTATCTTCGTTCGTCTGCTCGATCGCATGCTACCCGTTGCCCGTCGCCGATCAGTTTGAGATAAAGCTGACAGCCGGACAATGGCTCCGACGTGGCGTTACTGAGGTATAACGGACGTAACAGCAGATTTTTTGAGCAGGGCTTGGAGGGGCAAACGAAGAGCAGGTTTTCCGTGGGCTGGCACCGACACGCATCGCCAGTGGTTCTCAAAACCCGGCGCCGAAAATACGAACACAATGCTGCCCGGCTCGATACCTTTGCAGTGACAGCCGCAAAACGAGCGGCACAGACGCTTTGCATGCCACAGCGTCCGGTAGCGCCCGCTGAGAACAGAGCAATCCAAGCGGCTAGTCCGGTAGTTCGATCCGGTCGGAGTGCTTCCTGTCGCGCTCGTGCTCTTCCGCCAAAACTTTTTCAAGCCACTTAGCTTGCTTTTCTGCGACCCGCTTATCCACCGATTGTAGGTTGTGTCCGATAAAGAACTCCTCGCCGCTACCGTCACACCGAAGGGTGCCCATTTCTTGGAAGCCTGCCGTTTTCTCGCGGCTACCCTTTTTTATTGCTACCGCACGCATACTCTCATTTTAGATTAGGCGCCAATGTTTTCGCAGCTGGCACCACCTTGAGCCGCACTCTGCGCTAACCATCATTCCCATTCCGTCTGCTCCTTCAGCCCTTCACATAGGCGAGCTCTGCGGCTACTTTCCCATCTGGCACGGTAAAAACGTCAACGCCGCGCAGGTGCCAAGGCTGACCGTTGCGCATCTTGCGATAGACCCAGAGCACTATCGCCCGACTTCCGCTGACGATCACTTCCTCGGTCTCAACCGTGCGTCGGGATTGCGGGCGAGGTGTCATCGAATACTGTTTCCTCGCTCAAAAACGCTGCCAACCCGTCAGCGTCATGCCGATTGAATACCGCGTTGAAGCTGCTAATGGTTGTGCGTGTCGCTTGCTCCTACGTCTGGGGCCTGAATTTTGCATCGAGCATGCAAATCGCGCCGATTATCTGAACGAACTCGACGCGTGCAGGTTGCTGTGAATTATTCTAATGCAGTGGGTTGGATCATCCGGAGTAGCTATGATCGGATTCTGGGAACGAGTAGCTTTTGCGTTTCGGTGCTTCCTCTCAGTCCTGTTGCACGGTGACATTCCCAACGACATCGCGCAGAAGCTGGCGAAGCCGGCGGCTCCGGTTTCGCAGGCGCCATCCCCTGCTGCACCTTCGGTTTCGCCTTTGAGGGAAGTTGAACGGCCGCCCTTGGAAACGTTCGATCGCGCCGTGCAGATGCTTGCGCTGCTGCAACGCGATGGGCGACTCATCGATTTCCTGGCGGAGAACATCTCCCCGTATCCCGACGAACAGCTCGGAGCCGCGGTCCGCACCATCCACGAAAATTGCGGGCAGGTGCTCGAGCGTTACCTGAAGCTGGAGCCAATTCTGGACTCCGAAGAGGAGCAACCGGTGATGGTGCAGGCGGGCTTCGACCCGGCAGCCATCAAATTGATCGGCAACGTGGCGGGAAAGCCGCCAGTTCGCGGTGTGTTACGCCACAAAGGTTGGCGCGTGAAGGAAATGAATCTGCCGCCGTTGCCGAAGGGTGCCGGCCGCATGGTGCTTGCGCCGGCTGAGGTCGAGCTTACGTAACGTGATCCACATCTGCGCAACAGGTGTGGGTATAAGAGAGGGGAGTTTCATTGGCGGCAAAATACATCGTTGGCATCGACCTGGGGACCACAAATTCGGCGCTGGCGCGGTGCGACGCCATTGCTGACGAGGAAAGCCGCATCGAGATCCGCAGCATTCCGCAGCTCGTGAATCCGAACGAAGTGGCGGAACGCAGCTTGCTGCCGTCGTTTCTCTACATCCCAGGCGAATTCGATTTTCCCAAGGGCAGCCTCGCCTTGCCATGGGACGCGGAGCCGAAGCTCGTCATCGGCGAACTGGCGCGCAAACGCGGTGCGGAGAGTCCAAACCGCCTAGTCGCCTCCGCAAAATCCTGGCTTTCGTACGCTGCGGTGAACCGCACTGCGCCGATCTTGCCGTGGCAAGCGCCCGAGGAGGTGCCCAAGCTATCGCCGCTAGAAGCGTCCTCGCAGTTCTTGCAGTACTTGCGCACCGTGTGGGACAGCGGCGAGGCAGGGGAGCAACGGAAACTCGCTCTCGCGGAACAGGACGTGCTGCTGACTGTACCGGCTTCGTTCGACGAAGAAGCACGCGAGTTGACCCGGCGCGCCGCCGAACAGGCCGGCTATCAGCAGGTCACCTTGCTGGAGGAGCCCCAGGCAGCCTTTTACGCATGGCTGGAAAGCCAAGGTGATGCGTGGCGTAGGCGAATCAAGGTTGGCGACCTCGTTCTGGTGTGCGACGTGGGCGGCGGCACGACCGATTTCAGCCTGATTGCGGTTTCCGAGGAGAACGGCGAACTTACGCTGAAACGCGTCGCGGTCGGCGATCACATTCTGCTGGGCGGTGACAACATGGATCTGGCGCTGGCGCGCGCTCTGCAAGGGCGCCTGAAGGCCTCGGGCCATCTTATTGATACATGGCAGTTGCACGGCCTCTGGCATCAGTGCCGCATCGCCAAGGAAAAGCTTTTCGAATCGCGCAAGACGCAGAAGCACCCGGTTACGTTGCTGGGCAAGGGGACGAAGCTCATCGGCGGCACCATAAAGACGGAACTGACGCGCGAAGACCTTGACCAGGTGCTGGTCGAAGGATTCTTCCCCAAAGTAACAAGCGACGAATTACCCGCGCGACAACGCCGCGTAGGGTTTCAGGAGTTGGGCCTGCCGTACGCGGCCGATCCGGCCATCACCAAGCACCTCGCGCGGTTTCTGTCGGAGCAAGTTCGCAACAGTTCCGAGGCGGCGGGCATCCGGCGCGGCCGCAGCGGACTGGCATGTCCCACGCACATCCTGTTCAACGGCGGCGTGATGAAGGCGGCGGTGCTGCGCGACCGGGTGGTCGAGGTGCTGAATAACTGGTTGCGACAAGAAGGGCTGGACGCGCTCGGGGCAGAGCAGATCTTCGAAGCCCCCGACTTGGAGCACGCCGTTGCGCGCGGAGCGGCCTACTACGGCAAGGCGCGTCGCGGTCGCGGCGTGCGTATCCGCAGTGGCGCTTCGCGGACCTACTACATCGGAATTGAAAGCGCCATGCCTGCGGTGCCCGGCATGGAAGCTCCGCTCAAGGCGCTGTGCGTCGTTCCCTTTGGCATGGAGGAGGGCACCGAGGCCACGATTCCCGACAGAGAGTTTGGCCTGGTTGTTGGTGAACCAGCCGAATTTCGTTTCCTGAGTTCCAGCGTCCGCAAGCAGGACCAGGCCGGCAGCCTGCTGGAAGATTGGGGTAGCGAGCTCGAGGAACTCAGCCCGCTGGAGGTAACGCTTAAACTGGATGGCCAGCAGGGGACGGTCCTACCGGTGCGGCTCGAGACTCGCGTCACCGAACTCGGTACCCTCGAGGTCTGGTGCGTATCCCGCGACGGCACGAACCGCTGGAAGCTTGAGCTGAACATTCGCGAAAAGACCGCGAGGTGAGCTTGCCCGTGCTTGCTCGTTATCTGATCGGCATCGATCTAGGCACGACAAATTCTGTCGTGGCGTACATCGATACTCAGGCAACCGACGATGCAGGCTCCACCATTCGCGTGTTCGCCGTGCCGCAGTTGGTGGCGCACCTGGAAGTCCGCACGCTTCCCGCTCTTCCTTCTTTTCTCTACTTCCCGACCGAAGAGGAGTTGTCTGCCGGAGCCGTGAGCGCCACGTGGGATGAGGATCCGCCCATGGTCACGGGTGTGCTCGCGCGCGAACAGGGAGCGCTGGTTCCGAGCCGCCAGGTGTCGTCGGCTAAGTCGTGGCTTTCCTATCCTGGTGTGGATCGCCGCGCAAGGATCCTGCCCGCGCAAGCGGAAGCGCCGCAGCCGATGATTTCCCCCGTCGAGGCGTCCGCGCGCTACCTCATGCATCTGCGCGATGCCTGGAATGGCGCGATCGGGACTGAAGCAGAAGCACGTTTTGAGCATCAGGAAATCGTCCTGACCGTGCCGGCTTCCTTCGATGAGGAAGCGCGTGAGCTTACGGTCGAAGCCGCGCGCTGTGCCGGATTCAACAAGGTCACTCTGCTCGAAGAACCGTTGGCTGTGTTTTATGCCTGGATCGCAGCCCATCGAGAAGCGCAGGCAGGCAGCCCGGGTTTGGCGCGGGACCGCAACGGTGAAGACCTCTGCGATGGCGAAATGATTCTGATCTGTGACATCGGTGGCGGCACCAGCGACTTCAGCGTGGTGCGTGCTCGTTTGTTGGATGGCGAGTTGCAGTTTGAGCGCACCGCCATCGGTGAGCACCTTTTACTCGGCGGCGACAACCTCGATTTCGCGTTGGCCCGCTGCGTGGAAGAGAAGCTTAAAGATGTCAAGCTCACGGTGCAACAGCGTTACGCGCTACGCCGGGCCTGCTGTGCAGCGAAGGAGCGGTTGCTTAGTGATTCGTCGTTGCAGCGCGTGGCGGTCACGGTATTGGGTGCCGGCCGGGCCGTCATCGGACAGGCGCTCAGCGTTGACCTGACGCGCGAAGAAGTCCTGCAGATACTGACCGACGGGTTCCTGCCGATCAGCGCGCCTGACGATATGCCGTCACGCGGTCGACCAAGCGCCCTGCGCGAACTCGGGCTGCCCTACGCCAGTGATCCCGCCATCAGCAAGCACCTGGCGGCGTTTCTGACGCAAGCGGCTGTTACCATGTACGGTTCGTCGGCCAACCCCCGAATGGTTCGACCTGATGCCCTGCTCTTCAATGGTGGGTTCTGCGCGCCGGCGGTCACTCGCGAGAGGATTGTCGAGGCAATCGCGGCCTGGTTCGGTGGAACCGAAAGCGGCTGGCGGCCCAAGCTCCTCAATAATGTAGCGGTAGATAGCGCGGTCGCGTGCGGTGCAGCCTACTATGGCCGCGTACGGCGCGGCATCGGTTTGCGTATAAGGGCCGGCAGCGCGCGTACGTACTACATCGGGTTGGGCTCGGAAGACGGTCTGCAGTGCATATGTGTTTTGCCTGCCGGCGTCGAAGAGGGTACCACGCTTCCGCTATTGAACCGCGAATTCTCGGTGTTGGCTAACCGCCCGGTGTCGTTCATGCTTTACAGTTCACGCACGCGCCACGTTGCGCAAGGCGAAGTCGCTGCGTTGGACGAAGCGGACGTTCAGCGTCACGCTCCGCTGGTGACTTTGTTGCGCTACGGCAAGAAAATGCGCGAGGTCCACCTGATTGTGCGTCTCAGAGCCAGTTTCACGGAGGTTGGCACACTCGAACTCTGGTGTGAAGCGCGGGACACCTCGCACCGCTGGCGACTCCAATTCGAACTGCGGGGCGAAGAGGCACAAACGCAACAACTCGACTCCGCACAGCCGCAAGCCGTAGTCGCTCCTCAATCGGGGGCTTCAAGTTCCGACGCATCGATCGAGTCCGCTGCGCAATTGATTCGGAGTGCTTTTGCCAGCTCCGCGGATGGGGGCACCCCTTCGCCCGAAAGTCTCGTCAGCGAGATGGAAACAGCGCTCGGCCTGAAGAAAGACTCGTGGCCGATCTTCACTATTCGGCAGTTCTGTGATGTGCTCGCTGAAATCGCCGAGGCTCGGAAGAAATCTCCACGGCACGAGGTGCGCTGGCTCAACCTGTCCGGCTTCTGTTTGCGTCCGGGCTTCGGGGTTCCGGGTGACAATGAGCGTCTGGAGCACCTGCGGAGAATCGTCTCGAATGAGCCCGTCTTCGGAGACGATCTGCAATGTCAGGTCGAGACGCTTATACTGTTGCGCCGGATCGCCGGCGGCATCAACGCAAGCGAGCAGCAGGCTCTTTATCGAAAATATGCGCCACTATTGGGCGGTGGCGTTCGTGCCGCTGGTAAAAAAAGACCCCGAGTGAACCGGCAATTCGAGTACGAGGCGTGGCGCCTAATTGCGAGCCTTGAGCACCTGCCTGCCAACACCCGCGCTCTGCTTGGCCGTAAACTTCTGGCAAAGATCAGAAAACAACCTGCTGATGCAATTTGGATGTGGTCGCTCGGCCGACTAGGTGCCCGCATTCCGCTGTACGGGCCGCTGCACTCTGTCGTGGCGGCCGAAACTGCCGGCAAGTGGCTGAAATCCCTGCTTGAGTTGTCGACGTTCACGGCGGCAACGATTTCCACCATACTGCTGATCGCGCGGCGCACCGACGATCGCTCGCGTGATATCGATGATGGGGTTCGTGAGCAGGCGATTTCCCGGTTGACGGCTCTTGGAACCGCAGAAGAAACCATCCAACTCCTGTCACAGTACGTCCCGTCCGAAAGGAAGGACGCGGTCCGCAGCTTCGGGGAATCGTTGCCGCCGGGGTTGCAACTCGTCAGCTCTTCGAACTGCTTGCTGTCGATACCAGCGTTGCAGGGCTCTAGTCCGACTTTTTCGAAACCGGCGTGAACAGCAATACGGGCGAACACCTTCGTATGTGAGTCGTTGACGGCTTGCGCCCCACGCTTGATTGCGATCTGTAAGATTAAACCTCAGATGCTTACCGCGGGACTTGTCGGTACTAATCCCGCCAATTTCCTGAAAACCCATCTGATTACTACTGAGCACCAAGAAGGCCAACTAAGTCTCAGAAGGGTGTTGGGGGTTCCCCGGAAACAATCCGTCGGATCAAAGAGGTTGGTGTTGGCCGCTGATTCTTACGTTGAATGCACCCTCGAGGATTTCGACTATTTTGAAGTTCGCGTTCACCCTATCCATGCGCGCCGTCTCTTTGGCACGTGCCGCTGGATCACGCACCAGGTCGACCTGTAACGTCTCGGTCTGCTTGCCAGTGCGCGCCAAGAGGACCAGGCCGATGCCGAACTGCGCCACGCCGACGAGCACGAGCGGCCAGGCCATGGCACGGAATGAAGCATGGGTACGCCACACCCAGATCGAAAACGCCACGGCAACCACGCCGAGGACTAGGCACAGCGTGCCCCCCTGCTTCTCCCCGGCGAAATAGACGGTCAGTGGATCGGCCATGATCGCAACATTGTAAGGTAAAGAGCGGCTAACCACAGCCGAGCGCCGTCTGGGTGGGGCACTCGTCAGCGCAGCTCAACACGTCACGTGCAGAATCGCGTTGGTCGCTTCGGGGTTCTTATTGAGCAGGTTGATTGCCTCGGCAGTTGTCAGTACGACGAGGTCGACCTTGCGCCGTTCGGACTCGTGCTCCACTTCCTTCATCAACGGCAGCCTTCCGTACGCCCAGAGCCGATGACGAGTTGACGGCATTTCCAGGGGATCTTTTCCTCTATTGAAAGCGGTGTGTGGCCGAACGCGTCGCTGAATTGCTTGGACGGTCCTTTCTTCCGTTTGCGGACTTCGCCGCGATCAATGACGACGTCGTGCTCGCAGGTCGTACCGTCGATCCGGATAGTGCCGAAGGAAAAGCGGTCGAAGCGCATATGCGCCTCCTTGCGCGGCGTGGTCACGCGCTCTTCTTGGAGGTGATAGCGGAGAAGGCGGACCGCACTGCTCCACTTCCTGGCTGCCGCAGTGCGGGCACAACACTTCGCCCTCTTCGTAGAGTTGACTAGTGACAGGACCTTCGAAAATGACTTCTTGCAAGCGTAGCAGAAGAATTTGTAGAGGGGCATACGCACCTCCCACAGTTTTTGAAGGGGTAGTAGGAGAGTTTTAGACCCCGCAGACGGTAGATTCAACAAGGGTCAGGTCTCGATCTCGTGAGGCTTGGGTCTCGGATTTTGTGTGGTCGCCAAAAGGCGCACAAGAGACCGTGGCTCACGGCCCCGAATGGCCCCAGTTCGAGGGGAAAGGAAATCGCGGTCTTGGAAGAATTGCGTGTGAACCGGAGGTTACAAAAGTTTGGGTCACTCAGCTTCCCGACGGTGCTAGAGTGACGTTAGCTTCTTGCTTGCTGGGGCCGGTAGCGCCAGGCAGCAGACGATCCTCATCTCCGTTCGCATATACCAGGACGCTGCCGGTCCAGCCCAGGAACAATCCCTTGCCGGGGGTAGGCGATGGCGACACGTCCGGCCTGCGACAAGCACCCAAACTTACAGATGATCCGGTGTTCGCTAACGAGAACGCCTGGGTCTACACGTGGCTACCTCTGCCCGGTGCCCGGCTGTGGCCGTCACCTTGACGAGAACGGCTACTTCGATCTCCAAGTCAATCCCGGAGTGAAAGATCGCAAGCTGAGTCCTCAAGCCGCACACTTACCGAACACAGCGCGATTGCACCTTTGAAGCCTTCATCACGACTTAGGCGAGGAGTTGGCCGATGGAACGCTCTTTGATAATGGATTGAGGGCAGAGGGGTAGGCTGTCTGACGAGCCATTCTCGGAGACGCCTGCTGAGTTTAGGATCTGCTCCTCCAGCAGCATGGAGAGTCCGAGGATCAGAACGCGATCCTCAGGCATGTTCTCCAAACTCCTCCGAACCGGATGGCCGGCACTGCGAGGAGGACACTTAGAGCACCGCCTGCAACCGTGAGGATGGGTCCCCACGTGTGCAGCACGCTGATCATGGGACACCTCTCGGGGATGATGGCGCTCACTTCGCGACGATCCGACCCTCCGGCACTTCCACTTCGTCTACCCCGCGGAAAGAGAAGAGCAGCCTCACCAGGTACTTCGGAGGGTTCACAGAAACCTGGTGGACAATCGTGCCTACAGCATCGGTGACCGCGGCGTGGAAAACAACCGAGCCCACCTGCATGCCGGCGAGATTCACCCGCACCTGTTGACCAG
>UEXW01000223.1_pt1 | contig 21035 bp, 20 predicted proteins | sample 4301151 | NCBI WGS metagenome assembly UEXW01 (sample SAMEA4773176, study PRJEB27434) | metagenome | biome: 2259; feature: agricultural soil; material: soil | place: USA | collected 2014-09 | depth 0.25 m | reverse complement strand
AAATGGAGCGGGAGACCGGGATCGAACCGGCGACATCCAGCTTGGGAAGCTGGCGTTCTACCGCTGAACTACTCCCGCCCAGATAGGCTGAGGGTACCACTGGCGTAAGCGCGCTGGCAACCGGATGATCCCTTGGCTCCTGGATTGCGATCCGGGGCGTGAGCGATGTGTTGTGGGCCGCCGGTTCAATGCCAACACGAAGAATGGACAGCGATCACGCAGGACGCGAAAAATCGCAATCAACCTCCGCGCAGTCAACTGACGTGCAACCGTGTGGGCCGTGCGGTAGTATTTTGGGCTTTCGTGGGAGAGTGATCGTGAAGAAGTTCACTGGCGCTTTTACAGATGCAAGCACCGGTCGGCGTAGCTTCGTCCGCAACACCCTGCTTGGTGCAGCAGCAGCGGTGACGTACCCAGCCTTGGGTGCGGCTCGAGTGGGGATCGCCGCACCCGCCCCTCCCGAGGTCAAAAGCTCCGAACTGGATGAAATCACCATCGATGCCCTGCAGGAGGGCATGAAGTCGGGGAAGTACACCTCGCGCCGCATCGTCGAAGAGTACCTTCAACGCATCGAGGACATTGACAAGGACGGACCCGCCATCAATGCAGTGATCGAGGTGAATCCTGACGCGTTGGAAATCGGGGAGGGTCTCGATAAGGAGCGCAAGGAAAAAGGTGCGCGCGGGCCGCTGCACGGGATCCCCATCCTCATTAAGGACAATATTGACACAGCCGACAAGATGATGACGACGGCAGGATCACTCGCGCTGGTGGGCGCACCCAAGCCGGCCAAGGATTCCTATGTTGCGCAAAGACTGAGGCTGGCGGGAGCAGTGATTCTCGGGAAGACGAACCTCAGCGAGTGGGCCAACATTCGGTCGAATCACTCCACCAGCGGATGGAGCGGGCGTGGGGGGCTGACCAGAAATCCTTATGCGCTCGACCGGAACCCGTGCGGCTCGAGTTCAGGAACGGGCTCGGGCGTGTCGGCAAATCTTGCGGTTGCGGGAATCGGGACCGAAACGGATGGATCGATTGTGTGTCCATCTTCGGCAAATGGATTGGCCGGGATCAAACCAACAGTCGGGCTGGTGAGTCGCTCTGGCATCGTCCCGATCTCGCACAGTCAGGATGGGGCGGGGCCGATGTGCCGCACGCTTCGCGATGCGGCGATTGTGCTGGGAGCACTCACCGGGATCGACCCGGACGACCGTTTCACGGCTGAGAGTCAAGGCAAGTCGTACGCCGACTACACCCGCTTTCTCGATTCGAACGGACTGCAGGGGGCGCGCATCGGAGTGGCGCGCAAGTATTTCGGTTTCAGCGATGCTGTGGACGGAATCATGGCCGAGGCGATAGACGTCATGAGAAAGCAAGGCGCGAACCTGGTCGATCCGGCCGACATCGAAAGTTTCGGGAAGTTCGACGACAGTGAGTTGCTGGTTTTCATGTATGAACTGAAGGCCGATATGGAGAAGTACCTCGGACGACTGGGACCTGCATCTCCGGTGAAGACTCTGAAAGACCTGATCGATTTCAATGATCACAACGCGCGGAAGGAGATGCCGTATTTCGGCCAGGGCTTGTTCTTGAAGGCGCAGGAGAAGGGACCCCTGACGTCGCGGGAGTACATTGATGCGCTGGAGAAGAACCATCGCCTGGCGCGGATCGAAGGCATCGATGCGGTGATGGATAAGTTCAAACTGGACGCACTGATTGCGCCTACCGGTGGTCCCGCGTGGGTGACCGACTTGGTCAACGGCGATCACTTCACGGGAGGGAGTTCAAACGCGGCCGCGGTGGCGGGATATCCGAATATCAATGTGACGGCGGGATGGATGTTCGGACTACCGGTTGGGATCTCCTTCTTCGGACGCGCCTGGAGCGAGCCGACACTCCTTAAGCTGGCGTACGGGTTTGAACAGGCGACACAAGCGCGTAAGGTTCCTCGCTTCCTGCCGACGGCGAAAATCGATAGCTAGGTGTATGGGGGCATCGGAGTTCAGCACGCCCCCCGGACCGTTAGCGCACGAAAACAACCCAACCGGATTTCCTCGCTCTTCGGAGCGCACGCATCGACGTCAGTGTGTCAGCACCTTGAAGGCGTGAGTCCACTGGTTGTGCTGGAAACCGGGTATGCACCACAACATGCAGAGTGGTTCGATCGCCCGGGCAGCGGTGATGTTTCCGCAGTCGAACGGCTCCCATCCCAACTGGCCGATGATCTCGGTCACTTGCTTCTTTGCCGCGGCGTCATTGCCGCACAGGAACATGGTCGGGGTACCTTGGGTATAGTGCGGATTCACCATCTGGCCGCTGCCGACGCTGTTGAAGGCTTTCACGACGTGGCTGCGCGGAACGCGGGCCTGGATTTTTTCGGCCAGGGATTCGTTTGGACCGGTGGTGAAGGCCAGCACGCCATCCACGGGCGGCGTGTCGGCCAACGGATTGGTGGTGTCAATGATGGTTTTGCCGGCGAGATTGTTGGGGCCGGCGGACTGGAGTACGTCTTCTGCCACACGCCCCAGAGTTGCGAGCACCACCAGGTCGCCGAACTTAGCAGTTTGCGCAAAGGTTCCCCCCTGCGCGCCGGGAGTCTTCTTCAGCCAGGCCTGCACATCGCGCTTCTGCGGGTCGCGCGTGCCCAACATGACCTGGTGGCCGTGTTTCAGGAAACCTGCGGCCAGCGTCTGTCCAACGATTCCGGAGCCAAGTACGCCGATTTTCATAAATTGCTTGAGCCTCCGCGGTCAGAAGATGCGTTTCGAGGAGAGTTGGATTCAAAGGACTGCGTGCGGCTCGGTTGGCATTGCGCGATGACGACCGCTGCCGAGCAGGGGAACTCTCGTTCGCCGTCCGGAGTCGTGACACGCAAGAGTGTGCCCGAGAACACATCAGCCGGTGATTGGCAGCGAGGTCCCCGGTTCTCGGTAGAACGAGAGGAACCTGGAAATTGAAACCGTCCCACGCTCCGTTGAGCCATGGGATGTTTCGAACAGCCCCTCCCCCTAAGTTGCTGCTCAGGATCTAAACCTATGCTGACAGCGTAGGCTGGGCAACGATGGGTATCACCTATCCTGGTAACACAGATCACAAGGCAGACGGTCGTCCCTGAAGAGTCTTGCGGGTTCGGGTAGCTTCCGGGCAGTGCGTTCTCGCTTACGTCCAGCGGAACCAGCGCAGAGCCAACAGGAACGAGATGCCGCCCCAGAGTAGCAGGACTAACAGTCTTCCGGATTGCGAGGCCAGGGAGGCCCCTTCAAGCACGATAGCGCGCAACGAATCGTTCAGGGCGGTCAAGGGCAAGATTTTGATGAAGGGATGGACTACGGCCGGAAAACGCTCATACGAGAAGAACACTCCCGAGAAAATCCACATGGGCATCATCACCAGGTTAATCAGGCCGCTGATGCTTTCGATTTTTTGTGCGCGGCTCGCAGTCAGCAGGCCGATACCGCCGAAGGTCACCGAACCGATCGCGCCTAACAATGCGATCGTGCCGTAGGAGCCGAGAACGCGCATGTGAAAGAAAAGCACGCCAAATACAAGCAGCAGTCCGATCTCGATGACCATGAGCACGATGCGGCTTGACATGATGGCGAACAGAAAATCGCTGCGCCGCATGGGCGTGCCCACAAAGCGCTTGAGCAGTTTGCGCTGGCGCATGTCGACCAGAGAGAATCCCACGCCCCACATGCCGGAGTTCATCAGATTCATGCCGATCAGGCCGGGGATGAGAAAGTCTATGTAGCGGGACCCGGGCTCGGAAGAAGCGACGGTGGTGGTTGGAATTACATCCTTGCGCCCGGCGGCAGCTTGCAGCGCGTCGTCGACCTCAGCATGCGAAAGAACACTCTCGGGGCGCGCGGGATCATAGCGGTATTCAAAGCCACCCCTGCCGTCAGGAACGACGAGCAGATCGAATTTTCCAAGGCGCAGGCCCTGCAGGGCGGTTTCGCGTTGGACGATCTGGGCGTGGATGAAGGAGTTGCGGGACGAATGCTGGATCATCGCGAGTGCGTCCGACGCACCGGGAATTTGGACGATGGCGATCGAGGTGACGTCGGCGGGCTTGTTGCGGAAGGCAATGCCTAGGCCCAGCGCGAGCAGAACTGGAAACACGAATACCCAGAAGACGACTTCCGGTTCGCGCTTCAACTCCAGCATGCGGGCATGCAGCAGGTGCGTGTAGCCGGACCAGCGTCCGTTGCGCAGCGCGGGGGCGGGATTCTTGAGTTCGGCGGGCGGCGTTTGCTGGGCAACGGTCATGACGGCAACCTCAACCTAAGTGAACCGATCGACGCGGCATTCGACGAGCGGGGACGCCCATCGCTCCACGGGCAGGGTCTGCTGACTCCAAGTCTCGTGGTTGATCTTAAGGACATCAGTCTTCCCTCAAGTGGCGACCAGTCAGGCGGACGAATACGTCTTCGAGACTGGCTTGCCTGGTGGTCAGGTGCAGGAGTTCTGAACCCCGTTTGCCCACTGCTTCGAGCAGTGCGGGAATGGTGAGGTGCGGTTCCCGTACGTTGAGGCAGAACAAGCCATCTTCGTCGCGCACCGATTCAACGCTGGGCAAGGCTCGCCAGAGGTCATGGGCAGGCCCCTCTCCATTCGCACTAACGCTGAACTCGACGACATGATGTCCGCCCAGACGGTCGATGAGATCGGCGGGAGAGCCTTCGGCGATGATTACTCCATGATCGACAATGGCGAGGCGATCGCACAGGCGTTCGGCTTCGTCCATGTAGTGCGTAGTCAGGAGAACGGTGCCGCCAGCGCGCTGGAAGGCGCGGATGATATCCCAGAGCTGGCGACGGCTCTGCGGATCGAGCCCAGTCGTGGGCTCATCGAGAAACAAAATTTTTGGGTTGCCGACGAGAGCAGTGGCAACCGCCAGGCGCTGGCGTTGTCCGCCGGAAAGCTTGCCCACCCAGGAGTCCGCTTTCTCGGTGAGCTCAAGCTGTTCGAGAACTTCATTGCTGGGTCGCGGCTCGCTATAGAAGCTGGCGAAGAGTTCGATGGTCTCGCGAACCGTCAGTTTTTCCGACAGTCGGGTTTCCTGCAAAGAGATCCCTAACTGTTCGCGGAGCTGGCGAGCATGGGTACTCCAGGTTTGACCGAGAATTGTGACCTCGCCCGAGGTGGGCGCGAGCAGACCCTCGAGGATTTCGATGGTGGTGGTCTTCCCTGCGCCGTTAGGACCGAGCAGCCCGAAGCATTCGCCGGGAGCGATGGACAGCGTCAAGCCTCGCACCGCTTCGACCTTGCCGTCGTAGGTTTTGCGCAACTCTCGGCATTCGATGGCGGCAGGCATCGAGGCATTTTAGCGGAAAGGAGCTAGCGACCGCCTGCTTCTGTTCGAAAGGCGTTGCTGTTTCGTTTGGCTTTTGCGTAGGACTTATCGGATCGAACGTGCCTCCTATAAGGCTGCAAACCAAAGAATGTACCAAGGGCTAAGGGTTGCACTGTATTTCAGGCGCTAAGCGCGATCGATATCCTATGATGGATGAAGCTAACAAAATTAAGCCAGCCCCTGCGTCGAAATGCGTCGCGCTGCGTTTTCAACGCGGGCAACCCGTTGTGCCTTGGAGCGTTTCGGCTGGGGGTGGCAAATCGGGGAGGATCAGTGAAGGACATTTACGAGGTTTTGCGTCAGAAGGAAAGCGATTGCGCGCGCGTGCAAGCGGAGATCGAGGCGTTACGAGTAGTGATTCCTCTGCTAGGTGGAGAGCAACCAGCTTCGCCTTCAGAGCCGGAAACGGAAGGCAACTCGCTTACCGAATCAACAGGCACGGGCACCGAAGGACCATCTTTTTCTGCGGTCGCCGGCAGCGAGTCCGGCTTCTGGAAACGCCGTCGATAACTAACCGCGTTGCCTGTCACAGCGCGGCGTGCTGGACTGGGGGCCTATTTCGGGAATTCCGCCTGCAGGGATGGGCCAGCCAGTCAAACTTAACGCCAGGCTCCAAAACTTCCGTCATCTTGTCCGCTTGCTGCGGGTTCGCTATGTTGGGACCAGAATGCGAACGGACGCGCCCTCCGGTAGCAGTCCCTCGCTGGCCGAGACTGTGCGTCGTGCCAACGCGCAGAAGACCACCGCCGCCAAAAAAGTTTTCACGGACGAAAATCTTGAGGCATCCGCGGGTCCTTTGCCAAGACTCAAGATGGATGGCGCGGAGAATAGCGACGACATCGTTGGCGCGATCGCGCAATACAAGCAATCGCATACACGTGAGCAGACCGAGGCGCTTCGTCGATGGTACGACAAGTACGATGAGGAACTGGCGGCCGCGATTCAACAGAATCTGGATATTAAAGTGCTGCGCGAAGCCAACGTGAACAACGGGTACGACCTTTGCCAGCAGGGCCGGGACTACGAGAAGTGCGAGAATCGAAGGCGCGCGGAATACGGGGGGGCCCGGCACGATCAGTTGGAGATCAACAGCAACAATGATCTGATGGTACGGATCCAGCATGCCTTCATGAGAATCCGCAACGGGTTACAGCAGAACGGGCTGAACTACCAGTGGTTCAAGATCCGCACCACCAACAACATCGACAAATTCTGAGCTGTCGAAACGTTTCCAGCAGGTAAAAGGGAGGGGGCTGCTTCCATGCGGATTGAAGCGTGGCAGACGGAAATTCCCTTACGCGTCTAAGCGACCACCTCACCGATACGGCATGCGCTTGCTCGGGACGGCCAAGCCAACCGCGCCTCTCCGCTGCCATACTTCGTATTCAGCCTGCAGCCAATCATCAAGAGCATGGCCATCTCGACCTCCGCGCTGTTCATAAAGATCGTAGGCACGCAATCGAATTTCGTGTTCCAGCATAGGTTCGGGGAGCTTGTCAGGCGCAAAGGCAGAAGTGACAATCATCGCGGTGCCTCCGGAATTGAATAGCCGCACCACTAAGAGGCAGCTTAACGATATCGTTTTGTCCATTCAATACTGCGGATTCACGACGTAGAGAAGGCGAATTCACCGCCCGTGCTCAGGTGCAAAACATGTCGCCAATCGTATGTTTTCTTCCTCTACGGAACCCGATGCTGATTTGACACACCGCTGGCCAGGGCTCGGAGGTAGCGTTCGGCGGAGGCGCGAACAACCTCTTTTGCCTTCGCTTGCACAACGAAGTTCGGCCAGGCGCCATACAATTTCGCGAACGAGAACCGCTCGAGCATGGCAACAATGTGGCGCACGCTGGACGCGTCCAGCGGAATGAAGTTCGGGTAGCTGTACATGAAGCTGACGTACCGCCGGTCGGGACAAACCTGGGGTTGGTCTCCGGTGAAGAGCGCGCCATGACCACTGTCTGCTTCCGACGAATGCAGAACCTGGAAGCCAGGGAAATGCCCACCCACGCGAATCAGCGTCAGGCCGTGGCCCAGCCCGAATGTGTCTCCTTGCCAAAAGGTGATTGCGTCATCAGGACGCTGCACCCAGTTCCGATCATCTTCGTGCAGGTAAATCGGAATGCCGCCGAATGCGCGGCTCCACTCGACCATGGAGGTGTAGTAGTGAGGATGCGAGATGGCGATCGCGGAAATACTTCCCAAGGCATTGATAAGAGTCACAGTGTCAGCGTTGATCAGGCTGATGCAGTCCCACAGAAGGTTGCTGCTGCCTGCCGGCACGAGCAGCGCCCGTTGCCCAATTCCGAAAGAGGGTGAGGTCGTGATACCCCAGACGCCCTCGCCTTCCTGATACAAAGTGTTGCGATGGCTCTTCTGCAACTGCTCGAACGTTGTCCACTGCTGGCCTTGCAGGCCGACGAACTGGCGCTCGTCCTCGCAGATGGGGCAATGCCCGGGCGGATGGTCCGCCGGAGGAAATTGCGTTCCACAGGTCAAGCACAGATAGGTCATTCACGCCTCTCGCAAGAATCGGGTTGGCATTCACTCGGAGATCAGACGATACACAATTGCCGATCAGTCATTGTGGTCGAGGATGCTCATTGTTTGCGATGCCTCTCCGGGTGACGAGATAGACCGCAAAACTTCCCAGCCAATGGCCGCCCTCATAATGTTCGCCCGTAACAGCCGCCAGACCTGCCCGCTGGTGTGCGCCCGCAGCTGCCTTGATCGCGGGGAGGCGCTTGTCGCTTTTTGACAGACTTGCAGCAATCCCTTCCAGCATCCAGGCACGGCTGAGATTGAGGCCGTCCAAGTGCGCGAGCTTCGGATCACTTCGGTCGGGAGAGACCACGGGCTCCAACCATGGTTCGTTGACCGACCTGGGGATCTGGGGCAGGAACGTTCGGAGCCAGACTGCGTAATCGTGGCTCGACAACACCCGCCGCATCAAGTCTGCCTCGGCAAGACAGGGGGAGAGAAAATCTTCGCCGGAGGGCTCATACGCCAGCGGGCAGTCCCGGTCTTTGAAGTAAAACTGGCGCGCCTTGGACATCACAAGTTCAGCAAATTCCCGGTCGCCCTCCCCGCGCGCAAAATCGAGTGCCAGGCTCAGTGCAAATGCGGTCTGGTCATGCTCGCCGATCCGCACAGGGTTTGAGAGCTTGGGCAGCCATGCGGTTAGGCGTTCCACGGCGGCTTGTTCCAGGGGCTGGAGATTGGCAGCCATTTCTTTGGCTTGAGGATCGTCCCACTCTCTAAGTTCCGCCGCGAGCTGCAGAAGCCAAGCCAACCCATAAGGGCGCTCAAAGCTGGCGCGGCCTTCCCCTCGCAAATAGGCCGCTTCCTGAGCAATATTTTCTGTTGCCAAGCTCTGGCGCAGGGCTGCGCGGGCAGGCGGGACGAAGTCGGCATCCGGAAAAGTTCTGATGAGCCTCACGAGCAGCCAGTGTCCATGCACGGAAGAATGCCAGTCGTAGCAGCCATAAAACGTGGGAGTCAGTTTTCGGGGAGGGGCGACATCGGCGTCGCTGTTCAACGTGTGTCCGATTCGGTTGGGGTATTCCTTGTGAAGACACGTGAGCGCGAGCTTTGCGAACCGTCCAGCAGCCTGGCTGTCAACCTGGTCAGATTGGTCGGCAGCGGAAACTCGTGCCACCAGGAGCAGGAAAAGAGTGGAAACCAAGACGAATTTCATCGGCTGATACTTTATCCGACCGCGGCGAACCGTGGCGAGGCTCACGGTCCCCAGCCAATGACGACAAGCCTCTTCTATCGTTCGCCCGCCACCGCGTACGGGCGTCGCGCCTTAGTCGTAGTACTCCAGTCCCAGGTGCGTAATCAGTTCCTCACCGCGCAGGTGGCGGAGCGTGTTCTTCAGCTTCATCATCTGAATGAACAAGTCGTGCTCGGGATAGAGGCCGGGCGCGGTCATGGGAGACTTAAAGTAAAAGCTTAACCATTCCTGGATGCCGATGCCTCTCAGTTCCGGTGTGCGCTGCGCGAGATCGAGGAACAGAACCAAGTCGAGGACGATGGGCGCGGCCAGGATTGAGTCGCGGCACAAGAAATCGACCTTGATCTGCATGGGATAGCCCAGCCAGCCGAAGATGTCGATGTTGTCCCAACCCTCTTTGTTATCACCACGTGGCGGGTAATAGTTGATGCGAACCTTATGGAAGATATCTTTGTACAAGTCAGGATAAAGTTCGGGCTGCAGAATGTGGTCGAGCACGCCCAGTTTGGATTCTTCCTTCGTCTTGAAGGAGCCGGGATCGTCGAGCACCTCACCGTCGCGGTTGCCCAGAATATTGGTCGAGTACCATCCGCTCACGCCCAGCAGGCGCGCTTTGAAGCCGGGGGCCAGGATGGTCTTCATCAGAGTCTGGCCGGTTTTGAAATCCTTGCCGCAGATGGGTGCTTCGTTGGCCTTGGAAAGCTCGAGCATCGCGGGGATGTCGACGGTTAGATTGGGCGCGCCATTTGCAAAGGGGATGCCTTCGCTAAGTACGGCGTAGGCGTAGATCATCGAGGGAGCGATGTTCTCGTCGTTCTGCGCCAAGGCTTTTTCGAAGGCTTTGACGGATTGATGAGCGGCGCTCGGCTGTATGAAGGTTTCAGTCGAGCCGCACCAGATCGTGACCAGGCGTGTGGCTCCCGACGATTTCTTGAATTGGCGGATGTCGTCGCGCACCTGTTCGGCCAAATCCATCTTGTTCTTGCCCTTCTTGACGTTGGGGCCGTCGATCTTCTTGACGTAGTTGTGGTCAAAGACGGCCTTGCGCGGCTGGATCGATTCGAGGAAGGGTTTGATTTGCTCGAGCAGGTAGCGATCGAGTACGCCGGCCTTGCTGGCAGCGGCATACATATCGTCTTCGAAGATGTCCCAGCCGGTGAAGACCAGATCGTCCAAGCCGGCAAGCGGCATGAATTCCTTGATTTTGGGCGAGCGGCCGTCGGTGCGCTTGCCCAGGCGGATGGTGCCCATCTGGGTGAGCGATCCGATGGGCTTCGCGATGCCCTTGCGAATGGCTTCCACGCCCGCCACAAAGGTTGTGGCGACGGCACCCATGCCGGGGATCATGATGCCCAGCTTGCCCTTGGCGGGTTGCTGATTATTCGATTGCTTTTTTTCTCTCACTTCGACGCGAGGGCACGCTTTCGCGGACTTGGGGCGTGTCGCCATGGGTTCACTATTTCCTTATGAGAACTGGGATGTTTAGGCAAACGGATATGTTCTCGTATTGCGCTTGCCTTTGGCAACTTGCGGGACGCGAGTGGGTGCAGACGAGGGCTGATACGTGCTCAGGGGGCGGTGAAGTGCGCTACGCGGACAGGAGCGTCCGGCCACACTGCTAGTGCGCCAACGTGAGCAGGATAGCTACCGCGATGAGTCCTGCCAGCGCCATGCTGGCAATCAGGCCGAAGGTGGTTTGTAGCGGGTGGGGTTGGAAATAGCGGTTGTCGCGATGTTTGACGTTCATGAGAGGGCGCATGGGGTCCTCCTGTTGCTTCTCTATGTATTAGACACCTATTTGGTGACGGCGGGAAGTGGGTGTCTCACAGGGATTCGTGATGGAAATGCCGCCGGGTCCGGTGGTGCTGCGTGCAACGCAAGGTCCCTCGACTGCGCATGCCGATGCCGGCGCATCGACATGCTTCGCTCGGGATGACAGAGCCGGGGAGATCGCAGGCGAAGAACGCCGCGATCGAGCGACGGTGTGCTAACGCTTTGTACTATTGCTTGCTTTGTACTATTGCTTCCCATCCAAGTCGACCATCTTCACTGGCAAATCCCAGTGGGCTTCGAGGACCGCGAAACGGCGCTGTTCTTCGTGCTGGTAGGCTTCCTGGTCGGGGAATAGTTGCTTCTTGAGCGCGTCTTCGTCGAAAGCTTCGTTGGCCACCGTGGCGTTCTTGAAGACGATGGTGACGCGATAGTCCCAACGGCCGTCTTCGGTGGTGTGGTAGCGGGGTTGGTCCATCCAAACTTTCACCATGCGGCCCATCTCGACTTGCTTCTTGAGAAGAGGGTAGTGATTCTTCTTGAAGAGCTTCAGGAATTCGTCGGCGTATCCCCAGCGGGCTTTGTAATAGTACTCAACGACAAAAGGCTTGTCGGCTGATGATGCAGGCGATTGGCCTTGCACCACGGGAATGCACAGCGCGAGCGCGATGATCAGGGATGCAATTTTTTCGACGCGAGTCATGACGCCTCCTGGTGAGTTTTATGCTTACACTTTGCCTGGGGTGGCCGTCAAAGCCTGCTGCCCGAACTCCGCAGGAGCGAGATGAGTTTGGAAGACGATGAGCAACAAATCACGGCTCGGTTTGAAGCCGGAGATCAGGCTTTGATGAATGCCGACATCGCCGCTCTGTCGCGTATTTTCGCAGACGACTATGTGCAGTACGACTCCTCCGGCAAGGCGTTCTCGAAGGCGGAGGTTTTGGAGAATCTTCGAACCAGTGCGGTGCGATACCCGTCGATTGTCTCGACTGGGCGGCGCATTCGGGTGTTTGGGGAGATGGCGATCGTGCATGGATCGGAGTCGGACGAGGTCGAGGCTGACGGCAGGCACTCTTCGGTGCGGTACCTCTACATGGACGTGGTTCTGAAGCGGAACGGGAAATGGCAGATCGTGGGGTCGCAGCTGGTGAGACCTGCCGAATCTTAACGGAGCAGCTGACCTGAGACGCTTAAAACCCTTAAACCACGAAGGACACGAAGGTACGCGAAGGAAGGTCGAGGGTCTGAGGCGCGACTTTCTTATTCGGTGGCTCGCATGCGGTTTTGCCAGTGCGACCAGATGAACCAGATCAGGGCGGCGGCTAGCACGATGCCGATTGCGAGGTCGAACTGGTGGAAGTACTTGCCCAGGCTCCGCCAGTTTTCGCCGAGCTTCATGCCGAAGTACGCCAGCGCGAAACACCACGGCCACGATCCCAGGAAGGTGTAGATGTGAAACTTTCCGCGCGGCATGCGGGCGATGCCGGCCGGCAGTGCGATGAAGGTGCGGATTACTGGCAGCAGGCGGCCGATGAAAACTGCGGCCTGTCCCCAGCGCTGGAAGAACCGGTCGGCCCAGTCGATTTCGCGGCGGCCCATCAGAATCCATTGACCGTATTTTTCTACCAGGGGGCGCCCGCCGTAATAGCCGATCTCATAAGCCACCAGTGAGCCCAGGTTGCAACCCACGGCGCCCGCGGTGGCGACCCAGAAAAGCTTCATCGTGCCTTCGTAGACCAGATAGCCGGCGAAAGGCATGATCAGTTCCGAGGGCAACGGGATGCAGGCGGATTCGATCGCCATCAGCAACGTAATGCCGGCATAGCCGGTGACGCCGATCACGGATTTGATGAATATGAAGACTGCGGCAAGTATTTTTTCGGTCATGAGCGATTAAGGTCTGAGCCGCACTGCCATCACCCAGTTCGACGGGCGAGGACGCCCGTCGCTCCGCTGGCTAGAACGAGCCTTCCTGGGTAAACGTGAAGCCTAGCAGCGTGACACCCTCGGCGCCCTTTGTCACCTTTACCTTCACTGTGGGCGCGTCGGGAGCGGTCACTTCGGCGGGGCGCAGGACGGCATATTGCGTGAAGACTTCGTTATAAACCTTAGTGACGAGGTAGTCCTGGCTGTTGGAGTCCTGGCGCCAGACTTGTCCGAGCTGAATGGATTTTACGGCCACGAGGTTTCCTTGGAGTTCTTCTCCAGAGTATCGGGGGTCGAGGACGACGTCAATCGCGGGTCAAGTTTCTGGCAGGTGGCAGGTGTCAGGTTTCGGATCCTACGTGGTTCATTGCGTTCTCCGCGTTGGGTTGGCGCGCTTTTTGACTAAAAGGCTTTTAGCCAGGAAAACTAAGAACCGCAGAGCCCAGCATTTTCGCTGACGACTGACGACTGAGGACGGCTTTTTGCTACCATTTACGTTCGCATTGAGGAGAACCGCATGGCACGGGGTGTGAGTCCGCGGCAGCCGGCGAAATCCGGACGACATGAGGGAACACGGTCGGTGGCTCGCGGACAGGCTGGGCGAATTGCCAAGTCCATCGCGGCAGATCGGGGGCGGAAATCTCCGAAGTCCGCTGCAAAAGTTGCCGGGAAGAACGCGGGCAAGGCGTCCGCGCCGCAGGTTAAGCCTGATAAGGCTCGAGGTGGACGGCTCAAGGGCTATGATCCCGTCGCGCCAGATCGGGTCAACGCAATCCTGCATCACCTCGATCAGCTGTACCCGGAGGCGACCTGTGCGCTGCATCATCGCAACGCCTGGGAGTTGCTGGTCGCGACGATTCTTTCGGCGCAGTCTACTGATGCAAACGTGAACCGGGTGACGCCGGTTTTGTTTGCGAAGTATCCGACCGTCCAGGATTTTGCGGCGCTCACGCCCGAGCAGCTTGAGCCGGATGTGCGCTCGACTGGCTTTTTCCGTAACAAATCAAGATCAGTGGTAGGAGCAGCCAAAAAGATTGTCAGCGAATTTGGCGGGCAGGTGCCGGAGGAGATCGAGACCATCCTGACTTTGCCGGGCGTGGCACGCAAGACGGCCAATGTGGTGCTGGGGACGTGGTTCAAGAAGGCCGTTGGGATCGTGGTGGATACGCACGTCCATCGAATTTCGCGGCGATGGGAATTGACGCAGAACGATGATCCCGTAAAAATTGAACAGGATCTGATGAAAATCATTCCGCCGGAGCGCTGGATTCTATATTCGCACCAGGTGATCCATCACGGACGAAATCTGTGCGTAGCGCGGAAGCCGAAGTGCGCGGATTGTCCGATCCAGCCGCTGTGTCATGCGGAGGACAAGACCTGGACTACGGTCGAGGTGCACAAGGGCGCGAAGGCGTGAGTTTTCGGACGCTTCTTTTGTCGTTTGCAGGAAGTGTTCGGGGCGGGGAGAGGAATTCGGCGGCTGTTGCAACCGCCGCCCCCGAACACAAGGTCTTTCGACTCCGCATGGACCTCGCTGTCGCGAAGTCCATGCTGCGCTGAAGATGACAAGTTAAGAAAAGGGGCGATGTAGATCGTAGAACATGGGCCCTAGTTGCAAAATTGGCTTTCTTACATACTCCAGAGGAGTTTCATGCGCGCCCTGATCGCATTTCTCATGGCTATCCCTATGAGCACTCATGTTGCCGCCGCCAAGACCCTTCCCGTTCCGCAGGCAATCACTGATCCCAAGCAGATTGTCAGCAAGCCGAATGGGACCGTCGAGAAGAATCTGTCCATCGAGAAGCTTTTCATGACGCGCCAAGTGGGACGCGCGGACTGGTCACCGGATGGGAAGACCATCGTTTTTGCCTCGAACATCAGCGGGCGCAACAATCTGTGGCTGGTGCCATCCGAAGGCGGGTGGCCGATGCAGTTGACTGTGAGCGATCAGCGGCAGACGGCCCCAGCTTGGTCGCCGGATGGGAAGTGGATTGCCTATCAGTCGGACTATGACGGCGATGAGCAATGGGACATTTTCATCGTGTCGCCCAAGACCGGGCAAGTGGTGAATCTGACCAACACGCGCGAGATTGCGGAGGAGGATCCGGCCTGGTCGCCCGACGGACGATACCTGGCTTACACGGTGAAGCCCAAGACTTCGTCGGTGTACGAGATTGATGTTTTCGACATGGTCATGCGCAAGGTGCAGCACCTGACCACCGACACTCCTAAGGACAAAATGAATGGGGAGGCAGTTTGGTCGAAGGACGGGAAGTGGATTGCTTACGCCCAGGTACAAGCGAAGGGGACTGACTCGAACATCTTTCTGGCAGAGGTCGCAACCGGCAAGAGCACGTTGCTGACTCCGCATGAGGGAGAACAGATCTATAGCCTCAACGATTTCTCGCCCGACGGGAAGAAGTTGCTGATTACCTCTAACGCCGAAAACAGGTACGAGAACGTCGGACTGCTCGACATTGCCGGCAAGAAAATCTCCTGGCTCACGAAGGACAAGTGGGAGATCAACGGCGGCGAGTTCTCTCCCGACGGCAAGCGCGTCACCTGGACTGCGAACGTCGATGGCAATACGGACATCTTTGTACACGACCTCACAGCCGGGAAGACCACTTCCCTACTCCTGCCCAAGGGAGTGAACGAGCCTTCGGGAAAAGCCTCAGCGTTCAGCAAGGACGGTGCGCGCTTGCTCTACTACCACAACGGGCCTTGCTCTCCGAACGATTTGTGGGTCTATCACGCAGCCACCGGAAAATCGCACCAGGTGACTCATTCGCTGATTGCAGGGATGCGTTCGGAGGACATGGTCGAACCTTACCTCGTGCACTATCCGAGCAAGGATGGGAAGTGGACGATCTCGGCGTTCGTCTACATGCCGTTTAATCTTCCGCGCAACGGGCAGCATCCGGCGATCGTTTACGTGCATGGTGGGCCAACGTCGCAGACGGTGAATTCGTTCAATCGATTTATCCAGCACGCTGCCAACAACGGCTACATCGTGATTGCGCCGAACTATCGCGGATCGACGGGTTACGGGAAGGAATTTCAGCAGGCAAACTTGTTCGATATGGGCGGAGGCGATCTGCAGGACGTGATCGCAGCGGCGGACTGGATCAAGCAGACGGGATACGTCGATCCGAAAAAGCTGATCGTCATGGGCGGAAGCTATGGCGGATACATGAGCATGATGGCCGTGACCAAAGCCCCCGAGGTTTGGGCGGCGGGCGTGCCGATCGTGCCGTTCGTGAACTATTTCACTGAGATTGAGAATGAAGACCCGGTGTTGCGCGAGATGGATCTGGCGACCATGGGCGATCCCGTGAAGGACAAGGCGCGGTTCGAGGATCGGTCGCCGATTTTCTTTGTCGACAAGATCAAGGCACCGCTGATGCTGTTGGCGGGAGGAAACGATCCGCGGTGTCCGAAGTCGGAGACGCTCCAGGTGGTCGAGGCAATCAAAAAGCAGGGTGGAGTTGCGGACTATAAGATTTACGAGAACGAAGGTCACGGATTCTCGAAGGTGGAGAATCAGATTGACGCTTACAAGCGCGTATCGGACTTCTTAAAGGCGCACGTGCCTCCGGCGGATTGCAGTTGTGAGTTGAAGCCGTAGGGGAACGCACAAAGCCACGCTCTATAGCGGACGCCTTGCTGTGACGATCGCCCGAACCAATCCTGGGATGGTGTACTGGCGGGCTTCAACGTCCACATCCAGCTTCAGTTCACGCAGGGTTGCGGAGGTGACGGGGCCTATCGAGGCTAGCGTGACGCCATCCAGTTGTGGCGGCCTGCGCTTAAGGGGGCGAAGGTTCCCTATTCGCATCATCTTTGCCTTAGTACTTTGACCAAGCAGGCTGACAAAGTTCTTGACGGTCGACGAACTCGTGAAGGTGATCACGTCGGGACGTTTGTTTCGGTTGTTCAAGGCAGCACGCAACCGGGTGCGCGAAGATTTCGGGATCACGGTTTCGTAGGCCTCGACGACTTCTACCTGAGCTCCGGCTTTTCGGAGTTCACGAGGAATCACATCGCGGGCGATCCGGGCGCGAACAAGCAAGATGCGCTTCCCTTTTGCCTGTTTCTGCAAACTCTTCACGACGGATTCAGCCACGTACTCCTCTGGAACAACGTCCACATGGACCCCACGCTTTTCGATGGCTTTCTTGGTGGCAGGGCCAATGGCCGCGATCTGCAGGTGCTTGAGAGATCTTTTTGTAAGGCCCAGTTTGGCGAGACGCTGCCACATCGCTTCCATGCCATTGACGCTGGTGAGGATCAGCCAGTCATAAATGGCTAAGTTCTGCAGCGCACCGTCGAGTGGGCGGAAGGAACGAGGCTTGCGGATCTCGATGAAGGGGATTTCCAGGACTTCGGCGCCGAGCTTTCCCAGTTCAGCAGAGAGGGCGCTGGCCTGATGACGGGCGCGGCCGACCAGGACACGGACGCCCCGCAGCGGGAGCTTGACGGATTTTGCGTCGTTCTTAGGGGACCGGGTCATTTTGACGTATTACTCAAGGCCCTGCGTAAGATCGGGGTGCCGTCCCAAGAAAGTCGTGATCGATGCATTTCGTGGTTCGCGGCTCGGGATTTCGATACTTCGCACTGCCGAGCTTACGAAGCTGCGTACGAATGTCAGCGGCTTAACAGATCTTGAAAAAAGTCATGTCATCACAAACTGTGAACCTCTGCGACTAAAGTCGCGTTTGATTCACAGGGGCTTTACGGCCCGGCTAAAGCCGGGCCCTTTCAAAACAAACGCGCGGCCGCACTTTTCAGGAAACCATAAAGCCGGCATTTATTCTAGCGGGTCTCACGGCGCGGCTGAAGCCGCGCCCTTTCAAAACAAGACTATCGGGCCTAATCCGCGGCGCTTTCACGCACAGCGAGACTTGTGGGTCTAATCTGCGGTATGCCGACTGACTGGTGGGGTCACGCTCCGAGCGCCGCCCTGACCTGCCGGGCGCGCTCGTAGACCTTGACGTATTCCTTGGCGGAGGCGCCCCAGGAAAAGTCACGATTCATGCCGTTGCGCATGAGGACTAGCCAGGAGGCTCCATCGCGAAACGCTTGCAACGCCGCCCTGATGGTTAAGAGCAACGACTCTCCGTTGTACTCGGAAAACTTGAAGCCGGTGCCCTTGCCGGTGCGCGCATCCCAGGGTTCGATGGTGTCGTCGAGTCCGCCCGTGGCGCGCACGATCGGCACCGTGCCGTACTTCAGGCTGTAGGTCTGGTTCAAGCCGCAGGGTTCGTAGCGGGACGGCATCAGAAACATGTCGGCCCCCGCTTCGATCTTGTGTGCAATGGCATTGTCATACGCCACTTTTACGGCGATCTTCTGGGGGAACTGTTTCTGCAGGCGCAGGAACATTTCCTCGTACTCCTTGTCGCCCGTGCCCAGTACGACCAGAATCATGTCCTCCCGCGCCAGGCGGTCCATGATCTGAGCAATCAGGTCGAAGCCTTTCTGCGCCGCGAAGCGGGAGACGATGCCGATCACGGGCAAATTCGCATCCCCGTTCTTGATTCCGAAGGTCGACAGCAGGTCCTGCTTATCCGTCCCCTTCCCGACCAGGTCGGTGGGCGAGTATTTCGCCTTGATGAACTGGTCCGTTTCAGGGCTCCACTCGTCATAATCGACACCGTTCAAGATTCCGGTGACGGTGGCGGCGCGATTGCGCAACACCCCTTCGAGGCCGAAGCCGTACTCGGTGGTCTGGATTTCCTGGCTGTATTTCTTGCTGACCGTGGTCACGTAATCAGAGAAGACCAGCGCCCCTTTGAGGAAGTTCACTTGCCCGAAGAACTCCATCTTCGAGATCGTAAAGAGGTCCCAGGGTAACATCAGCAGCGGCAGAATCTCCGCCGGGAAAAGGCCCTGGTAGCCCATGTTGTGAATCGTGAACACGGTACCCAGGTCGCGAAAGGCGGGGTCCTCCGCGTAAAGCGTGCGTAGCATGACCGGCACCAATGCCGATTGCCAGTCGTGGCAGTGAAACACCTGCGGCACGCCCAGAATTTTGGAGGCTTCGATCACGGCGCGAGAAAACATGGCGAAGCGCTCGGCGTTGTCGGGATAGTCACCCACTGGAGTTCCATAAAGAGCATCACGATCGAAGTATGGGGGGTACTCCACGAAGTAGTAGCGAATTCCGCCATTGCTGCCGCCCGCTACGACTGAGCAGAAGCGGTACTCATCGTCATAGGGAACCGTGATGCTACGCACCACGGTCTGGGGATTGGTCAGCTTAGTCTGGCGATAACGAGGCAGATAAACGCTGATCTGGTGACCTTGCGCGGCCAATGCCCGCGGCAAGGCGCCCACTACGTCGGCCAAACCACCGGTTTTCGAAAAAGGAACACCTTCTGACGCCACGAAGGCGATATGCATGAGGACGGACCTCCCAAACAAACCGCAGATACCCGGCGCAGGATATGATTAATAAAAGATGCAGTCGGATGGCTGCCCTGCCTCCGGGAACGGCGGCGGGTCAAGCTCTGCCAGTCTATCTGGGCCCGTGAAAGAGGGTCAACGTGCCAAAGGTCGTATCTCAACGCAGCAAGCGCGAGCGCAAGCCGAAACTCGGGCAACATTTCCTGACGGACACTTCGGCGGCGAGGCGCATCGTGGAAGCACTGGGCGATGTCTCACAGAGCACGGTGCTCGAGATCGGCCCGGGGCGCGGCGTGCTCACTTCGTTGCTGGCCAAGCAGGCGCGCCGGCTGATTGCCATCGAAGTCGATCGCGTGCTGGCCGCTCAACTCCGCATGAAGTTTGCGCTCTACCCGAATGTTGAGATCATCGAAGGGGATGTACTCGCGATCGATTTCGGGACGGTGTTCGGACCCAAGCCGGGCGCATCGCGACCTGGGCTGGTGCACACTCCCGAACTGGTGCGCGTGGTCGGAAATCTTCCCTACTACATCACCTCCGACATCCTGTTGCACCTGTTCTCCTTCCGCCAGTCGTTCGAAATGTTCGTGATCATGGTGCAGAAGGAAGTGGCCGATCGTCTGGCCGCCGCACCGGGTAGCCGCGAATACGGGTTGCTGTCCGCCACAGCCCAGCTTTACGCCAGCGTCGAAAAACTCTTTACGCTTCCGCCGGGCGCGTTTGCGCCTCCACCGAGAGTCCACTCCTCGGTCGTGCGGCTCACCCGGTCACCAAGACTCGAAAGCCTGGGTGTTCCGGAAGAGGAATTCGTGGAGTTCCTGAAGCTTTCTTTCGGGCAAAAACGCAAGACATTGTGGAACAATCTAAAGACGCAGTATGGTGAGGAGTCCCTGCGCGCTGCCTTGCAAAAAGCTGGAGTCAAGCCGGCAGTGCGCGCGGAGGCTGTGCCTCTCGAGAAGAAGGCAGCCATTTTCCGGGCATTAGCCTCCAGCAACGGTAACCTGTCCCAACCAGGCAAGTAGCCCGCTTCCGACAAGGAGGTCCCTCATGGGCACTACCACCGTACGTCATCCGGCTGTGGCCGGACAGTTTTATCCCCGCAATGCGTCGGCTCTCGCGGCCGACATACGTTCTTACCTCAATCCGGCAGGCGAAACGCTCGATGTGCTCGGGTGTGTGGTTCCGCACGCCGGCTACATGTATTCCGGATATGTGGCCGGATCGGTGTATGCACGCATGGACGTTCCTGCGTGCTGCATTCTGCTCTGCCCAAACCATACGGGATTCGGGCCGCCACTTTCCGTCATGACGGAGGGAGCGTGGGAAACTCCGCTCGGCACGGTGGCGATTGACAGTGAACTCGCATCATCCCTGATCGCTCAGTTTCCACTGCTGAGCGAGGATGTGGAGGCGCATCGTGCGGAGCACGCGATTGAGGTCCAGTTGCCGTTCCTGCAGGCGAAGCGGTCGCAATTCCGCTTCGTTCCAATTGCAATCGGCACCCGGGAATATGAAGCGCTCGATGGGCTGGGAGCGGCCATCGGCGAAGTAGTGGCGGCACACAAGGATCGGATTCTGGTTCTCGCGTCCAGCGACATGAATCACTATGAATCCGATCAAGTCACGCGGGTCAAGGACCACAAGGCGATTGAGCAGATTCTTGCCCTCGATCCACGCGCGCTCTACGACGTGGTGACGAATGAAGACATCAGCATGTGCGGCTTCGGGCCGGCGGTCGCCATGCTCACCGCGGTCAAACGTCTGGGCGCTGCGCGCGCGGAACTGATCCGGTATGCGACTTCCGGGGACGTCTCGGGAGATCGCCGGATGGTGGTGGGG
>UEXW01000136.1_pt1 | contig 21199 bp, 20 predicted proteins | sample 4301151 | NCBI WGS metagenome assembly UEXW01 (sample SAMEA4773176, study PRJEB27434) | metagenome | biome: 2259; feature: agricultural soil; material: soil | place: USA | collected 2014-09 | depth 0.25 m | reverse complement strand
TGGTCCGCTGTCGCACAGTTGCCACCAGCAGCCCAATACCCGCCACGAAGAGCAGCGTCACGGCGACAGCAAGATATGCTTCTGTCGTGTCCACCAGGCCCACCTCCAGCGCTCAGGATCCGAAGCGCGAGCGCTTCGTTCCGTTCTACTGAGCTTTGTCCCGGGCCTCGTTCACTTTCAACGCGCGGCCGCCCAGGCTGCTGCCAGTGATTGCTGCCGATGCCTTGTCGGCCTCGCCTGCATTGGTCATTTCCACGAACGCGAAGCCTCGGGGCCGTCCGGTTTCCTTGTCGATAACGATGTTCACACGTTCGACTACACCGTGCGTCTCAAACAGAGCTCGCAGTTCTTGCTCAGTCGTGCTGAACGCGAGATTGCCAACGTAAAGGTTCTTCATAGTATTTGCTCTTTTGTGTCGTGCTAGTCGGGCAGTGATGTTTCATCGACTGCCGTGATCGAATTGATTGGTGAAACGGACGGTACTATGGGGACGTCCGCGCATTCTCGAACCGTCAGGGCGAAGTCCTGGTTCTCCAGACGTCCGAGCAAATCGCTCATTTGCCGAGCCTCGCGCTCGTCATCCCACGGACCATACTGGAGTAGCCGTGTGTAGTACGGCGCGTCGGGAAATCCGGGTTGGTGCACCTGGCAAATGCACCACTTCTTGCAGTTGGCTTGTGCTGGCATGGCGACTCCGATCTTTCGTTGCGAAACGCAAGGCCTCAACCCTTGGCCCACTCCGCGGCGCTCTGCGCAGCCCGCCGTTCATGGGGATGATCGAGACGCCACCCTCTCTGAATATGACGCGAGTGCGCGGAAACCACTACGTAGGGAATGCCAAGAAGGTTGCGGGCCACGATGCCCGTCACTTCCAGGCAGTTGAAGTCTTCATCCCGCACCTTTGAGAAAATACGCTGCAAGGCAGCGCGCAAGCTGCCCGCGCGTATGGATCCGAAAGCATTCGCCTGAACCTCGGCAGCCATGAAGAAAGATCTCCATCCGGCCTCATGGATCTTGCGATCGAGCGAAAAACCATTGACCGCGCGAACCACGCTCCAGTTCTGGGAGTAGGAGTCGCTCTCCAGCCCCAGACGCTCAGCCATGAACGGCTGCTCTTTGATCAGAATCGAGCCAATTTGAATACCTGAAGGCATTTTCTCTCCGTTGTAAGGACAACCCGGGATAGATCAGGAGACGGCCCCGAAGCCGTCCCTCGTATCTACGAACCGCCTAGGCAGACACACCGGCAGTGTGAAATGTCGAGCTAATGACATCCGAAACGCGCAGTTTGGGAGTTCCATCCAGGAACTTTTCCAGGTTTTTCAGAACTTCCGGATAGCCGGCGGTGTTGTAGGCTTCCGCATTTTCCTTCGTGTCCCACAAACTGATCGCAACTACGTCGGTCCCACCCGGCATGGCAAACGTGATTTCGTCCTGAAACCCCTTTTGTTTGCGCAGGATAGGAAGCACGTTGGTTTCAAAAGTCTTGGTGAAATCGCTGAGAGTATTGGGTTTCAGGCGGACAGCTACATTGCGAGCGTACATGGTCAACCTCCAGGGATTGATAGGTGATCTAAGAGGGGAAACTTCAGATGGGCTGACTTAGCTCAGGAAACCTGAAAGAGCGGAAAGAGAAAACTCGCTCACACTCAAGCCTAGTCTCGGGGTGGGGAGATGTCAAGTGACGAGAGGGTTCGATCTAGTTTCCCAAGGCTAAGGTAGTTGACATGATCGGCTACGTAACCTGCGGCGTGCGCCACTTGCACGAGGGATGTGTTGCAGACATTCATCGATCAAGAATTTCAATGTCGCCCCGCAAGTGAACGGCGATGACGGGTTGCCCGAATTGGCTTTGCTTTTGCCCAGGGCCTGGCCACGGCGAGGGAACGCCTGAACATAAAACGGGGCGAGTGCGACCTTCTCCTTGTCGAGAGATGGTTAGCCTTCCACAATCTCCTCTGGAGTTGTCTGTTGGAGATCCTCCCGCTGCGCGGATCTGCTCGTAGTCAGTTGATTCTCGACCGGTGCCGAGGCGAGGACGAGTCTGAAAGGTGACCCGGACGTCTTGGGGCGCTAATCTCCCTTTTCAGTCTAGCGAATGACCGCCTTACGGCCCATCAGTCGTCAAACTCGATGTCATAGCCTGCTTGCGACGGGCAATTTGCAGCACCTACTCTACTGGTACTGAATAGTGTTCGTGCAACGCGCCACGAACCGTCAAGTTTTCGCAAGCCCATGGTCAAGTCGTCCCGGTGACATTCGAGCTCAAGCCCTGTCAGGCATATCCCGTACGCCGTAGCTTCCGTTTTTGTCACAATTTTGTTCTGAGCGTCGTTTTAAGTATGTGAACCGGGAAAGCAGGCATTATCGTGGGAACTACACAGGTACTGAGTCGCTCCATGACAGGCCGCGAACGCTCATCGGAGCATTGGGACGAAGCTGAGTTCCGGGGTGTGTTTCTCCAGCACTACTCCCGGATCGTTGCGATATTGATACGCCTGCTCGGCGATCGTTCACGCGCCGAAGAAATGGCAAACGATGCGTTCTGGCGTCTTTACCGTCAGCCTGCTCTGCAAGTCGATGGCAACATCGGCGGATGGCTGTATCGCACCGCCACGAACCTAGGAATCGATGCACTGCGCGCTTCTGGCCGACGCCGTCAATACGAAGAAGCTGCCGGTGGATCCAGAGACGAGTGCAACAGTAGCAGTCCGCTAGAGGACTTGCTGCGTGAAGAGAAATGTCATCGAGTGCGTGCCGTCTTGTCATCGATTAAACCTGTTCAGGCGCAGTTGTTGATTTTGCGCAGCTCGGGGCTGTCCTACAAGGAACTTGCCGACGCCCTCAATATAAGGATGAGCAGCATTGGCACCATGTTGAATCGTGCCGAGGAAGAATTTCGAAACCGTTACCTCGCAACGCATCCGAACGAGGAGGAACTATGACTTGCATTCATGATGGAAATCTCCGGCTCTATCTGGATGGTGAACTGGCCGGGGCCGAGCTCGCCGAGGTCACGGAGCACCTCGCTTCTTGCGCGGACTGCCTCGCCCGTTTGGAAAAAGTAAGGGCTGCGAGGGCGCAGACTGAGGCGGTGTTGGCGACGCTAGCCCCCGCCGCAGACGGTGTCGCGATCAATCCCGCGATGGCCTATGCCCAATTTACTAATCAATTTGCGGCCGATCGTGAGCCGAAGACGTGGATCAACCGGCTACTGGCTCCACGCTGGCGTCCAGTATGGGGATTGGCGGCGGTCGCGCTGATTGTCGCAGTTTTGGTGAGCTTCAACCCGGTTCGTGTCTGGGCGCAGCGGGTTTTGGCCATGCTGCGGGTTCAGAAGATTCAGGTGGTTACGATTGATCCCACCACTCTGATGTCCAGCTCCGAACCTGACTCGCGTCCCTATAAGCTTTTCAATCAGTTTGTCGCGGACAATGTTGTGGTCACCATGGATCCCGGCAAACCTGAGGTCGTTTCAAACCTGACAACAGCTGCCCAGTTGGCGGGATACCCGGTCCGCATGATCGGTAGCCTGGGAGCGCCTCACAGCATTGACGTCAATGGTGAAACCGCGTTCCAGATGACCATCAATCGTGATCGTGTGACGACTCTGCTGGACGAGGTTGGCCGTTCTGACATCCACATTCCTGAGTCGGCCAATGGCGCGTTGATCGCTGTTCACATTCCGAAGACAGTCATTTCGATGTATGGGGACTGCCCAATCCGGCAGCGATATGTGAGCCACAATTCGCAGTCCCAGGCTGAGGCTTTGGCCGAGCGCAAGATGGAACGCGTGGCAAACATAAAGGACACAAATTGCACCTATCTTATTCAGACCCCCAGCCCGACAGTGAGCGTTCCTCCCGATCTCAATATGTCGGATATTGCTGAAGCGGCGTTGGAACTAGCAGGCATGACTCCAGCGGAGGCCCGGTCATTCTGCCAAACCGTGGACTGGTCATCCACTTTGGTGGTCCCGATCCCGCGCAATGCCAGCTCCTCTGAGACGGTAACCGTGGACGGCGTGGAGGGCACCTTGATCACCGAAACGCTCTCGCAGGGAAATCGGTATAGTCTGTTGTGGATCAAGAATGGTGTGATCCATTCTCTAGCCGGTCACGGCAACTCGTCCGATGCTTTGAATCTGGCCGCCTCGCTGCGTTGATCAGTCGATAGATGGAGATGACGCGATCTTCCGACTTTGCCATACGAACCCGTGGGCTGCGGAAGGTCTTCCGCGGCAAAGTGGCAGTGCGAAACCTCACCCTCGATGTTCCCCGGGGTGAGGTTTTCGGTTTCTTAGGGCCAAATGGGGCCGGTAAAAGTACGTCGGTGAAAATGTTGCTGGGTCTGGTATTTCCCACGAGCGGCGAAGCCGAGATTCTTGGTCGCCCAGTCGGCGACGTCAAGACACGCAGCAAAGTTGGTTTTCTTCCCGAACATTTCCGTTTCTACGATTGGCTCACCCCTACGGAGCTTCTCAAACTGCACGGTCGGCTTTATGGCATGTCGCCTTCAAAACTGCGCGAGCGTGCTCCCGTTTTGCTTGACTTGGTGGGGCTCACGCCGCACAGCAACAAACATTTGCGCGATTTTTCCAAGGGCATGTTACAGCGCATTGGTCTCGCACAGGCCCTCTTGAATGAACCCGACTTGATCTTCCTCGACGAGCCAACGTCGGGTCTGGATCCGGTCGGCCGCCGCCTGGTTCGCGACATCATTAAAGCACAGCGCGATCGCGGGGCCACCGTCCTACTGAACTCTCACCTGCTTGGAGAGGTCGAAGTGACCTGCAACCGCGTCGCTTTTATCAAGGACGGTGAGGTGGTGGAGACTCGACAACTCAATGACGATATCGAGGACCAAACTACGGTGTCTATAAGGGCAGCCCATGTGACTGCAGAGGTTGCTCGTGGTCTGTCACGGTGGGGTCAGTCCGTCTGCACGAACGGTGAGCGAATGACACTCTCTGTCTCATCCGGTGCGGCGGTGCCTGAGATCGTGCACTATCTGGTCGCAAATGGTGCCGAGGTTTATGAGGTCACTCCCCGACGGCTTTCCCTCGAAGAACGTTTTCTCGAAATCGTCGGCAGTGATGGAGGACTGTGATGGGCATCTGGATCATGGCTGGGGTGACATTGCGTGAAGCGGCGCGCAAGAAAATGCTGTGGATGGCACTCGCCGCCGGGGGCGCCTTCCTCATCCTGTTTGGTACGGGCCTCCATTTTCAGGCCAAAGATTTTGCCGCGCACGGTATGAGCCCAGTCTTGCGGCGGGAAATCTCCTTCACCATGGTGACCATGGGCCTCTATGCCGTCGACCTGCTGGCAGTGTTGATGACTATCCTCACCTCCATCGACACCCTGTCTGGCGAAATCGCCTCTGGGACGATCCAGGCGATCGCGACCAAGCCAGTTCCACGTTGGCAATTGCTCCTAGGCAAATGGCTTGGCTTCTGCGGCATGTTGAGCGGGTACATTGCAATCATGGTGGGCGGCGTGAACGTCGTAACCTATGCCATGGCGGGTGTCACCGCACGTCATCTCGCACGAGGTCTCTCACTGATGTGGATGGAAAGCATAGTGTTGCTCTCGGTTACTTTTGCGTTTGCAACCTACTTTTCAACGCTGACCACGGGCGTACTCACACTCGGGCTGCACGGGCTCGCATTTCTCGGTGGTTGGATCGAGCAATTTGGAGCGATGACCCAGACGTCGCGCGCAGTCAATGTTGGGGTCATTGCAAGTATTGTGATGCCCAGCGAAGCCCTCTGGCGCCGCGCCGCCTTCGAAATGCAATCGCCGCTGGCTAATGCAATGCGCATCTCCCCGTTTAGCACCCTTTCGATTCCGAGCATGGCCATGGTCATCTATGCACTGCTGTACTTGGCAACCGCCCTTACTGTCGCCATACGCCGTTTCTCCCAACGTGATCTATGAAGTTGGGAGGCTTGAATCCCTTTTGCCCGATGTTGATAAGGGGAGCCAACGCAAACGTAAATGTTTTGCTATTCGAAAAACCGCACGTCGAGTCGTCAGTTGTGTGCTAGAAGTGTGCTGCGCGTTGGAGCCGGCAGAGCATGTGCTACGGCGAGGTCAGGACTCACGGCCGATCAGCCATCTTTCATTCAATCGACCTAAATATCCGTGCTTTGACGAGGCGGGAGTACGTCAGTTGTGTGCCTCTGTTGCGAGCCAAAGAGGAAACTCTACGGGTCGCAAAGTTGGCCAGATCATCGCAAGAGGCGACTGCAGGTGGCTCGTCCGGTTCATCTCGGCCGCAATCACGACACCGATAAGCGCACCTATCACACAATCGAACGATCCGCGCTCCCATGCGCGAAGCACACGCATACCTGACCAGGAAGCTGCGCGAACGTGACTTGGGCCGTGATTTGAAAGGAGCAAGGATCACACTCAACGGGTATCTTGACCAATGACTTAAGACAGCCTCAAACCCAGAGTACGAGAGAAGACCAGCCAGGACCATCAAGGCATGTCGCAGCGCTGCATCCAGCCTAGCCGAGACGAGAGAGTACTGGCTGCGATGCGCCCCTTCGATGTCCAGACCACGTATCAGAGCCAGGTCTTGCTCTAGAACGGTCCGATAGGCATTTATTATTTAAGAACCTGGGCGCTGGCGTGAAGGTCCGCAGCAGCCAAGCAACGAACTATGGGCTCTGACGGTAGAGCAGGTTCATTCAGTCGCTTGATGCCGCACTGAGCACGTTGCATGGTCCAGTGCTCGCGTTTGCGCTCACGACCGGTATGCGTCTCAGTGGATAACTGCTGAACTCAGTACCTAGGTGTAGTCTCCGCAACTGGCGCCCTCCCATACGACTAGGGAGTCACTGCAAGAAGTAAACCGGGGACGTTTGAAGACACGGTGCGGTGCCAGGTCTCCAGCGCAAGCGGCGACGCAGTCCGATTTTCGAGCACGCAGAAACCGATACTGGTGGAATCTTCATTCTGAAGTTGAGTTGGCGTATTTTTTTTGGGCTATCCATCGAGCTTGTCATTCTTGGTCATTGGGAACAGTGTGGTACCAGACGAATGTCTTTGCTGCCAAGCGGATCGAGAACCAATCAGCCTTGGTCCAGGTGATGTCATAATGGACAGCATCTAGCTCGCTTGTTTGAGGAGAAGCGATACACGGTTTCGACCACTATCTCGTTGAGCAAACGTGGCGAAGCTAAATCTCACTACCGGCGCTGAGCGGCGAGTGCGTGAAAGGAAGATATGACATGTCTGGTGCCGAACTTCTTTGCCTTAGTTTAAGCGAGACGCGCCGTCGGAGTATTCGCATCTGGCAGGCAATCCCCTTGGCACTCTCCGACTGGCGCCCCGATCCGGACGCCATGAGCTGTTTTGAAATGATACGGCATGTCCTGGAAGCAGATTATCTGTACGGACAAATACTTCGTGAGCGGCGCAGTTATTCAGGTGCTAGTCCTTTCGCTGATCGTCAGTTTGAAGATGTGGAATCCGTACTTGGATTCGCGAGCCCCTATCGCGAGTCGCTCTTGGAAACCGTCCGGCAGTTGTCGGATGACGATCTGAATACCATCGCAATTGACCGGAGCGATGTCGGCTACATCCGCAAGGCTGGCGACTTCATCTTGCGAATCGCATATCACGAAGCCGTTCACGCCGGGCAAATGTTGCAGTATCTACGTATAGCCGGGAGCCCACGGCCATCGATCTGGGATTAGCGCAACTTCGGTGGTCGTTGCATATCATCTTTAGCCAGCACGACTGATGTGGATCGGCTTCGACTGTGCGCGGGGGGGTTCCGCGGCGAGCTTGCTGGCGATTGAGTGAAAATCGCGGGCGAAGCGCGATTGTACTTGCAAGGCACAATCGAACTGTTAGCCGCGGCTGCGCCGCAGCACGACCTCGGAGACGACCGCCAAAGTTCGACAATCTTTTCTGCCGAGTGCTGACGCCATCCTAGGGTTTCAATCGGATCATCACCGCGGAATTCGTGTTACGGACTTCCATCCCTCCGCGTACAGCTCGGCACGCGTCGTGAGGTAACCTGGATAACGCTGACGCGCCTGCTCGATAATATTCCGGTCAATCGTCACGAGAGCTATCGGCTCGGTGCTCTCGACTAGAACATCGCCCGGGGGGCCACCGCGAATGATGGACCGCCGAGCGGCACGCCGAATTCCGGTTGCGGCCGTGGGACCGAGACCACGTACCTGCAGCTCGTTAATGCGTTGGCGGTGAGAACGGTCTTCCATCGCGGGAACGTGGCCGCCTCTGTTGCACGCGGACAAACGATCACTTCAGCACCAAGCGCGCCCAGCAGGAGAGAGCCTTCTGGGCGATTGACATCAGAAAAAACCTGAATACCGAACCGCATCGGGAGTCCGTGAATCACCGATGGTGGCTTGTCGCCAGGATCATAATGCGACCTCTCCCAGAAGCCTTCCTCCTCAGGAAGGTGCAGTTTGCAACTTCTCAATCGAAGGCCGCAAATTGGAATCAGGGTTGTTTACGACGTTCATACCAGGTCATCCCCAAAAAGATCCCTCGTCACTAATCCGGAACTGATGTCATTTCGTAGACGAAAGAGTCTCGGCCGGCGTCCACGCGGCAACACGCCGAGCCTAGTCATAATGCCCCTGCTGCCGGGCCAACCGAGCCATCGATATCGCGACGCGCAACATCGATCAAAGTTGGTCCAATTCTTTCAGCGAGATCGCTGTCTGTAAGCCGAATCTCAACCAGTAATGCGCTCATCGTCCGCTGAAGTGCCCGATAGAGCTCCTCACTATCGAGCGATGACGGATAACATTCCGCGAATCCACTTTTCTGGTCATGGGCGATATCATCAAAGCCTCTGCCCTCACTCGCGGGAACGCCCTGTCGGAGGCATGCCAATGTAAGAACTTGATTTCGCATGCTGCTTAGCATGTATTCGGCCTGAAGCAGTCGGTTCCGCGCAATGGAAGAACGTACGTGCAATGCGTAAAGCCATGCCATGCCGATCACTTCGGCAGTGGTGACCGCAGGCGAGGGTTGCGACTCGTTGGCGACGCCAAAGATGAGCTTGAACTTCGGTCCTACGGCGCGGAACCGCTCCACGGGCCAAAAGCTGATATCCACTTGAAGTGTATTGTGCAGGAGGAAAACCCGATAGAGCGTGTCGCCTCGTTTCACGTCGCAATGAGTAACGGCTCCGTGGTCACGGTACAGTCGACTCGTCCATGCGGCGATGACTTCCTCCAGTTCATTCTCGGGCGAAATGCACAGCGCCAAGTCAATATCGGACCAATCATCAAGACGATCTGCAGCGGCCGAGCCGAGATGTGCCGCCCCAGTCACCTTGGGATCTGCTTGCGCGGCGCTCACAAGCGCCGCTCTTAAGAGCTCGCGCTCCTCTCTGGTAAACATTCAAACTGTGCTTCCAGATGCTCGATTGCGAAATGGTTCAGCGTGGATAGCCTGTAGACGTTTTTAGGATGATGTGGCGCCATCAGCCAACACCAGTCATCGCATATATGGCCGTATCGGCAATCAAAAAGCACGCGATTGGATGCTAAGTCTGGCATCACCAGGCCGATACGACTTCGATTTCTTCGATACTAATCGCGTGAGTTCCACCGCGTTCGAACAGTCGCCCCGTCGCGCGTACATATTTACATGCCCTGCGTTGATCTGCCAACTCGCGCCACTTTCCCTAAGCGGCAATGAAGCACGTGGACTTTTGAGCTTTGTTGTTCGGGACCAGCGGGGCGTGATCTTTAACATCAGGCACAACCGGTACAGGCTTATAACCGTCATCCATTACGTTAAGACAACGAACGAAAGGCAAACTCAAGGGCATGTCTACATCCCATCCTTCTTGACGCATAAGGAATACGACAACCGCAGCAATTGGGACAGGAGGTACGGAAAACAATGAGCACAGTTCTCGCAAACCCGGCGGAAAGGATTGCGCATGGCGCTCCCCACGTCATACACAACGATGCAGAACTTGAAATGTATACCGATGCTCTTTTCCGACTAACGGCGCTCGAAAATCCTTCTAGCTTTGAGGTTGAAGCAATCGAACTCCTAACTTTGCTCGTGGAACGTTACGAGCAAGAGCATTACTCTGTGCCCGAGGCTGATCCGGTGTCAATTGTGCGATTTCTCATTGAACAGCAAAATCTGACACAGCGCGACCTTATTCCTCAATTTGGTTGCGAGAGCGCTGTTTCGATGTTCATGACTGGTCAGCGCAATCTCACCTTAGAACAGGTACGGAAATTGAGCGCTCGGTTCAAACTTCCCGCTGACGTGTTCATCCCCAAAGCGGCCGTTACGCACAGCCCAAAGCGACACGCGAAGGGGCACTCACGTTCGCGATAATTCGCGTTCCACCGCGCCGGCGGACGGCCGATCTTGTCGGCAATTGGGAAGTTGACCAGTTCAGTCCTCCGTCAATGCCATAAACCTCGGCGGCGGGTACGCGTTCTGGAAGAATAGGGGAGATGGTTGAGTGATTCCCCGTTGCCTTCACCGATCGTAGCGGTCACTTCGAAAACGTCACCCACCGAACTCAGCAGACGCAGGCTGTAAAAAATCCGCCACCGACTGCTCATCTTGCCTGGTTCCTTGACTACCGTGCCACGGTTGCCAATGATTGTGCGTCACGGGTAGGGTTATGTTCCTGGACTGGAATCGCCAGGGACGGAAATTCATAGGTCTCTCGTCCGCCTTTTCAGGCCCGCGATTCACCTTGCAGCAATCAAGAACTAGGACCGAAAGCCGGACAGGTACTCGCCCGAGCAGAATGTGCAACAACCTCCTATCCCGTTGAAGACGTAATGGGCCGACGCGATCCCGGCCCTCTTGCGAACATTTCCCACGAAGTGTCGCCTCAGGCCTGTACTACGTGGCACATTCCCCAGCACGCTCCCTACCGAAAGGCCTACGCCGTGTACACAATTTCAGCCGGAGTTCGCAGTACCAGGAACGAGGACGGGGGAACTGTCCTCGACATAGACCGGGGCCAGATGTTCAGGCTCAACCCTGTTGCCGCTCTGATTCTGGAGTGGCTCGGGAGAGGATGTGCGGAGATAGAGATCGCCAGGGAAATCTCGCGGCAGTACCGCGTAGGCGAGGCAACCGCCGCGGCGGATCTGCGTGAGTTCATCAAATCGCTCGAAGAACACAAGCTTGTTCGTACCGCGCCAGAGGACAAGGTCTCGTGAATGCGGCAACCTTAGACCGAAACTCCGTTCCGGCTCGAATCTCCGCCGCGCCTCAGGATCGGCACCGTCTTCTCGTGCTCCGGCACAGGGGATCGGAACTCCTGGTTGCCGGCGAACGGCCACCCTTCACCCTTCCTTCGGTCACAATCCCGAGGTGGGAACGAGTGGCCGAGAACGTAGTGGGCGCCGTCAAGAAGCGTTATGGGATTTCCGCCATTTGCCTTTTCGCGCCTGAGTTGTCGGCTACCACAAGCGACGACGAACCGCCACTCTACCAAGTGATGGAATCAAGAGCAGCAGGTGCGCCAGCGCCCCAACAAGCCTGTTGGGTGCCAGTACATTCCTTGTCGGATCAATCCTTCGCCGATCGACGAGATTCTGTCGCAATTCTGCGAATGTTGCGTCAGATATCCGAGTTTCGAAGCGGGGAGGGTACCGGGCCTTTCGGCAAGCCGGGATGGATCGAGGAGTTGTTGTTCTGGATACAGTCGGAAATTGCGCCGTACGGCCTTTGTTTGTCGGGAGAAATCCGGCAGCTCAACGCCAGCCCGACCTTCGCGTTGCTCCGACTTGAAACCAACGGACGGGCCGTGTGGTTTAAGGCCGTTGGCGAACCGAACCTGCGAGAGTTCGCTATATCGGTCACTCTGTCGAGACACTTCCCCGGCGTCGTGCCTACCGTGATCGCAACCCGTCCCAGCTGGCACGGCTGGCTGACGACGGAGTTTCCCGGTCGACCATTGGATGAAGTCGGCGAGCCCCGGGCCTGGGAGCTTGCTGCTCAGACCTTGGCCGAGCTTCAAATTGGGTCGGCGGGAAAGACTGATGACCTTCTTGAGGTTGGATGCAGGGATGTACGAGTCGGCTCCCTTCTTAAGGTGGTCGATCCCTTCCTGGACGTGATGTCCGAGCTCATGGAGAGACAGCCGAGAACTCCACCGCCCATTCTCAGCCGGGAGCAACTTGCCAGGCTCGGAAGACACATCAAAGACGCACTCTCGGACCTGGCGCAGTTAGATATTCCTGACACGCTTGGACAACTCGACTTCAACCCAGGCAACATTTTGTGTTCCGCCGAACAATGTGTCTTTCTCGATTGGGCGGAAGCCTATGTTGGAGCACCGTTTCTGACTTTCCAATATCTGCTCGAACATCAGTCCCAGATGACGGTGCTCTGCGTCCCCGCCCCTGAGCATCTGGTGGACCACTACGCATCCCCTTGGGTTAGCCATGTGCCGTCCTCAGCCGTTGCCGCTGCCCTGAGAATGATGCCCCTACTTGCGGCATTCGCTTGTGCGGCGACCAGCGACTGGACGGAAGCGCGGCGCCGTAGAGACGAACGCGTTTCCGGCTACCTACGCAGCTTGACGCGGCGAATGCTGCGCGAGGCAGGCATCCTGTACGCCAGCCGAACCCTAGCCGATGCCGGATCAATGCCATGAGTTCCCCGTTCCAGAGCGGATCAGCCAAGGAGTCGCGCTAATGCGAAGCCTCGTCGTGAGCGCATACGTGGAACTCATTCGTTTTGGTTTTCACATCAAACGCAAGGATTTTTCCGCCCTGCATTCCGCGGTGCACAATTGTCGTGTGCGTACACTCACGACTCCTCGCGCCTCTTTGGCGGAACTGTGTCACGCGCTTGACATTGCCAGCATCTGGTATTGGAAACGGGTGCTCTGCCTGCAACGTTCAGCGGCCGCCACCTGTTTGCTTCGACGTCATGGGATCGCTGCACAACTCGTGATTGGTACCCAGCAGATTCCGTTCAACGCGCACGCGTGGGTAGAAGTCGATGGTCAAGTCGTCACAGATAGAAGCTACATGCGCGAGATGTATGTCGTGCTCGAGAGAATCTGAGCCGGCTTCGATCAAGGAACATCGTCATGAGTGCCCAGTTCGGGAGATGGAATTTCGACGGTCGTCCTTTGGATAAGCGGTATCTCGATGAGGTGGCCAACCTCTTTTCTCCGTATGGGCCTGACGGACAGACATCCTACGTCGCGAGCAATGTCAGTCTTCTGGGTTGTGCTTTTCACCTCACGAAGGAATCTCGTCGAGAGGCACAGCCGTACGTGACTCAATCTGGCGATGTGATTATGTGGGACGGGTTGCTCGACAATCGGGATCAACTCACGAAGGAACTCCGGCTGGCAAAGCCCCACGACTACACCGATCTCTCCATTGTTGCCGCCGCTTGGGCGCAATGGGACACGAACTCCTTCGCTCAGCTGATGGGCGACTGGGCACTCACAATCTGGAGCCCCGCGCGGCAGACACTTTTTCTCGCCAAGGATTTCATGGGCACTCGCCATCTCTACTATTGCGGCGGCGATCGCCATTTAGCCTGGAGTACGATCCTTGATCCGCTCGTCGCGCTCGCTGGACGCACCTTCCACCTGGATGAGGAGTACGTGGCGGGCTGGCTCTCCCACTTCCCTGCCGCCCACTTGACCCCGTTCGTGGGGGTCAACGCCGTGCCGCCCACCAGCTATGTACGAATCCAAAAGGGAAAGATCAAGACCACGAAATACTGGCACTTCCCACTCGATCAGACCATTTGTTACCCGACGGATAGAGACTACGAAGAGCACTTTCTGACTCTCCTGGAGACATCGGTATTGCGGCGTTTGCGATCCGATGCGCCCATCCTCACCGAACTCAGCGGCGGAATGGACTCCTCTGCAATCGTTTGTGTGGCCGACAGATTGGCAGCACGTGGCTGCGTACCAGGGACCAGAATCGATACCGTGTCGTATTACCAGGATGGCGAGCCAGCTTGGGATGAGCGGCCCTACATCGCAGTGGTCGAAAAGATGCGAGGGCGAAGTGGTTGCCATATCGATGTCTCTAGCCACACGCTTCTTAACTATCGATACGACTCGAGGAACCCGGAACTGACGCCCGTCTCTAGAGCTGTCCGCTCAGCTTCCGTCAGGCAGCTCGCAAAGTGCATCGCTTCGAATAAAAACCGCATTGTGTTGTCAGGTCTTGGGGGAGACGAACTTCTGGGCGGGGCACCAGCCTTTCTCCCGCAACTCGCCGACTTGTTTGTAGCAGCGCGCTTTGTGGCTCTCATGAGACAACTGAAAGCCTGGGCGCTGAGCGATCGAACGACGGTGCTCGCCCTCTTGGTTGAGATCGCGCGGGCCTTCCTGCCCCCGAGCTTGAACGGCAGTTCGAGAGACGCTAACCGACCACTCTGGCTGGCCGCACACTTCCTTGCGGCTCACCCGAGAGCTTTTTCGCGCTACCAGAACGCCTTTTCTTTGTTTGGCGTCAAGCCAAGCCTACAAGAAAAACTAGAGACCATTGACGCGTTGCAACGTCAGCTTGCCTCTTGCGTGCAAACCTCTCCGATCCTCTGTGAAAGGAGGTACCCATATCTCGATCGGGACCTGTTGGAGTTCCTTTTTGCCATCCCTCCGAATCAACTGCAGCGTCCCGGCCAGCGGCGCTCTCTGATGCGCCGTGCCCTGGTGGGTATCGTTCCCGACGAACTCTTGAACAGGAAGCGGAAAGCCTTCCTTGCCAGACAGCCATTGTTAGACATCATGTCTCATTGGTCTGCCTATTCCGCACTTACAGACGATTCGCTCCTCGTTGATCTGAACATCGTTGACCGTCGCCGATTGCTCGACTCTTTAGAACAGGCCAAAGCAGGGAACATCATCCCTCTTCCCCTGCTGGCGCATGCGGTGGTCCTCGAGAAGTGGCTGAGGCACACCCGGCCATTTGGATTTATTAGCTCACTGCCGAGTTTCCCTCGCCGAATCGTACCTCCGACTCCGCAGTCCGCAAGCATTCCATCTCAGCTGAGGCACTTCGAAGAGAAAGGAGGTGATACCTGTGAAATATAGAAAACCTGAAATCGCTGCAGTCGTGAACGCTACCGTGGCCATCGAAGGCATCAAGCCTGGTCAGGTCGCGGATAACAACCATCCGACCACACCGCCAAAATCGAGCGGAGCGTACCTATCGGATGAATAACCAAGGCCTGGGTGTTCCTGGCGCCGTACACCCAGGCTTTCTCTTTCCATAGCTCATCGTTTGTTGCCGGAGTCCAATGTTCTTTACGAAGGGTCGATGTGCGGCACTACCGATCCACACCGAAGCGCCACAGTGCTGGAAGCTGCTGCCCCAAATTGCGTTGTACCCGAAACAACCCAAACACGAAAGGAGGTGATTCTCATGGAATATAGACGGCCTGAGATTATTGCAGCCGTCGAAGCCACGCTAGCGATCGAAGGCATGAAGCCAGGCGGATTCGTGGATAACAATCATCCGACGCTTCCGCCCAAATCGACCGGCGCGTACCTCTCCGATGAGTAACCAACGCTGGGGTGTCAGTACCGGGCACCCCGGTTTTCTTCGAGCCGTCGACGGCAGAGCGGTGGTGATTCAACCTGTTTGCGGGATCCTTCTTGATTCGAGAGAGCTGCGCACGCATTGCCTCCCACCGCTGGTATTGTGCTCTCTTCGCCGGGTCAGGATCCGATCTGCCCTGAAGCCAATAGTCAAACCAGTCAACATTTCCCTGCTGGGACACGAGCCGCTCCCATGGTTTCACCAGCAGGTGCGTGCCGAAGGGAATCCATATGAGTTCCACCGGCTTTTCTCGGAAGGAGAGTCCGGAAAACCATTCCCAGCCGCCCAGAAGAGAGCCATAGGCGTATTCCTCGATGCGAACCGGGGCAGTCACCTTGTCGAGATTAAAACCAGGAGAATTCTTCAACCAAAGCCCCAAGTCAGGGCCGGAAGGCAACCCTCCGTTAACCCCAACCGAGTCCACACCCTGAAAGAGCACGTAGTTGACGTACCCTCCTTCGAAACCATCCGCCAAGGTTGCCGCGGCAAAATGATACTGGGAGTGGGTTAAGGTGTAGCCAACTTTGAACGCCGTACGACTAAAACCCACAATGCCCACCCGGTTACGGTCGATGAGCCCTCGTCGATCCAGTTCGTCGATGGCTCCTTCGTATGCGGCCATCTCGCTCGGACCTTCTTCGGGAGTACCCGTAACATTCGCCTTTTGCTGAGACTGGGCCGAACTGCCAACCTGCAAAACGACGATCCCCTTCCCCGCCAGAGGCTGCGCAGCAAACGCGCTGGTGAATGGGCCATCGATCCAGAATCTGTCCTTGTCGAAACCGTGCGTCTGAATGACCAGCGGATAGCGGGTGCCTGCCTTGTAGTCCGGAGGAAAATAGAGCCCGCCGACCACTTCCTCGTTGGCGGTGGTGCGCCATCGAATCTCCTCGACTCTGCCAAACGACAGCTTACCGAATTGAGGATTCAGATCGAGCAAAAGAGTTCTTCGTTTCTGCGCAGCATCCCAGACATACAGATGAGGAGGAGTATTGAGGTCTTCTTCGAGAACGATTTCGGGGAGTGGGACGCTCCCCGCCACCTTGCTCTCGGTTGTTGCGTGCCAGGCCAGCCCTTGCTTCTGATACGCGAACGAGGCGGCTCTGCCTTTTTCCAGCCCTTGCAAAAGTAGTGTTCCCGTCGAGCTGTGCCACTGCTGCACCGTAAGGGCGCGACTCGTAATGGTCAGGTATTGGCGGCCCGGCAACAACACCTCAGCCACAAAAGGCAGGCGAGCCCTTTCTTTTTTCGCCTCCGGATTCGCGACATCAAGGGGAAGGTAGCTCCCTGATACGACCACGGACTGGCCGCCATTCACCCAGGCAAATCCTGTCGTGTTCAAGGACATGGGCGCGTCAATCAAGGGTTGAAGCTTCTTCTTGCTGGTGTCCAGCAGCATAAACTGTCGGACGTTCGAATACTCGCTGATCTTGCCATTCTCGAGCACGTATCGACGAAGGATTTCGTCCTGATATTGCGCCCACTCTTGGGGAACATCTTTCAGGTATACCGAAACTAGAGCAAAGCGGCCGTTCGGCGCTACCGAGAGAGGCTCCCAATCTGATATGAAGTCGACAGTCTCAACGTGCGAGGCGACTCCGTCGCGCCCCTGCACGTAGAGTTGCTCGCTTCGATCGCTCCGCTCCGTGCCGCAATCCTCGGTAAGAATATTGTCCGGATAACCTCCGGTAATGACGATGCCGCTGCGCCTGGCCTGTGGAGTATCGATCTTCTTCACCGTAGGAGGGTGTGCTTCAAAAACGATCTGGTCTCCACTACGGCTGATGCCATAGGCCACGATCGGGGTGTGATGACTCGTCAGTTTTCGTAGTTTCCTGGACTTGATATTCAGACTGTAAATCTGCGGCGTCTCGCCGGGATTTTCGCCAAGAAAGACGATGGTTTCGTTGTCGCCAAGCCATTGGACATTCTTGATACCTTCCCGATTGGAGGAGGACGACATCGTTAACAGAGGTTGTGGCTTTGAACCCTCCAAAGCGGCCTTCGTGTCGAATAAGAGAATGGAAAACTCGTTCGTGTTGGAAGCCAGATTTCCTCTTTTCAAGACGACCAAGAAGCGGCGACCGTCGGGAGAAATGATGCCAACTTTCCCCGCGGACGAGCCTCCGGCGGCATAGTTTCGGTCCGCCCATTGCGTCATTTCAATTGCGTCGGCCACCGTTACCGGACGGCGCTCCGTTTGAGATCCTCTGGATTCCTCCCCTTGCAAAGGAGTTATGCAAAGGGACAAAGAGGCGTAACCCAGGCAAAGCAGATTCCGTATGTGGTTCATCCGAGGTTCCCCTTCGAGATGGGCAAGCGAGTTTTTGCTAAAAGGCGAGCTTCACCGAGAGTTGCAGTGAACGGGGACCACCCTGCTGGAAGAGCGGATTGAGACCCCCTAAGCCCATGTTGGACATCATCGTCGATTGCAGGTACGTTGGCCCGAATCCGATGTATGCGAAAGGATTTCTGAAATTTGGATGATTCAGAACGTTAAACGCATCCGCCCGGAAATGGACGGCGAGCTTGTCTGTGAAGGAAAACTTACGAAGCAGCGAGAGGTCAATCTCGGAAAGACCAAAGCCGGGAATGTCATTTCGCCTTTCAGTTCCCTGCCTCAGCGTAGGCGGGATCACAAACGCATCCGGATTCAGCCGCTGGTGCCCTGGCGCAAGCGGATCGTCGAGCCATGAAGGTTGTCCAGGCACCCGATCGGGCCGCGGAAAAGCTCCGCCAATGGTAGCCGTGAGAATGTTCGCGTTGAAAGGAAAACCACTTCTCGCCACAACCAGCGCTTCAAGAGACCAACCATTGGTTATGCGCGCCAGCGTTCCCGAATGAGCCGCCTTGGGAACCTCAAAGAGCACCGCGCCCGAGAAATTCTGGCGGACATCAAAATCCGAGGAGGCATAATCGCTGGCTGCGGAAATGATATCGCTCGAGAGTAGAGCCTGAACGTCGTTCGAGGCATTATCCAAGGAATGCGAAAACGTGTAATTCAGCAGAAATTGGAGGCGATTCGCGACTGGCTTGCGATATTGGATCTGCAGGGCGTGGTAGTTGGAGAAGGCGTCGTTGCGAGTCAGGGAGAAGTCACCAGCAAAATTCGCATTGGGTTGCGGAATGCCCTCCTGACGCATGAGCTCCCGTCCGGCCTGTCCAACGTAGGTCAGCGAAAGGGCTTGTTCTAGTGCAAATGACTTCTCAAGGGCGACGTTCCACTGGTAGGAACGCGGGAGAGTCAGGTGTGGCGAGAATCCGATTGCGTTTTGGTAAGGCGGCAGCGTGGTCAATGCGGGCAGATAGGAAGCGGGATTGTTTAACGGCACAGAAACTTGATCCAGGAACGTTGATTCTGAATTAGGAAAAGTGCTCCCGAGCGACGATACCGAATCGGTGCCCAAGTCATAGAAGATCCCGCACCCCGCTCGTAAGACCAAGCTCCCTTTTTGGTTCAGGCTGTAGGCGATTCCGACGCGGGGAGCAAAATTGCGGTAGGTCGTCGACCAGAGCGGGGTTCCGGAGGGCGCAAGCGTAAGCAAGCTCGGATTGTCCACGTTTTGCCAAGCCGCGAGCGTGGTGTTTCCTCTCGCTGCCGGGGCCGGACTGAGTTCCCATCGGATTCCGTACGTTGCCGTCAGCCTGGGGGTGATGCTCCAGGTGTCCTGGACGTAAAGTGAGAATGCCTGGATTCGATACTGGGCTTTTCTGGCAGCGACAGCAAACAGCTGGACCTGGCCCGAGGACAGGAAGCTAGCCACGTCGTTGGCCAGATAGTCTAAGAAAGCAGCGTAAGGTCTTTGGTCCAGAAGAACCATGCGCCAGTCGGCGCCAAGTCTGAAGCGGTGTGATCGGTGCATCCACGCCAAGTCATCGGCCAGGTTAACCTGGCTGTTCCGATTGTTGGCATTAAACCCGCTCTGGTACGCGGAGGTATCGAACGTGAAAAACGAAGCGAATGTGAAGCTTGGGCCGAGCGGCGCGGGAGTGAGTACGTCCGCTGGCGGGGGAATAGCTCCTCCCAAGGCATCCAGACTCGATACGCTCGCGGCTCTCTGAAGTGAGTAGTTTGCCCGAAGAGCGTTGGCCAGCTGGGACGTCAAAGTCATGTTTGACCCGATCGTGAAGGTCCGCGTCTTGATTTCAACCGAATCGACTTCACTGAGCGCATTGCTACGCGCAGCCACTGCCGACGGAGCCTCATTGTAGCGAGCGAACATCGAGAACCGTTTATTGAAGGTATGATCCAGCCGCACGCTCCCCGCGTTTAGGGTTGAAGGATTTGAAAAACTCCCAGTGAACTGCGAAGTATAAGCACCAGAGACCACTGTGCGATCGTCAGGACGGGGATAAGCAGCCAGAAATGGCAGAATTGTCGCATTGGCCACCGAGCGGGCATATTCCGAAGGGACCTGAACCACTTGGATGCCAGGCTGTCGCAATCGCGCCCCTTCATAAGAAGCAAAGAAAAAAGTCTTGCCGCGTTCAATCGGTCCACCCACGTAGCCTCCAAAGTTGTTATACCGCTCTGCCGCACGGGCTTCGCCGGCTGCGTTTGCGAACCAGTTGTTCGCGTCGAGAATGTCGTTCCTGAAGAACTCATAGGCTCCGCCGTGGAGGCTATTGGTGCCGGATCGGGTCGTGAAAATCACCTGACCACCCGGTGAGCGCCCGAATTCAGGTGCAAACGACGAGGTCTCGATGCGAAATTCTTGCAGCGCCTCAACGGAGATTAGGCTGCTCGTGCCTCCCAGTGCGCTGAAAGCCTGAGCCGCTCCCGTTCCCGTAGTCCCCAACCCAACCGTAGGCGCAACGCCAAAATTGGCTGAAGCTCCGTCAATAACAAAGTTGTTGGCGCTTGTCCGCTGGCCGCCGACACTGAACTGTCCCTGATTGTTGGAAGCTGCTTGGGCAATCACAACACCGGGCGTTAGCTGGAGAAGCGTGTTGAAGCTTCGCCCATTCAGCGGCAAGTTCTCGACCAGGTTCCGATCGATCACAGTGCTGACCGAGCCGGACTCCGTATTCACGAGCGGCGCCCCTCCTTCCACGGTGAGCGTTTCCGAGAAGGCACCCACCGGCAAGGTGAAGTTGATCGCCACCGCCGATTGCACGTTCAGAACAACGTCAGGTTTGATGAGGGTCTTAAAACCAATTTTAGAAACTTGTATGCGGTAAGGTCCGGGTGGCAGGTTGGGGAGAGCGTAGATACCTTCGCCGTTCGTTGTGCCGGGATATCTGACGCCGGTGGCGTCATTCACGATTAGTACATCGGCAGCGGTGATTGCGCGTCCGGACTGGTCCAGTACAAGACCGCTGATGGTGCCATTTGTGGATTGTGCGATGGCACCGCTCGTGAGAAGTAGGATTAACAACAGGGCTTGGAGGGGGAAGCGTAATCTCACGAGGGCCGCTCCTAGCTCGAACGGATGCATAGGGATTCATCCGGTCTACGGAAGCCGCCGTGTATTTGTATCAATATTTCTTAGTGTGGCTAGCCAGGAAAACGCGTGGTCGGTTTCCCGACCACCTAGGGATGATTCGGGTCGATGTGCAGGTAGGCAAACAGGAGCGGCTTATTGCTCGGCTTGTGGCTCCCGCCATTTGGCTCGACGGTAACAAAAA
>UEXW01000187.1_pt1 | contig 21250 bp, 19 predicted proteins | sample 4301151 | NCBI WGS metagenome assembly UEXW01 (sample SAMEA4773176, study PRJEB27434) | metagenome | biome: 2259; feature: agricultural soil; material: soil | place: USA | collected 2014-09 | depth 0.25 m | reverse complement strand
CCCTGTCTCATCCGTTCGTCGAAAGGCTAATCGGCACTATTCGACGTGAGTATTTGGATCACACGCTGTTCTGGACGACGGCAGATCTCGAAAATAAACTGCTCGATTTCAGGAACTACTTCAACCACCATCGCACGCATAATTCACGGGAAGGGCGAACGCCCGATATGCCCGCGTCACGACCAGTCGCCAATCTCCGCTCGTTTCGATGGCAACCTCACTGTCGAGGCCTATATCAGACACCCGTGGCCGCCTGATTTTTTCAAAGACTCGTGCTCCCTCCGGTATCTAGGTCAACGTCGGCAAAAACTCGGAATGAAATCGTTCCGTGTTTGAGTTCGTAAGCGCAGCGAGTTTAGCGGATCCGGTCGTTCCGCTGCCACCGTATCGATTCGCCAGAGACAGGTCGCTCATGTCCTTCCCCGCATGACCCATCCAGAACTTGTACAGGCCCTCAGGACACACCATGTAGTTCCGCAGGTAGGTGTTCCGAAAACGACGGAACGCATGGTTCCCAGCTTTGTGCGTTCCGGTGAACGGATTCACGTAGCTCACTTGCTAGCCCAATGTTGCGGGATAGCTCCCTTGGTGACTATAATGACCATGATGATCATATGGGTTACACGGGGGATTCGCTAATGGGTACTCAGAGCTGGACTGTGGCCGAAGCCAAGGCAAAATTCAGTGAAATCATCGAGCGAGCAATGTCCGAAGGACCGCAGACGATCACCCGAAAGGGGCGCACAGCGGCCGTGGTCGTGGGAGCGGAGGAATGGCAACGAAAGACGAAACGCGTTGGCAGTCTGGCCGAATTTTTTGCGGCATCTCCATTACGGGGATCGGGCCTGAAAGTCCGCCGACGCAAGGAACGGCCTCGGAAGATTAATCTATGAGCTTTCTTCTGGATACAAACGCGGTTTCGGAATGGGTTAAACCGCGACCCAATCCCGGTCTGATCGAATGGATCGAATCCACCGATGAGGATCGGGTTTTTGTCAGTGTCATCACATTTGCAGAGCTTCGCTACGGCGTTGAACGCCTAGCGGCCGGACGCCGTCGACGTCGGCTGGAGGAGTGGCTGGGACACGAATTGCCTTTGAGATTTGAAGGCAGAATTCTACCAATCGACGGTGACGTGGCGGGGACCTGGGGCAAAACGGTTGCGCGCAGTGAGGCGGCGGGACGCCCTATGGGCGTGATGGATGCCTTTTTGGCGGCGACTGCAGAAATCCGCCGGTTGACCCTGGTGACCCGGAATGTTGCCGATTTTCCCCTGCTCAAAGCAGTTCTTAATCCCTGGACTTAATTGGGTGCGCAAGTTTCTCGGTGAGCTCTACGTTCGCTACTGCGGCGAGTTGGCACCATTGATTTGCGAAGGTATCGAACGTAGCAAATTCCTCGAGGCTGATGCTGACGATTTTCAGGGTTGCGGGTGAAGGATCTCGATGAGTTGCGAATCTCCCGTAGCCTCGCGGGCAAGTAACTGTTTGTGACCAAAAATCGGGATCGCCCACAACCCGACGGAGCCGCAGCGAACAGGGAAAGTCCGAGCAAGTTCAAAACTGCTTTCGAAGCCCAGAGCTGCCATACCGCTTTTAAGCAGATGAATATCTCTTGTATTCGTGATATCTGCTCTCCCGCATTCCGTCCGTGACACGCCGTCGCCGAACGCGTGATTTGCTGCAATACGTACTCGGGGCCCCTCCATAGCTCCGAAATGCAGCGCATCTAAGTCCGCAAACCACGCAAGAAGCCAGTGACGGCTGCAGCCAATCGTTCTTCGGTGACCGAGGCGGGCAGAGGGATTGATAAAGTCCGATGATTTGTCCGTGGGTCGCGGGAAAATAGCCCCGATAAAGGATGCTGCGTGTCGCCATTGTGCGCTGATTGCGAATTTCCGGCGCTTACTGCCATCGACTCGATGAAGGCCAGGCCGGCTTCAATGAGCCCGGCAGCTGCCCTTTCGAACGCACTCAGTCCTGCCCCTGGGACGGCAGATGTGCCAGAGGCTGCTTCGCCCGGCGCCACGGCTAGGGAAGGTGTCGCTGCGGTCTCTGCCGATTGTGCCGGAGTGGGAGCAGTCGCAGCCGCAACCGGAATGGGTTGAGGCGGGGCTGAACCGATGAGGGGTATCGGTCTTCCGGGTTGATCGGTGAAGATTTCCTTTACGGCTTGCAGGACGCTCTTGCGTCCAAGCTTGGCAAAGCTGACCTCCGCGGTCGGCGAGTCAAAAACCCCCGCAAAGAGCGATTTCTTCAGTTCCAGCGTCTCCCACACCCGTTCCTCGATGCTCTTCTCCGTGAGCAGGTGGATGACCTGGACCGGATGGGTTTGTCCCAACCGGTGCACACGCCCGATCCGTTGCTCCAAGCGCGCAGGATTCCAGGGCGGCTCGAAATTGATCACGGCGGACGCGGCTTGCAGGTTGAGCCCAACGCCGCCCGCATCGGTGGAAAGGAAAACCCTACACTCAGGATCGCGATGAAACGTCTCGATGAGCGCGCCACGCTTGCGGGAAGGGATGCCTCCATGCAGTGACACGAATCCGATCTTCATCTTCCGGAGCTCTTCCCCCGCCAAGTACGTCATGCGTTCGTACTCGCTGAAGACGACGACTTTGTGCTTCTCTTCCAATGCAAGCTCACGAATGATCTCGCGGAATTCGGCCAGCTTCGGCGAATGATGCGTACGCTTGTCAAAGAGGAAAGTGGAGTTGCAGAGCATCCGCATGTTCTGGAGGCAGCAGGTGATGCGGCGGAGGTCGATTTCCGAGAGCCATCCCTTCGATTGCCATTTATGCATGAGACGCGCCAGGATGTCGTGCTGCTCCCAGTAAGGTTCGGCCTGTTCTTTCGTCAGGGGTACACGGAATACTTGATCGGTCCGCGGGGGAAGGTCCTTCAGGACCTCTTTCCGCGTGCGGCGAAGAAGGATCGGCTCAAGTTTACGATGGATTTGATCCAGGCCCCGATACCCCAGCAGCTTGCCGTTTTCATCTTCCATCCGGTGTTCTTGCAGGAAGCGAAATGCTGGCCCAAGCCGGCGGCCATCCACGAACTCAACTACCGAGAACAGCTCTTCAAGTTTGTTCTCCAGCGGCGTTCCCGTGAGCACAAAAGCATAGCGGCTCTTCAGTTGCTTAATGGTCCGCGCCGTGGCCGTTGCCCAATTGCGGATTCGCTGTGCCTCATCGAGAATGATCAGGTCGGGTCCCAGTTCGTGAAGGTACTTAATGTCTTTGAGGACGAGTTCATAGCTGGTCAGGTTGAAGAACTTGGGAGAAGCGTACTGCACTTGTCTTTGCGGTACCAGGCCTTCGATGACCTGCGCATCGAGCTTCGTAAATCTCTCAATCTCCGTTTTCCACTGATATTTCACGGACGCGGGTGCCACAACCAGCACTCGTCGAATCCCGCGACGACGGCGCAGAAGTTCAGTGGCGGCCAGCGCCTGCACAGTCTTGCCCAGTCCCATGTCATCCGCCAGAACCACGCGGCCTCGGCAGGAGGTGAAGATCGCCCCACGTACTTGGTACGGAAGCAGGCTGGTCTTGAGCACGTTCCCAAGCGGGTCGTGGCCACGCCGAAACTTTCTCAGAAGCTTGCGCTCCAACTCCAGTCCTAACGCTATCTCATTTTCCCGATCGACGTAGTCCAGGACATCACTGTACACGACAGCTTGATCGTCAACCCGGCGCACCTCGTCCATGAGTTTTTCAAAATTGCGCAGCCGGTTCGATTTCAACAGCCCGCGCTCATCGAAGTGCTCCCGAGCCAATGCCTGTAATGCTGGCGACGGCGAGGACGGAAGCCGCAGGCGCACACCCAGAGTCTCGCCATAGTGAAGCGACAGCGATGCCCGAGTGCGACTGAACTTACCCTCGAATGCCTTGCCGTGCCGCCGACTCAGCTTGAGTAGCAGAGCTTCGATGTGCTTACAGGTACCGAGGGTATTGACCGCGAAGTCTGGACACGAGCAGTAGTTGTCGAACAACCCCGGCCCGCGCATGGCGACCCGGTAAGTTTTGTTGCTGGAAGATCGAACTTGGTAGTCGCCATAAACATCGGCGTCGGGCCGGGTAAGAATCCGTGCCACGCCGCCTTGGGCGCGCTCGCGACGGGCGGCAATTTCCCGCTCGATTAACATTCAGGGTCTCCAGATGGAGGGTCGAATGCAGAATAGCAGAGTGGCGGAGGACAATTCACTTTTCACCCGAGGCACGCGGGAGACCTTCGTTAGTGAACGCGTTCCTGCGTAAAACGATCCCGCCCTGCCCAGAAGGTGCACTGGGGGCAAGAAGTTCCTTCCGGATAGTCAATGCCCTCTTCATGCGGACAGCCAATGATGTTATCTGTCATCACTACCGACTGGACACCGTGCGTCTGGATCACAGATAGGACCCTCTCGCCGACGCCCTCGTCGAAACGCACATCGGGTCCCTGAGAGAAGAAACGCTCCAGAACTTCGGGTTCTTCGCCTTCGGTGTGGAAAACGGCCACGGCGACCTTAGAAGCGAAATCGGCGGTTGGTCCATAGAACGCGATGGTTGCGATCGGGTATCCGCGAAATCCCTGCTTCGCTCTTTTCTCAAGGTAATAGCGGGACGACCTGCTCATACGATCCTCATCTGCCGTTGCACAGCGGCTGCACGCGGCGGTTGGTTCTTTCTATCGCATGACGCCAGCCAACCGTTCGAGTAAATAATCGACTCAGACATCCGCTTCATGAAACCTGCGGGGCAGTTATCAACGATCCTGGGGCCTCCTGGCTGATCGTATAGCCGATTGCGTTGGAGCCCTTTAGCCGCCGTTCGTACATTCTTGCCAACATTGGGACTCGGTCGTCTACGTAGTCGTAAACCTGCACCACCCGCTTGTTATCATGTAGCCGGTGCAGCCGCCCCACGTATTGTTGGAGCGTCCCCTTCCACGAGATGGGCATCGCGAGGAATAGCGTATCCAACCGCGCATCGTCAAACCCCTCGCCGATGTAACTGCCGGTGGCCAGGATTACGCGCGGCTCATCCCCTCGCACGGATGCGAGAGCTTCGGCTGTTGCGCGCCGCTGCTTTTTCCCCATGCCACCCTTTTTTCGCGTAGGCGTCGCCGTGAGGCCAACCACGTACTTGGCCTTCACTTGCTTCATAACTTGCTCGAAGGTGAATGCCGAGATATGGTGGCACTCGTCGACAATCACCTGACCGTACTCGGCAACAAAGTCCTTGACCTCCTCTTTGCGGTGCAGGCTCTGGATAACCGCAATATCCACACGTCCAGTCCGGTCCATCTTCCCGCCACCGATCTGTCCGATCGATTTCGCGGGCAGATTCAAGAACATGGCCAAGCGCTCGTGCCACTGATCGAGCAACTGCTGCCGGTGAACCATAACCAACGTGTTGACCTTACGCTTCGCGATCAACCAGGCTGCAACGGCAGTCTTCCCGAAAGCCGTCGGCGCGCAAAGGATTCCTTCGTCATGCTGGGTGATTTTCGAAACGGCGTCCAGTTGGAGCGGCCGTAGCCCGCCTCGGAATTCAACGTCAATTGGTGTACCCACAAATCGCTCGTCGCGCACTTCCGGCCGGATCCGATGGGCTTCAAGGAGAGCGATTATCTCCGGCAGACAGCCCCGCGGCAGAGCCACATGCTGCGCGAAATCTTGGCCGCAGGCAATGACACGTGGTTTGTCGTACGTTGAAAGCCGCATCATCTGAGCCGTGTAGAACTCAGGATTCTGAAATGCCGCCAAGCGGAGCAGCCGGTTCAGCATGGCGGAGGGTAGGTCTCTTTTCTCGACGTATACGAGGTTGGCGCGAACGATCTGAACACGCTGAGGCAACGGTCCTTGGATTGGCCCTTCCAGCCGCTTCCGGGATGGCGCAACGGTCCAGGGGTCTTGTCTGTACTCTTCGTCCGTGACGCTGATCCGGACACCGATCAGATCACCTTTGCGCTGCGCTTCGGTCACGATCTGCTCTGTGATCAACATCGGCACACGTTGAGCTGCTGAAAGGAACGCCCATTGGTCCGGATACGGCTGAAAATTGGGATCGACGAAGACACTGTTGCCAGTCTTTCCCGGGACGCCTTGGAGCGGGAGCGCAATCAAGTTCCCAAAGCCGCCTCTTGGCATTGTGTCTTGGCTCGGGAAAAAGCGATCGTAGGAGTCCAAGCCAAGCTGATGGCGCCTTTCCATAGCTCGGGTCAGAACGACGCAGCCAAGCTTGCGCGCGGTGATCGCTGGAATCGCACGATCAAAGAAGATCCAGACGTGGCCACCGTTTCCAGACCGGGAACGCTCTAAAGCCGCCGGCACGTTCAGCTCCCAGCATGTATCCATGAACGCGCGAGTCTTCTCGCCAGGTCTTCTTGTCGAAATCTACGGCGAGAAACCAGCAGGTTTCATCCGGCAGTAACGGGTACACACCAATGGTCTCGTTCCCAAGCAGATGATTCTCAATCACGGCGTCGGTCAACGGGAAAAACTTTCGCGTCTTCTGATCAGAATTCAGTGGCAAGTGAGTGCTGATGCGCCGCGTCCCCGGCAAACTCTGTGATGCAGGAGCCTTTTCAACCTGCCCCGCCCTGGTGCGTCTGAGTTTGTGGTGAGGGACAGATTTAAACTTGACGACTATACGCTATTAGCGTACTATTTGTATGTACGCTAATAGCGTACGAAGAGTCTGCATGGAGTTTATCGAGGCGCCTGCCTTTTCGAAGCATCTATCAGACTATCTGAATGACGATGAGTATCGGAAGTTGCAGGCAGAACTCGCTGGCAATCCGGAGACAGGGGATACGATGCCCGGCACAGGCGGTTTTCGGAAGATGCGCTGGGCGGATGTACGGCGCGGCAAGGGTCGTAGAGGTGGCTTGCGTATTGTGTACTACCACTTCAGGTCCGATCATCAGATATGGCTGATGACGCTCTACGACAAGGACGAAGCTTCAGACCTGACGGTAAAGGAGAAAAAGGCGTTGAAAGCGGCCATTGAAAGCGAATTGGCGGCGCGGGCGGCTAGGCGGGTTCGACCCGGCAGATGGCGGAGGGTATAGTGATGGCGAAGCGAGACATCTTTGGCGAGTTGATCCAAGGTGTGGCTGCAATGAAGAGCCACCGCAAAGGCAAGCTCACGCTGCGCAGCTACAAAGTGGAACCGGCACCTCTCCCCAAGGTGGATTCCAAGCTCATCAGGGACACTCGAAAGAGGCTGCGCTGCTCCAGAGCTGTATTCGCCCGAAAACTACGCATTAACGAACGAACGTTGGAAAAATGGGAACAAGGACGGGCGAAACCGAATCCGCAGGCCGCTGCTCTAGTTCTGCTTGTAAGGAAATACCCTGACACTCTGGCGCGTTTGGAGGAAGTTGCCACGCGTTAGAGTCGGCGAACGCGAGAACTCACGGCCGAGTCACAGAGGTTCACCTCAACACACGGATGCTCGGTACAACTGAGGGAAAGAAAGAATAGTGTTCTGATCCGTAAGCGACACCAAATGAAGCACTTGGAATTTTGACTCTCATAGTTCGGGACCAGGGGGTCGGAGGTTCAAATCCTCTCTCCCCGACCATTCTTTCTCTCAATTGTTTATGCCGTTTTTACTGCTTTGGTTTTTTCGACAGTTTTCGGTACTTCGGTACAACTGAGGGCAACTCGAACCCGAACCCGAATCCGCACCGTTCTGCCCACATGCCGCCATAGCTCCGTGCGGCGAGCACAATGCCGGGTGCTACCAGATGACTACGTTTCCTTCATTCCCAAGGCCTCATTCAGCCCCTTCAGCAGTTGCGCCCGTTCCTCGGCGCTCAACTTGGCGAGATTTTCCAGTTTCCAGCGCACGGCCGGCAGATCTTTTGCACCGGGCAGGTCGAGGAGAGCCCAGTCAGGCTCGCCCCGCTTCACCGAGATCAGGAAGCGCCGGTGCTGGTCGGGCATTTTGCCGACGATCTCGCCAATCAGGGCCTCGCGCGCCTGCAGCAGCTCATCCAGAGTGACAGGCGTGTCCACCATTCCCTCAAAACCGCGTTTCTATTCGGCCGAGATATCGAGCCGTGCCGGCGCAAGGACCTCCGCCATCGGGCGATGGTGGCTCAGAAGATAGACGATGAACGCCTTCCGCAGAGTGTCGTCTATTCCTTCATGGGAGAGCAGGTCACGTACGTCGAACAGATCGCGCGGATGCTGGCGGTCGAGCGCAGCGACGACCTTGCCGGCATAAAGATCCGCGAAGCTGACGATCGGCATTTCGGCGAACCCGAATTCCTCCTCCACGCGCGTCGATACGGACCTGACGGCGGGCTCGTAGACACAGCCGCGCAGCACGGGCGTCACCTCGACTTTGATCTGCGCGTTATCGTCGCGAACGATCAACTTGGTTATGCCCTTCTCGCCCTTTGGCGCGCTCGCGCTCACACGTGCGCCGGGGAGCCCGCGCGTGATGGCATCGGCGATGCGCTTCATCGCTGCATCGATCTCCTTGAGCGACGACGCACGATCCGCGACGGGAACGTATGTCAGATCGATATCGACGGAAAGGCGCGGCATGTCGCGCAGGAACAGGTTGATCGCCGTCCCGCCTTTGAGCGCGAAGCAGGTTTCCGCGGCGACGAGCGGCACGGTCCTCACCAACAGCGCCGCCTGCTTGCGATAGCCCTCATCCACCGGCATCGATAGACTCCGGCACAGTGATGTTGAAAGTCGGGTCCAGCTTGCCGCCGCGCACAAGCATCCGTTTTCCGTGCCCCAAGTCGATATCCTTCCGGTCCAGCTTCTTCAGCCAGGCCTGTTGGTGCCGCTCGGCGAACCACAGGAAGAGGCGCTTCACTTTTACGTTGCGGCAAGCCACGAGCAGAGTGTGAAGCCGCCGCGGGCTGAGATTACTGAGCCCCTCCATCAGCACGTCGGCCTGGTGAAAGGTTTCGCGCTGCGGGACTTCGTCCATCAATTCGAGAATCGCCCGCTCCGGCGAAGAGATGGTCAGTGGCCATTCCCATTGACCCCACGGTTGCCGTATGTAGCTGCCATGCAGCGGATCACTGCCGGCATCGCTCTCGGCTTTCTTCCGGTTCGGGCGGCTCGCTTCATTTTTGAAAAGCTTCTCCGCATTATGAAAGACGAACCGGTTCTCCAGTTTCAGCTTGAATACCCATCCCGGCGGTTTTCCGGTGCCGTACAGGTGGACTTCCCGGCGGCGCCCGGAGGACAGATAATGCGCGAATCCCTGCAGTTCGAGAGCTGTCCGGCCGCCGACCGTGAACGGACACCCCAACAGCGTCTGAAGGGAGATAACCACATTCTGCCACCGGAGGGTTTCGTGGCCGGCCTCTGCAGGCGGCTTCGGAGGCGGCCGACGGTAAACACCCCTCGCGAGCTGATCGAGCCAGCCATGGGCGACGTATTTATTCCGCAGACTTCTGGAATAGCCGTGCTTTTCCAGCCAGCCGGCGTCCACGACCAGACCTTCCGGAAGGGACCGTTGCAGCCGGTTTAACTTATCTTTGTTTTGTTCACCCACAGTTGACAATATATAATATATCTAAACCAAAGGGCTAGTTTATAAATAGCCACTTTTGTACACCAATGGTGTACGAAATCTCATAACCATAAACTCAATACTCACCGCGCCTTTGTAGACCAGACACCTCCATTTCGGCCCTGAACCCCTAAAAACCGGCTAGTTCCTTCCGCTTTTCCTTCGGGCCATCGAAGCCCGGCACCGGCCCCCTCGCCCGGTCGGAGGTGCAGCCCCGCACACTGCGCAGATTACGGCCTATCCTTTAAATAGCCCCCACACGACCATTGTTGTCGTTCTTCCCATGATCGCCATGATCGCCATCCTGATGAGGACCACCACGGCCATGTCGATGTCGGCGCCCAATTCGGCGACGACACGACGCCGACGACCATGGCAACGACTACCATGACGATGACGATCACGACGATCTGATCGGTCCCATTCTCCTTCGCGTTTTCAAGCCTTATGGGCGGTTTATGGGCGAATACGCCGGAAGTAGCGCTAATTAAGACTTCCCCTGCGAAGGATGCCATGAGCGCAAACGCTGCAATGACGCGGCATTTCGTGAATTTCGCGGAAAGTGTCTGTAGTGAGAAACATGCGAAAATCACGCCAGTGATAACGCTGCCCTGTCCCGGAGAGTCCACCTCTCGTTTTCGCAAACGACTTGCTTCTTGGTTCTCGATGTCTGCCCTAATGCCGTTTAGCGAGTCCGTCCTAGCATCACAGCCGACTTCTAATGCCTGTCGAACCCGAGCAATTTCATCGTCCAGCGCATCAATAACTTTTTGCCGATCGCTATCAAAATTAAAAAGCCCTTGTTCGTCTTCAAACGCCCTTTTCTGCCGCTTCAGATGCTGTAAATGGTTATAGACGGATATGGCCCGCGCCGGATAATCGAATTCGGCGGCTACGGCCTCTTCCGAGCTGATCATCTGATGCAACCTTCGAATTCCAGCCTGCCCGCGAAACAATATCTGAATTCCGCAGTCCAGACACATACAGTATGGTTTCTGTTTGAGCGAAATCTTGATAGGTAAGGCGGTATTGCAGACCGGACAAGGAAAGGGTTTTCCGGCAAAATCGGCAGTTTCCATAACGTTACGTTGCTTTTCTCCGCTCAACGTTGTTGCTCCCGATCCCATTGGTCTAACAGCAGGAAGAAATCGCGCAGCAGTTGGAGTGCTTGCGGTTCAATTTCATCTTTATGGTGAATGGGAGAATTGCTGGCTGCAGGTTCCGTCGGAACCATGGCCTGCGAAGCAGGCAATGACTCAAGGCGAAATTTGTGTTCTGCCCTAGAAGGCTGCTGGACGCAAACTGACGATCTGCCGCCGTGCCGGGATTGCTTGTTTCGAACTACAGTGGCTTCTAGGTGTTGTTTTCAAGGGCCTTGCAACTAATCAGTTGGAATCGCGCGCTGTCCCGGCCAAATGTAGCCTCTGGCGAAAGGGACTTGTACGTCGCTGCAATGGACTCGCGGGCCGCCTCTGAGGAGGAGCGGGCGCGCTGAGAACCTTGGGCGAGAGAACAAATCCAGCATCAGCCGAATCCACATTCGTACACTCCTCGCCTACCCCGCACGGAATCAGCACGTAGGCGTGGCCGCACAGTTCGTAATCCTGCGGAGCGCAGCCGGGCGGTACGCCGAAGGCGGCGATTTCTCCTTCGTCGTTGATCGCAACTCCGTAAGTCAAGTCCAGGCTTGCACCCGGCGCAATGAGCGAATTCAAATCCACCATCGGCCCGCCCCGCTCCCAGAGGAATGCATGCTGGCCGACCAAAATTGAGCACAGATCTTTGTTTTCCGAAGTGCCTACAACCTGCCCGTGGGCGTTGACAGAGTAAGCATTGCTGCATGAGTCTCCGGGAAGGACACCGAGATCGATCGGTTTACTATTCTTCCAGAAGACGGCATCGTGAAGCTGAGTCGCCGGGCCGGGAAGGTCAGCTTTGCCGACAATGTCGCCGCGATTATTGATCCACTTGGGCTCGCCGGTATCACCCCCGAGGGTGCCAAGATCAATGAGTTGACCTTTGCTCCAGAGAAAAGGATGTGAGGCTAGGTCTCCTGAGAGGTTCGAAGCCCCCACCACTTGGCCCCCTCTGATTCAGCGAACGGACGTCGGCGCTTGTACCTCCCAAAGTACCGAGATCGCGCATCGAGCCGTTCTGCCACAGGAACGGGTGTACCGTTGGACATCCAGTTGCACGATTGATCGAGTCTGTGTAGGACCTTCCGGCGATTTGGCCTCGATCGTTGATTAGCTCTGCATGGGCATCCGGGTCCGCCCAGGGTACCCAAGTCCTGCATCACTCCGTCCTGCCAGAGAAAGGCCCGTGTTTGCGTCGCGACCAAAAGTGAACAAGCATCTGGAACTGTGTTGAGGGAAAGTCCGACGACCTGCCCGCGATTGTTCACCGCGTTTGCGAAGCTTTCAAATCCGCCTTCCAGTGTTCCGAGATCGACGATTTCCCCGTTTCGCCAAAGCACGCCGCGAATTTCAGGAAACCCCCCAAGCAATGGGTCAGACTCTCCGTTTTGCGAAAATCCAGCGATCAGCCCGTTTGCACTGATCCATGAGGCCGCGCTGGAGTCGCCTCCAGGAAGTACCCCCAGATCGGTGACGACACCGTTCTGTACTTGAAATGCATGCGTCGCGAAACAGTTCGGCGCCCAGAAACAGAAAGGATCCTGTTCGGGCGTGTTAGACGTGCCGACCCCGATTCCATGGTTGTTTAGAATTCCGTCGAACCCGTTTGCGAAATAACTCGCCGGACCGCCAAAGGTTCCAAGGTCGACAAGTCGGTAGCGCGGCTGCTGGCTGGCTTGCGCTGCTGCCTGTGCAAGATTGTTTAGGTGCCCCGCGAGCAGGAGTGCGAAGAAGAGGGTGCTGATCTTAGTCGTCGTAGATACCTGGCTTGTCATAGTGCCTCCTGCGAATCAGATGGTCGTATCGAAATGCATGCACTGCGTTCTCGTGGTTATGTCCATGCCATCTACCAATGCAAAACGGGTTACCGCCGGTGCACATAACCATTCTGGTTGTAATGCATTCCTCTCAGCCGATCTCTTGGGAATCTCTCGAACTAATCCGGTGCACGCAGACCTCATGGACTGACACAAAAGGTGGTAGCACCCAGATCCACACTTTGGGGGCTGTCCGTTGCGTTATCGGCAACTATGACCTGATCAAAGAATCTTTCAGGAAGCAGTACGGCGCTCCGCGGCGGTTTGAACACAACATCGATGTCGCAGGACTGTCCCGCATCCAAAGTGCCGCTGCAGCTGTTGGTTTGAGAGAAACCAGCCGTACCATCCCTGAGCGTGATCGTGCCGATGTCGAGCGATGCGCCGCCCACGTTGGTCACCGTCACCGTGTCACCGTACACCGTATTCCCCGGCGTATAAACGCAGTCACACACCGGCGGAAAGTCAGCTTTCCGGCATATAACACCTACGCTAGGTGTATTGAACTTAACCACTGGGTTGGGAGAAAGTTGGCACGTCAACACGCCGGAGCCGGTAACTGCGCCTGCCTTGCCGGGAGCGGAGCCGACAATGGTTACGGGCCCCCCGACGGTCGCACAGGTCGCAAGCCCCGTGGCGGGTTCAACGGTAGCTACGCTCGAATCTGACGAAGACCACTGGACTGCAAAGTTGGTTTGAATCAGAGGCGCCTGATTGAAGTTACCCACAGCGGAGAACGCTATCGTGCCATCCGGTGCTACCGCCTGAGCATTCCCAGGTTGAATGCTAATTGAAACTAGCTGACGCTCCTGGGTCTTGGACGTACCTCCACAGCCCGAAAGCAGAGCTGCCACCATCATGGCCATGCTCAATGTCCAGAAACACTTGATCTCCACCTGTGGGCCCCTTGAACGGATCTCAACGCATGCGGTCAAATTTGGCTCCATATCCCCTCCCCCGGCGTTTGTTCGCAGCAAGGTCCTCGAATGCGGAGCGACTCTGGCTCACGGCTGCGCAAGCGTCAATGTTCCCGCAATGATTCGGGAGTGATTTTCCGATGATTCAGCTAACAGATTGCACAGGCTAGAGTTAGTCCTCGGCTTGAGGTTGACTGGAAGTGTTGCCGCGAAGTCCTGCGTGCCATCCCATCGTCACCGCACGCGGGACCGGATAGCAAATGGGTGGTACACTGCGCTCAACACTTGGGGTCCGCCACTCTTTCGTATGCGAGCTCCGGCCCAGCGCCAGATCGTTATCTTCGGACCGTTCACGCTTGATCTGAAAGCGGGCGAATTGCACCGTGACGGCCACGCAATTCTGCTGCAAGAGCAACCTTTCCTTGTTCTCAAAATGCTGCTGGAGCGTCCCGGGGATGTGGTGACTCGGGAAGAAATGCGGCGCGAGCTATGGCCGAATGACACCGTCGTCGAATTCGACCAAAGCATCAACGCGGCGATTAAGAAGTTGCGGATCGCATTGCAGGACTCAGCCGAGGAACCGCAGTATGTCGAGACCGTGGCGCGGCGCGGATACCGGCTCATCATTCCCGTACAGTGGTCTGAACCTGCACGTGAGGACACGCAAGAAGCGGAATCCGAGCGCCCGGTTACCCCGCCACACGACAGAGAGACTCTGACCGGCAAGAGGGTCTCTCACTATCGAGTGCTGGAGATCCTTGGCGGCGGGGGCATGGGCGTGGTTTACAGAGCGGAAGACATCAAGCTTGGACGCCGCGTCGCCCTGAAGTTCTTGCCCGACGAATTCGCCGGAGATGCCGAGGCAATGCAGCGTTTCGAGCGCGAAGCGCGTGCCGCCTCGGCGCTCAACCACCCCAACATCTGCACCATCCATGCGGTCGAAGAATATGAAGGGCAGCCTTTCATCGCGATGGAGTTGCTGGAGGGCCACACGCTGCGCGACGTACTTGCACAGGGCGCAGATTCGAAGACCAATTCGCCTTTTCGAATCCAGCCGCTGCTGGATACTGCCCTGCAGATTGCGCACGGACTCCAGGCCGCGCATGAGAAGGGCATCATTCATCGCGATATTAAGCCGGCGAACATCTTCATTACCAATCACGGACAAGCGAAGATACTGGATTTCGGCCTCGCCAAACTCCCTAACTCCGAATCTGTAGAGCCTCCGCCTCATCCATCAGCCGAGCCAGGGCCGAAGCAGGAATTGAATCCACTGCTGACCCTGACCCTGACGCGCACCGGGGTGACCGTCGGAACCGCCGCTTACATGTCTCCGGAGCAGGTGCGAGGGGAGCGACTGGATCAGCGCACCGACCTGTTCTCCTTCGGCTTGGTGCTTTATGAAATAGCAACCAGGCAGCGAGCTTTCCCGGGCGACACGGCGCCAATGCTGCATGATGCCATCCTCAACCGGACGCCGGTTCCTGTGCGCGAGCTCAACAGTCAAGTTCCTGCAAAGCTCGAAAGCATCGTGAGCCGAGCCCTCGAAAAGGACCGCGCTGCTCGCTATCAAACTGCAGCGGAGATATGTGCGGACCTGGAAGCATTACATCGACAGTCAGCCCCGAAGCGTCTGTCACGGGCCTGGGTTGCCGGTTTGGGTGTTGCCGCGGCAATCGCGGCTGGAACTGTTTTATTCATGCTGAAAAGACCGCCGAAGACCGTCTCGGTTGCTCCTGAAATAAAGATGCGGCAACTCACAGTCAACTCGACCGAAAATCCAGTCGCCAACGGCGCGATTTCACCTGACGGCAAATACCTGACGTATGTCGACACACGTGGGCTGCACCTCAAGTTCATTGATACCGGCGAAACTCGTACCGTTGCTAAGCCGGAAGCGCTTAAGGACCAAATCGTGAAATGGGAGGATGGATTCTGGTTTCCCGACAGTACGAGGTTCGTGGTCAATCTTCATCCCGGCACAGAGGAATGGAATGTGTTTAATTCTGCCAGGAACAGCATTTGGGTGGTTTCTGTGCTTGGCGGAGCGCCCGCAAAACTTCGCGATCATGCCATCGCTTGGGACGTTTCTCCTGATGGCTCGTTGGTGTCGTTTGGGACAAACAAGGGAAAGCTCGGTGAGCGCGAAATCTGGCTTATGGGTCCGGATGGGGAGCAAGCGCGGAAGTTCCAGGAAACCGATGAAAACCACGCGCTTTGCTGCCTTATTTGGTCCGCCGACAGCAAACAATACCTATACATTTCGACGAATTCTTCTGGGGACACGGTGTTAAGCCGCAACGCAAACGGAGGTCTACCCGTCACCTTATTTCAGCCTTCCGAATTGGCGAAGATCCACGACCTTGTGTGGTTGCACGATGGACGCGTGGTTTATTCCCTCGCTGAGCCTTGGAACACGGTCAGCGAAGTCTGCAATTACTGGACAATGCGCATCGATCTTGCCACTGGCAGACACCTCGAAGAACCCAGGCGGCTAACGAACTGGCCCAACTTTTGCGCATCTAGCGGTAGCGTCTCGAACAATGACAAGCGACTGGCTTTCGTGGCATGGTCGGGTTTTTATACTACATATGTCGCCGATCTTGAGGCTGGTGGGAAGCGGCTTCGTAACATCAGACACTTCACGTTGGAGGACAGTGACGATCAAGCACTTGGTTGGACCCCTGACGGTAGGCTTATTGTCGCTCAAAACCGGGGAAGCAGTTGGCGCGTATACAAGCAATCTCTCGATTCGGACACGCAGGAACCGATTGCTTCGTCGGCGGCCGGGGATTGGCTGCTCCAGGGAGCGACGAGTGCAGATGGCAAATGGTATATCTCGAATGTTTGGCCCGTCGGACAGAGTCTGGAGCACCCCTCAATCCCTTTTCCGATCTTGCGAATTCCGCTGGCCGGCGGAGCCCCAGAAACAATATTGCAGTTCTCCCGTCAACCCAGTGTTTCCTGTGCCCGGCCGCCTTCTAACACGTGCGTCATAGCTGAACGAAGTGAGGATCGCAAGGAACTGATCGTCTCAGTTCTCGATCCCATAAAAGGCCGGGGACCTGAGTTAGCGCGCTTTGACTCCGTATTCGAATCCCCGCTTTGCATCATATCCCCGGATGGCACTCGTCTAGCAATGGTGCGGAGTCCGGAAAGCCCGATTGAAATTCGGTCGCTGCACGGCCAGCTTCTACGCAAAATTCCTTCTCAGTCAGTAGGAGAATTGACCCGGTTGACATGGTCGGCCGATCAAGAGGGACTTTTTGTCAACAGAAAGGCGCCGAACGGCAACGAGCTGCTGCATCTGGATTTCGAGGGAAACGTGACATCCTTACGAAAGTGCGTCGACGCTCAAGCTTGTTCTAGCTATCCTTCTCCCGACGGACGGCACCTGGCCATTATTGACAGGAATCAGAGCAGCAACATGTGGATGATGGAAAACTTCTAATTCACATCGCCCGGTAGTCCCAACCCGCGCTTCTTCTCTCAGAACTTCAGTTCACCCTTTAGCTGAATCATTCTAGCGGCTCCATTTTGGTTGGTCCCGAGGGAACTTGTGCTTGATTGCGCGTTCCCGAGAAGGCTCGTACTTGACTGCGCCATGTAACCGATTACGCCTAAGAGAGGAGTTCCCGACTCAATAAACGGCAAGCCAAAGTTCGGGTGATTAAGAATGTTGAAGAACTGAAAACCAATTCGCAGCTCAGAATTTTCCCAGTGGGGAATCTTGGTGCTCTTCATGATGGTGAAATCTGTGCTGAAATAGCCTAACCCTCGGAAGTGGTTGCGACCCTGCGCGAAAGATACCTCTGGGCCGCTGCACGGTCCGTTTGGCCCCGGCACGTGCCCACGATTGAAGTCTGTTTCGCACCCTGTTTGCACAAAAAGTGCACTGGGATTAACCGTTGGTGGGCTATCCGGAGGGAACAAAAGCTCTTCGGGCAGGCAAGGCTGCGGTGCTCCCGAAGGCGTTAGTGCTGCGCCGGCTCCGCACGGCGGTTGCGGTCCCAGAGGGCGGACGGGCACCGCGTAAAAAGTTCCGAAATAGTTCCTGGCAGCAAGTGATAATGACAGAGCACCGTCGCCTACGGTATAGGGAAATCCTGTGTGGCCAAAGAAGGCACCGGAAACCTGCCATCCATTCACCAGAGAACTGGGACCGTGACCGCCCAAGGCTGCCTTAAGCGGAAGTTCCCAAACATAATTTGCATTGAAGGAGTGACGTACATCGTAGTCGGCTGGGCCATAAGCGTCGTGCAAGTTGTTTGGGTTCTGCGGGTTCCCCGCGGAATACAACGTAAAGCCGGAAAGACCGCCGTTGGACACCTCATCGAATGCGTGGCCGTAGGTGTAGTTTAGTTGAAGCAGACCCTGGCTCCAACGGCTCATGCGATGCTTGAACGAAGCAACCATACCGGTGTAGTTCGAGACTGCCGTCGTAGCAAGATCTGTAACCCCACCGAATCGCGGATCCGGAGCACAATCCGGAATGGCATCGCTGCACCGTCCGGCCGGCAGTGAGCCGAAACCCCAGGCGTTCACCGCCGAATTCTGCACGAGCTCGTGAATGCCATGGTGGCCGAAGTATCCGACGCTGAATGAAGTAGCGTTCCCCAAGGCCTGCTGCAATTCCAGACTCCATCGCTGATATTGCGGCGAGTGCATCCGCTGTTGCGGAACAGTCAGCCCAGGCCGAGAAAAGTTTGGGACTTCATGCTGAAAGTCGGCGAGGGTCTCACCCAGGGGGAAACCATTCACGACCGCTCTATTGGACGCATCTGCATCTTTGAAAAGATTCGACGTTTCACCGGGCGTAAGGTTGTTCTTGATGGCGTTGAATCCATTGACCAGCGGAGAATTATTGAAGAGCCAAGACGTGAGACCTAAAGCCAAAGGATCGTAGAAGATACCCATGCCTCCGCGGAGCACCGTATTGTGTGCTACACCGAATGGTTGCCAGGCGAAGCTGAAGCGTGGCGACCATAGAATACGGTCCGTTCCTATAAAAGCTTGTCTCTGATTGGTGACAATGGCTTGGTTATACGGCTGCTTCGGATCATGACCGATGAGTTCAAACGGACCCGCCAAACGGGCGAAACAGCGATTCTCGCATATCGGATTTGACTGATGCTCTGCCCGAAGCGCGAACGTTAGCGAAAGGTTCTTCCTCACATGCCATTCATCCTGGCCATAGAGCCCAAAGTGATTAGAAGCAATTCGCTCAGAGGTTTGAAAAGGGAAGGACTGGCTCAGCCAGGTAGAGTCTGTATCGGGTTGGGCCGGATCAATCCCGCCCTGATAAAAAGCCAGAAGGCTCTGGGGAAGCAGAAAGCCTGCGCCACCCCCCCCATCAGCGCTGAGATTCCAATGAGTATGTTCGAAGTTCGCTCCGAATCCAAGTTTCTGCTTCCCCCAGGTCTTCACGAGGTCTCCGGAAAAATCGTACGTCCTGTATGAGTAATCATAACGACCGCTGCCTCCGAGGCCTGAAAATGGCAGCCCACCGTTGAAGAACAACCCAGTGGGGAAGGTCGCTAGAGATTTAGCCAGGTCTTTGACCCCGGACATACCCGAGTAGTAGGAAACTCCCATTAAGAATTGAGTAGCCACGGAAGGGCCAAACGAGCGAGTCTCGACGACCTCACCTTTCCACCAGGAGCCAGGCGAATCTTGGTCAAACATCAAGTTGATAGGGTCGTTGTAGGCTGCACTGACTCCGCTATCGCGCTCTAGGCGCAGAAAGACCCGATCGCTTCGGCTTGCGTTCCAATCTACACGCCCGGACGTCAGTGTATCCTGACTGGGGCGCCCGCGATTTTTGATGAAGCTGACCGCGCACGGCACATCCTTGCCCAGGCCGTGAGGGTCATTCGGATCAATATTAGGATCGACAAATCCTGAACAGCCAAGTGGATCGCCGAAGTATCCATCCTGGACCGCACTGATTCCCGGGCCAAGTAGTGAGGAGTCATAGAGATCGAATATCTTGCGATAAAAAGCATGGGTCGGAGAGCGAAGGCCGAATCTCTTGTCGTTCTTGATGTTGTTCAGGGTCGCGTCTTCGAATTGATGACTGGGAATAAACACCTGCGTGGTGGAGGAGACCTGCAGACGCAGACCTTCGCTATCAAAAAAGAAAAACAGCTTATCCTTCTTAATCGGTCCTCCCAGGGAGCCGGCCCACTGATTGGCAATGCTGAAGGGCCGTGGAACACTGAAAGCATTGTTAAACCAATAGTTTGCGTTGAATGCGCTGCCGTTCCAATAATATTGCGCGTTTCCATGAAAGCCGTTGGTGCCTGACTTAGTGATGTAATTGACGTTTCCACCGGCAGCGCCCCCAAACTGACCCGAGTAGCCAGTGCTCACTACCGTAGCTTCCTGAATCTCGTTCTGCCCCAACAGCAGACCCAGAGCGCCTGACATCGTGTCGTTCCACGTGCTGTTGTTACTCATTCCGTCGGTCGTGAGCAGATAGGAATTGGCTGGCATTCCCAGAATCGAAAAGTGGGAGCCGTTGGAAAGATCAGTGTTCATCACAACGCCCGGCGCCGTTTGCGCGATGTAGGTCAGATCATTGCCGGGATTCGGGACTTCTGAAACTTGCTCTTGGTTAATGGTGATGGCAACGTCGCCGGTTTCGGCTTGAATGATCGGCGCTTCGTCCGTAACAGTAATTTCGCTGCTGGCTTTCGCTACCTGAAGGGTGATATTGACGGTTACCTGAGGGCCAACCTGGACATTGACCGACCGTCGTTCTTCCTGGAACCCGGGATGCCGTACCCTGAGCGTGTACGTTCCCGGACGCAAGAAGGGGAACTGATATACACCTTCCTTATCGGTCTTCGCTGACTGTGTCGTGCCCTTCGCGGCATCTTTAATCTGAACCGCAGCATCGGGAACAACGGCAGTGGTCTGATCGATGACAACACCTGCCAGCCCGCCAGACGTGGTTGTCTGGCTGCGCACATCGCCGGAAAGGAGAGCACCAGCAAGTAGAAGCGCAAACGCGCGGTATGTCGGCCCCACCCGCATGAAAACGCCTTAGGGTCTCCAATCCAGGACAACGAATGGAGTTGCGAGATCATACGCCCAATTCCTGCAGACCGGACCAAATTTCAACGAAAATGCAGGCTGTGGTGATCCTCAAAACCGGGGGCAACACATCGCCCCTACCCCTTCCCACCACGCAAGTTACTCAGCCACGACGGGTTGGCCCAAGACGAGAGTACCTAAAATCGTCTGCTAGGGCCGACCATTTCTTTTCAGCAATTTACAATCGAGTCCAGGGGTCAATTTCATTTTCACGCGGCTTTACTTTCAGCGACTTAAATGGAGGCACCTTCACGATCTGAAGGTGAAATGCCTGCGAACCAGCACTGGGTTTACATAAAAGAATTTACATTCTTTCGGATGCCGATTTCGCACTGATCATCCGCGGGTTTAAGGCTCCAAACTGGCATGATTGAGCATGAATGAGACGGTTGAAGACACGAGAAGACGGCGTACATCTGGGATCCTACTGTTGTTGTGCCAGGCGCCCGATATTGTCGTGGCGATCGCCCGGAATGCCGGAAGCAAGTTGCACTTAGCTGGGTCGGCTATGAGGCCTATTTGCCAAGGACTAGATCGATTCCCGAAAAAAGCAATTCCAACTTATGACGTGGCAGCTTGCTGACGCGTTCACTCAGAAGGGACTTGTCTAAGGAAATGATTTGCGAAACGTTCGCGACGGAATCTTTTGGCAATCCAGTAACCCGCGCGGACAAGCTCACATTGCCCGGTGCTAGCGCCCACTTCAAATTGCTGGTCAGTGGAACGCAAATGGCCGTAGAGATGCGGCTC
>UEXW01000235.1_pt1 | contig 21774 bp, 18 predicted proteins | sample 4301151 | NCBI WGS metagenome assembly UEXW01 (sample SAMEA4773176, study PRJEB27434) | metagenome | biome: 2259; feature: agricultural soil; material: soil | place: USA | collected 2014-09 | depth 0.25 m | reverse complement strand
GGATGACCTTGCCCTGCGCATCGCCGGACTGCGGCCAGGTGAAACGCCCTTTCTCCAACCTCTTGGCACAGACCCAGAGCCCGCTTCCGTCCCAGACGAGGACCTTGAGCCGATTGCGCTGGCTGTTGCAGAACAGGAATAGGTGCCCGCTCAGAGGGTCGCACGACAGTCGATCCCGGACCAGACCGAACAAGCCTTCGAACCCCTTGCGCATGTCGGTGACCCCGGCGGCCAGATAGATCCGTGTAGCTGGACCCAGTCCAAACACGGCCTACACTCGCTCCAGTGCACTCACCAAGCGCTCGAACGTATTCGTATCAAAGTCAGGATGTACCTCGATCCGTCGCCCGCCCGGCAACACCACGGCCAGCCCACAACTCGGCTCGTGCCGCAGCGAGGATTCGCTGGCCGCCAACTCCACTGGCACCAAAGGGCTTGCCGAAAAAACTGGTCTACGCTTTCTCTTCCAATGCTGTTTCTTCAGATGGCGATCCAGCGTACTGAAACTCAAACCCCGACTTTGGCAAAACTCGCTCCGCCGCATACCGCTGCTCACGAACTCGGCTACCAACTGCTGGACTTCCCCTCGGGTACGTCGCTTGGGCGCTGACAACTCTGTTTTTACGGTCATCCGGACACTTCAACACGGCCCCCCGCTGTCGAACAGATGTGTTGGTCAGACGCTTACCATCGAAGTTCACACCTTGCAGTCGCGGGTCCGCCTCCGCCACTGTTTTCAATGCTTCCCAGAGCGCAAGCTTCCCAAGTACCCCGAGCGCGAGGAACTCCAAAGCCTCGAAGGTCCCCAAGCCGTTTTCCCCGCGATCGGCTAACCTTCTCAGTGAACCATGCGCTGACCTCCTTCAGTTTGCTTGAACCCGACCCCTTGCGATCAGCGAGGCTCTGCAGAACGGATCGGTCTGACTCAACCTCGATCAGCATCGCAGCCGCAAAAGCGCCGAGCGATTCACCGGGGTGCTTGTCGCGCATAGCCGCCAATAGGCCTAATGCGAGGGCGGTACCCGCTAAATGGTCATGGAGGTAGATTGCTAAAGGTTCGCTCATTTCAAGGGTAGGATGAGGATTGTTTCCTGACGGTTGTTACGTAGGCCTCGCCCTGATGAGGCTCAACGGACAAATACGGATTCCTTGAGAACCTCTTGAACTCACCTCCCTTTGTGCGGGGTTTCAAACGATGCCTGCGGCCCATTTGACCAATTCATCTGCAGTCATGAAGTTGAGAATCCGCCCTTGATCAATTCCTGCCCTAATCGCTGCAGCCGCGCCTAGGTCCATAAAGACGAGCTAGGAAAGGGCCGTGAGAATCGGTCCCTAACGAAATGCCGCAGCCTTCTGTTCTGGCCACCGCCAATAGGTCGACGTTGAGATCTTGACGATCTGGATAACAATCAATTTCCATCGCCTTATCCGGCCTCAGCTGCCAAGCCAAAGGCCCTCGGCCAGTCAGCCGTAAGGCCGAGTCGATAGTTGTAAATTCGCCCACGGGGATGGCAGAATATGAATGGATGGATTGCGCAGCGCCGCAAGGTAGCGTTCCGTCTGGTCGTCCTTTCTCCTTAGTGCGGAATGGAAGCAGCCAACCACGATATCTAAGCGCTTCAGCGAAGGAGTGTCCAGGTCGCCCAACCCATAGGGCGAGAGATGCAATTCGAACGACCGTAAGACATGGATCGGACGGCTACGATCACGCATCTGGCCGTAAGGATGTGAACACGTCTTCCCGCGCCTACTCAGCTTCAAATAGGTTGCCTGCGCAGTTTGCAAAACCTTAAGGCCTTCACCGTACCGAGAAATCTGGTATGCCGATTTGTTCGGGGAAACACGCGTGCTTCCCCTCCACGCCGGGTCGGCATCGCGCCACAAGAAATCCAACCCTCGCTACCGAAGAACCCTATCCACCCAATGTTGGTGGCTATTCCCATTGGATTGTGGACATTTGCCCTCGTAAGCGAACCGCCAATGTGCATTTGGTGGTCAATTTGATCCTTATTGTTATTTTTGCAGCTAATCTTTGGTGCAGGTTCCGCGTGCTCGGAAGCAACCTACCCCTCGTTCTGTCTGTGATGGGAGTGGTGGCAATTGGGTTGGGAGGCTGGATGGGCGGTGAAATGGTCTACGTGAAGGGTATGGCGGTCGAGGCTGTCGAAGAAATAGAGAAGAAGGCTGACCGACCTCGACTTCGACGCGCCAGTTAGCATTTGCATTGCGCGCCAGTGGGTATGTGCAAGGCGTCTGGAACACTAGTTACTTTAATCGGCGGGAGCCACCGCGTATCCCAACGTACGTCACGCCCTTAGTCTTGTTGCTCAAAGTCAGGAAGGAGAGGCGGTGGCTAAATTAACGCGAGAAGCTGACCCGAAGAATCACCTTTACCTCACCTACACAATACGTTGCCGATGAGACGACCTACAGTGATGTAGGGAGGACCTACTGTCCACGTGGGGGACCACTGGCTATACACTCCGGCAGATCCCCTCGCAGTGGTCCGTAAATCGGGTACGCACCCTATCGACTCAAGAGCGCGGCATCCACTAGCGTTTTAGTCGCTGCGAGTTCGGTAAGCGGCTCCGCAGCACGAGGAGAATCATGCCCGCGCTAACATTGGCCTGCTGTGTCCTGTTGGTCTCAACCTTCGTTACAATTCCAGCTCAATGCCAGGAAAGTACCTCTTCTCAGCCTGCCAATAACGGCGCCGTAGAGGGCACTGTCGTGTCGTCGACTCATAATACTTTGGTCCTAAGGACCGACGACAACCAGCACGAGTTATTTACTTACGATCGTGGCACCGTCCGGTCCGGGTCGCTAGTACCAGGCGCCCGCGTTCGTGTGACCGCCGGGCCGGCCGATGAAAACGGGACTCGAGTCGCCAGTACCGTAACGGTGGTGCCGGCGTCCTCCGGCGCGTCCCCTGACAAGGGCGCTCAGGCGGTTCCCGTGCCGGAGAAGGTTCGCGATGTCGAGGGCGACATCAAACGCGAGAGCCGGCGCTGGCGCTTAGGCGTGCGTGCGGGCGCGGCGTTTGACCCCGAACTCTTTACTTTTGGGGTGCAATCGCAGATCGGGCCGATTTTTCATCCCCGGGTATTGTTCCGGCCGAACGCCGAATTCGCCTTTGGAGAAGTGACCGATCTTATTGCCTTGAACTTCGAGGCGATATACCGATTCTCCGCGGCGCATCGGAGCGGCAATTGGACACCCTATGTAGGCGGTGGGCCGGCCATGATTTTCATCCACCAGAGTCTTAATCAAGGGCGTGATATTAATTTCAGCAACTTCGACTACGAGACCGGGCTGAACGTCCTGGCAGGAGTGCAATCGCGCAAAGGTACCTTCGTTGAATTGAAGACCAGCTTGTATTCCGGGCTCGCACCGAAATTACGCGTGATTGTCGGCTATAACTTCTGAACTTCCGGAGGCATAATATCGATGCCATGGAGAGCAAATGTGGAAGAAGGATAGCGTGAGCGCGGAGCGCGTCCGCATAGTGCGCTGGCGGATCGGACGCCCGCAGCGTTCGCGGCGTTGCACAGAGAAGAAGTGATCGGCTCCCCAATTTCTGACACACGGTGAGGATTAGTTTCCGGCAAAATCAACCAACGAAGGAAGGGGGATTTGCCGTGAAGAGGAAACGCTTCTCTGTGGAACAGATTGTAGCGGTGCTGAAGCAAATTTCGATGGGCGAGCATACTCGCTTGAAGAGATTGCACTAATGCTCACGGTTCTGCCGGAGCCGTCGAGAACACTGGTTGCATTGGCGGCTTTTACCGGGCTTCGGGCCGGCGAGATCCGTGGCCTCAATTGGGAAGCCTATTCGCCGCGTGATCCGGGCGATGACGGCTCTCTCGGAGTGATTCGAGTGCTGCACAGTGTGTGGCGCGGACGAATCGGGGAACCGAAGAACTCACGCTCGAAGGCTCCCGTTCCGCTCATTCCACAACTTGAGGCCATTCTCGAACGCCACCGAGAAGCGAATGGAAACCCCTCTTCCGGGCCGATCTTTCCGAACGGCGCAGGGAAGGCTTTCGATCTCGATAGAGGTTACCGCCGCCAGATGCGAGACCCTCTAAGCGAGTGGGGATCGAGTGGGAAGGGTGGCACGGCTTCCGTCGAGGCCTCGCAACGACACTCGAACGAATCGGCATCAGGGATGCGATTGGAGCAATGGTTCTCCGCCATTCCAATGATCGCGTCACCCGCAAACACTACATCAAGCCACCCACTATCGAAGCGATTGCTGCGATGCGACGCTTCTCGGAGACGTTCTCGGCAATGGAGAAGCCGAAATTGCTCCCCAGTTGCTCCCGAAAGGCAGGGAAAGAGGTCGAAGGGACGACAGTTGCTCCATGGGTGCAGTAAGACCAGAGGCGACGTAAATGCTTACGATTGAAGCGGTAACCGCACTCAAACCGACCGTGGTAAACTGTATCTCCGCACGCCGGAGAGGTGGCAGAGTGGCCGAATGCGGCGGTTTGCTAAACTGCTCGAATGCAACGGTTCTGAATTCCCTCAACAAGATACCAATGCCGTGACCGCCTGGAAAAGCCCGTGATCGGGTGTGATCGGGACGGATCATGCAACGAATATGCAACACTTTCGGCCTCATCGTCGAGGGGGTTGGTCGCGTCCGCAATTTCCACTTTAAGGCTCCCTCAGCCGACAAAGGCTCAACATCATTTAATCCTGTCATTAGGCACGAGCCGCATGTCTAACACTCCGCGCATAAGCTGCAGCAATCCTCTCCAATAGCCGGTCGATTTCAGGTACTGAATCAAACCGGTCAACAGGATTCTTCTGCAGACATCGAAGAATCCCCAGCTCCAATGATCTCGGAATCGAGGGATTGACCGCTCGGGGCGGCGTCGGAACGCCGTGCACCTGCTTAAGGGCGAGAGCAATCGCATTTTCTCCGAGAAATGGCGCCGTTCCGGTGAACATCTCGTAGAGTATGAGACCCAGAGCGTAAATGTCGGAGCGGCCGTCCACAACCTTCCCCTCAATCTGCTCAGGAGACATATAGGCGAGCGTTCCAACAAGACCGGAACTCACAGTCGACTCGGTTCCAAGAAGTCGAGCAAGCCCAAAGTCCACTATGACGACTCTTCCATGATCGGAAACAATGACGTTTTCAGGCTTCAGATCACGATGAACAATGTTTCGCTTATGAAGTTCGAAAAGAGCGGCACAAATTTGACGGGCGATCTTCAGCCCACCGCTCACGTCTAGCGTGCAACCTGAGCGAAGCAGGTGGCGCAGCGGGCTGCCTTCAATGAATTCCATGGTGATGTACGCTGACTCCGATGTCCAACCGAAACTGTAACTGCGGCAAAGGTTTGGATGGGCGATTGTACGAGCCACGCGCAACTCGTTCTCAAATCGCCTAAGCGAGCGTTCGTCGCATGCTAGATCTGACCGGAGCAGTTTCAGCGCAAGTATTTCCTGCGTTTGAACGTCCAACACTTGGTAAACCGTTCCCATCCCACCGCGGCCTAGCTCCTTCAAGATGGTGTAGCGATCTCCAATCATGCGAATGCCTTGCGCACGCTCGAACGCAAGCAGCCTGCTATAGACCTCCCTACACTGCAGGCAACCCGCTAGATGACGTTCGATCGCCTGAATTCGCTGTGCAGGTACCATCCCATCGGCGTACGCGATCAAGAGTTGTCCGTCGGGGCAAGAAGTAATTGGCTTCCTGATCGTCACATTAGGTGGACCCGCGGTCTCACATTTCTCCTGGAGGTGACTCAGGACCGAGGCCGGCTGTGAAGTCTGGGGGGACTGATTGCCGCACGGCTGAAGCATTTCGCAACTCAAGCTCAACGATGGCGACCCGTCAGTACCAGCCATGTTATTCGCTCCCGTACATGCACAACGTATGCCGCACGAGATTTGCACACGGTGCCGCACTGATTTCTGCTTTGCGAAGTATGCGGACAACGTCTTCGTGGTGAAGCCACGTCAACTTTTGCATCGGAGGCGTAAAATAAAACGCATCACGAGGGTGGGCGTGACACTGTTCTACTTGTTGGAAGTTCTCCCGTATTATCACGCGCTAGCCTAGTGTCCGCCTCGGGTTCTTTGAGTCTTTAGACCACATCCGGTAAAAGATTGTGGAATTTCCTCCGGTGGTGCGTTTATGTCAGCAGGAGCACCAATGCGGCGAGAACTCACGGATGAAGAGCTTATCCGTGAGTTTCTCCTGGAAGGCCATCAGTCTGCCTTTAGCAGTCTGTTTGAGCGGCATCGACGGCGCGTGTACGTGGGGTGCCAGGTTTTCCTGCAGGACGCAAGTGCTGCCGAAGATGCGACTCAGGAGACATTCTTGCGCGCATATCAGAACCTTCGGCGCTTCGTCGGCGGTAATTTTCCCGGTTGGCTGATGCGAATTGCGAAGAATGTTTGCATCGACCAGTGGCGGCGCCAAAAACACCAGGTCGATCTCGACGAAGAAGATTTCGCAAGCGTTCGCGATCGTGAATCGCTCGAGGATGCGACAGCGCTCCGCTTGGCGACGCGGAAATTAGAAGAAGAAATGACTCAATTGCCCGCGGATCAGCGACGGTGTCTCGAGTTAAAGATCGCTGGCTATTCATACGAGGAAACTGCTGCCGTGACCGGGTTCAGCGTGCAGGCAGTGAAATCGCATCTTCAAAACGGACGCCGCATGCTGTGGCTCCGACTAAGCAAAGCTTTGGGCCTTGAGGGATGACGACGCTAAACGAGGACGACTTCCTGGAGAAACTGATGCCGTATTTGCATCGAGGTTCCGAGGCCAACGGAGGTCGTTGTCCCGACTCTGAGTCGCTTGTCGCTTTCGGCGAGGGTGCCTTAGATGGGAACAGAAGCGAGGAGATAAGCCGTCATGTCGCACGTTGTACGGCGTGCGCCGAGATACATCGACGACTATTGCGTTTCGAGGCAGATGTTCAGCCCTCGCAATCGGAATGGCGAAATGCTGAGAAACGTCTTGACAACTGGATGGATTCCTTGCTCCGGGAAAACGCTCCGCCGGCCCAGAAGATCCATAACGCAAGGCCTTGGCAGAAGTTCTGGCGCTGGGGCCCATTCCCGGCGATCCGCTATGGGTCGGCCGGAGCAGTCATCGCCCTCGTGGTGGTGGCAAGTGTGATCATAACCTCGTCGCACCGGCCGCATGGCTCACCAAGGGCAGCCACCGTCCCAACCCTACAGATGCCCCCCACTGGCCCGGCCGTTGTCCCTCCCCTCCCAAAAGGGGAGCACGAGCAACTAGACGCCAGTGGAGGGAACCAAGTGATCGGGGGCGTGATCGGGCCGCAAAGCGTAACTGTGAACGAGAAATCTGGCTTGTTGTCTGATCCAGATTTGCACCACGCAAATGCCTTTGTCCTTACGGGGTTTCATATCGAATCGGGGACGCACATAACGGTCAGGATAGCTTCCCTAGAGCAGCGGCGGGACGGCAGTTTCAGCTTTCAAGGATCGCTGACCAAGCCATTGCGGCAGGGCGGCACGAGACTCTTCCCAGAAGGTAGCCTCGTCAGCGGACGCAGCGTTCCTCCGACAAAAGGTCTCACTATTCAGACGCTGCAAATGCCGGGTGATCTCGGACTTCAGTATTCGGATTCCCCACGTACGCAGTACGTTTTTCAGGGATCACGTGCCAACGCGGCGACTTCGAGAAAGTCCGGTCGGACGCTTTCTGAAGGGGAAACGGTGGAGCTTGAGTTCGTACTTCGCTCGGAGTATCAGATCCAGCCGAGCCCCTAAGCCGCGCTTGACGATTCCCGCCTGCTCCCACACGCTTTAAAAATACCTCGGTACAAACTGGACACCGATGCTCGGATGCCCACGAATTTTAAGAGCTAGTGCGTATCTCATCGCTCTCTTGATCGAATTGCGAACAACAAGACAAGCCTTCTCGAATCCAAGCGCTCGGAAGGGTCCAACGCGGCTATCGTTCGCTAGGATAGTTCTTCAGCGGGCCTCGTCGACCTGAGATTGGCGATCTTTTTTCGTTTAGCGTTTCTAGAACAGCGGATTTTTCTTCGATGTTTCCGGTCTTGATCAGCCGTCAAGACAGAAACTGAATGCTCTCTCTTTACTTCCTCCTGGCATGAATCAACATGACTGCCTCTTCATAGGTACTGGGGACATCTTTGGTGATTTCGAACCCGGCGGCACGGATCCACTCACGGTAGTTGTCACGAGTATGCCTTTTAGCGCTGGCTCTCTCAATTTGCTTGTTCTCGTCGTACAGAATCTGGTAATCACTGCTGAGCTTGTCGTACTGATCGGTATCGATTAGTCGCAGCTTGATGTTACTCAGCAGGGCGTCAAGCTCAGTCTCGGAGTGAGTAGTGGATAATCCCAATACCCCATTCGGTTTAACAATGCGATGAACGCTTTGGAGGCAAGCCAGAGGATCATCGACGGCATATAGAGCATTAACCATCACGGCGGCGTCGAACGAGGCGTCCGGCAGCGTATTCAAATTCTCTATTGAAGACTTGACAACCGTTAACTGTCTGGCGGATAGATTTTTCGATCGTAGTCGATCAAGCATGCCCGGATTGTTCTCGACTGCAGTCACAGTATTTCCTGCTGCCAAGAGCGCCGCAGTGACGTTACCCGTCCCAGCACCGAGGTCCACCACGTTGCTTTTGTCTGAGGGAACTACTGCAATCACATCGTGGATCAAGCGCTTGTAAGGGTCGTACTGTAATAGCACTCGATCGTAGGATGCGGAATAGACACTCCAGAGTTTGTCCTTTCGTGACTGTTCGAGTATGTCCTGCTCAAACAATTCCCAGTTGATTTCGCGAATGATCAGGCTAACAGACCAACAGCGAAGGCGACCTTCAGCATCGTGCAGCTGCGCAGCTACCTTTAGAAAACTCACTTCGCCATACTTTTCCGACATGAATCGAAGCGGCTCAACGTCAATGAATGGAATCCTTCCATTCAAGACCTGCCGAGTAAACTTTTGAGCATGCTCCATGACCTCGTCATAGTTCTGGAGTTCCGCAATGAAATGCTTAACGTGTTTGTTCCGCAACGTGGCCCCTAGTCTCGAAAACACTAAATCGAATGCAATATTCCAGTCGACGATCATCAAATTGACATCCAGGTAATAAGTGGGAACTGTGTAGTGAATTGCTTGGTGAAGGACAGGGCGGATATCTTTGTACCAAGCGCCCGCAGACGGTCCCGGCCTTTCCTCGCCAACAATGCCAGAAGACGTTGCTAGTCGCGTTTCAACTGTTTCCGGCGTTGGTTCGGATTCTGTCTTCTTCTTGACCGGTTTGTACAAAGATTCTGGGCGCACAATCGCCATCACCGCGACCACGGCGACCAGTAGGAAAAACAGGAGCACCATTGCCCAGGTAAGCAGGGCTTTTTCTTCGACTTTGTTGGTCGTTAGAAGTAGCGTGAACACTGCCTCAGCGATGAGAACCACAAGGGTAAGGAATCGGCGGTCGCCCTCTGCGCGTCGCCGACCGCCACGTGTCACACCAGGCGCGCAGCCTTGCCGAGCCAACATACATCTCTTTCGCGAGTCGCAATTTCCGGACTTCCCCTCGAACTCAGTGGGCAAAGCTGGAGAGAACGAACGAGCCCCAGTCAGGGTTTCCACGTCTCGGCATGGCAAGATGATACTCCGCGATAGGCCGCCCAGATCGCCATTGCACAAGCTACAGGCCAACGAGTGAAATCGCCCTGCTTACTACAGCTATCCCGACACTTGGAACTGGTAACCCGGAAAGGCACTGATTCACAGCTTTCCCCGCTGGCTGGAGTGGGCAGCTCGAACTTTGCAAGAACCAGTGCTTGAGTCCAGCATTGGGTTCCCGTCGTCTCCCTAAAATGTGTGTAACATCCTTCGATCTGCAGCGTACTGCTTAATGGACGCCAAGAGGAACATGGCGAAAGGACCGCAGCTCCGCGAGGGCGAAACTAGCCGGATGGAGGGGCTGGATTTGGAGAGCCTAGTAGAGCGCGCACGGGGTCAGGATGCCGAGGCCCTGGGGGAGATCTATCGCCGCTATGTCCGGCGCGTATTCGGATTGTGCCGTTACATGCTGGACTCACGGGAGAGCGCAGAAGATGCCACCAGCGAAGTCTTCCTCAAGCTGCGGCGCTCCATCGAGAGCTATGACGGTTCGATACCGTTCCCCAAGTGGCTGCTACGGGTGGCCGGCAACCAATGCATTGACGCTCTGCGACGCCGGCAGCGTGGACGGCGGGTGATTGTGGAAGTTGAAGACGGAGCCGCGGTCATCGAGGCGGCCAGTTCGGAGCCGTCGCCGCTGGGTGCTGTCATCAGCACGGAAGAGAGGGCGCAAGTACGGGATGCCATCGCACGCCTTCCGGAGAACTATCGCGTGCCGCTCGTCCTGCGCTATTACAGCGAACTGAGCTATGACGAAATCGCGCAGCGGTTGGACCTGGAGAGGAACTACGTGGCGGCGCTGATATTTCGAGCCAAGCAGGAGCTGCGCCGCAGACTGGCCCATAGGAGCAAGTGATAATGGAATGTTATTCGGAACAGACCTGCGCCCTCGCCGTGGACGGCGAACTGGCGGAGGACGAGGCGCGGTGCCTGCGAGACCACCTAACCACGTGCCGGCGCTGCCGGGCGCTAGTGGACGCATTGCGCGCTGAGAACCGCGTTCTGAGCGAAAGTCTGCACGAGCTTCCGGATGAAGCAGCCAGCCCGGCGGGATTCTCCCGTGCGCGCTGGTCCTGGGTGTGGGGCAACCTGGCCATCATGGCTGCAGTGCTGGCGCTAGGTTCGATCATTTCCCTTTGGTTCGATGAGCTAAGTATTCCGGCGGCGCTGGAATGGTTCAATCCCTTCAGCCTAAGCGGCCGCACGAACCTGATCTCCTACCTTCTTTACTACTTTGCACACGGGGGTACTGCCATGCTAGCCGATTATGCTGCTGTCGTGGGGTGGATTGCTTTGCTGTTGTTGTTGGGCGGCGGCGCACTGCTGCTGGGACGCCGAGGGCGGCTACACCAGCCTGGCCTGCGCCTGCTAATCGTGCTGCTTGCGTTGTCGTTGCCCAGCTTTGCTCTGGAGCGGCGTCACGGGGAGTTCATCACCGTGGCGGCGAACGAGACTGTGGACGACACTCTCTTGGCTGCCGGTAACACTGTGCGCGTGGAAGGCGTGGTCAACGGAGACTTGCTGGCGTTTGGCCGGACCGTGGAAGTGCGCGGCACCGTTAAGGGCGACCTAGTGAGTTGTGCCCAGAGAACCGAGGTCAGCGGAACCGTGGAAGGCCACATCTACACCTTGTCGCACTCGCTCGTCTTGGACGGGCAACTGGGTCACAGCATCTACGGCCTCGTGCAATCCTTGCGTGTGGATGACCGGGGCCACGTGGGCGAAGGTATCGTGGTTGGCACCGGCGACGTCAACCTCGAGGGCGTGGTGAATCGCAGCGTGAACATCTTCACTAGCAATGGAGATGTGAGCGGCACTATCGGCCGCGATCTGACGATGGCCGGAGGTAGCCTTACGCTGACGAACACGGCCCGGGTCGGTGGCAACCTGAGCGCTCGCGTGCGCCAGATGAAAGATGTCCACATCGCCGACGGCGCGACCATTGCGGGCAAACGTGACGTCCAGGTGAACGTGAGGGAGAATCACTTCACGCGCCCCAGATTCTACTTCCACCAAGCTATCAGGGTCGCTGGCGCCATGCTGGTGGGATGGCTGGGCCTGATTCTGTTTCCCAGCTTCTTCCAGGCCACGACTCAGCTGGTAGGCTCAGGCTGGCGCAGTTTCGGGCTGGGGGTTGGGGTTCTGGTGGGCGTGCCGGTGGCCATGGTCGTGTCAGCCATCACGCTGGTTGGCATCCCGGTCTCGCTAATGTTGCTCGCGGTGTATCTGGCTGCGATCTACCTAGCGAAGGTTTGGGTTGGAGCCTTCTTGGGGCGGAGACTTCTGAAGACATCCGGAGCCACGAAGCGCGATTGGGTGCTGGGGCTACTGGTTGGCCTGTTGATCCTTACCATCATTGGGTTCATCCCGTATCTTGGCGGGATGGTCCGCTTGGGGGTGGTTTGCCTGGGTTTGGGAGCGTTTGCCGGGCAGCTTTATCGGGCTTCACGACCGGTAATGACGGCCTGAAGAGGCCAGTTGCGGCGCTATGGTCGGGTCCAAGAAAGTTCGGCCGATGGCATCCTGGAAGCGAACTACTTGTGGTTTGTTAAGGTAACATCCTCATTTGACCATTGACTAGGTTCTGAGTGAAATCGCCTTATTTCTTCAATCATCGTGCACTGTCAGATGAAAAGGGTCTCAAGTTGTTGACGTGTCAGCCCGAGGCCTCGCGGAACTCAAGTCGAGCAGCTCTCTTCGCCGAGCGACGCTCAGCCTGAGTCCCTGCGAGCCACTGATGATCCACCTGTCAACTACTTTAGTGTGATCTCGCGGGTTAGGACACTGGCGACGACACGTGCATTTTGCACCCGCTTGTCGATTACCTGCTGCTCCTTGCTCTTGTCGCCATACTGCTTCATCCGAAGCTCGAGAACTTTCTGTGCCAGACCGTCGAGGGCGGCGAAGTTCTTGTAGCTCAGCCCAAAACCAATATCCCAATCATCCGGGTTCGCCTTCGTGGTGTTCAGGAAGATATTGTAGTCTTCGATTAATCCGGCTTTCTTCTGCGCATCCCAGATCGGTTTGATGTTAGTTTTCAGGTCGTCCATGAACGCATTGAAATGTCCGGGCAATATTTGGACCAAAGTGATCCGCGTGACCCTCCCTCGGTGTATTGGTCCTGTGCGACTGCTGTAGCAATCGACATGAAGGAAAGGCAAACTGCTGCAACTGTGAATCGGATAATTTGCTTCATAGCCCCATTTCCTCCTTGAAATTGAAATCGGCAGAGTTTAGCTGACTGAAGGAATGCAGTAAAGGCGAGCGTGCGCGACACCAGTTGTTGACGAGTGAAATCGCCTTCCATGAGAAGGCCGGTCGGAGTCAAGTGGATTCTTTTTTCATTTTGTTTGACAAGGTTTCTTCTCGCTGGTCCGCCGAGTAGCCGCTGACGCCATGCTTCCATTCGCACTCTCGAGGAGCGATGGTTTCGCTCGGTGCAGGTTGGGCGTTCTCGTTTCAGCCGGTGCTGCTACCTGATTATCGACCTGCTCTCCCATCGCAAGGATGAGGTGACGGCGGCAGTCTGAAGCGGAAGGGCTTGATACCTGTTGAACGGCTTCGAGGCCTTGCTGCTGCGTGCTGTCGGAGAGTAGTCTAATCGGTCTGTCGAAATGGAGCGAGGATTAGATACAGGCCAAAAAACCGAATCGATTTTGCAACTGGTTGACGACATAGCCAAGGATCGTGTCGCACTCCCAGAGTTTCAACGTGACTTTGTTTGGGACATTGAAAAGACCTTTGACCTTTTTGATTCGTTCGTTCGCGACATATTTATTGGCTCTTTAATTTACGGAATACCTAGCTTCGAAATAACTGTGCGGGAACTTGATAGACGCCCACGCTCAGGCAAGGGCTCGCGTGCACGCCTTAGGCTAGACTCGTTCACTCGTGAGCAGATAGAGAACCGCGTTAAAGTGCAAGGATTCCGGCTGCTCCTCGACGGTCAGCAGCGAGCAACTTCGATCTATCGGGCGTTGACAGGCGTAGATCAGGTTTTCTTCATAGCGCTCACCGACGACGAACTGCCGGCCGAGGTCAAGGCTATACCGCACGGGCAGCGAACGCTCGAACAATCGCTTAGCGAGTTTCGCGGAGAATGAGTCGAGGGTCACGTGAGCATCAAACTCGAGGATGTTTATGCTGTCCTGAATGGCGAAGCGTCTAGGGAAAGGGAAATGACCTGCCTCGATTTTCTCATCCATGTAGAACTGAGGATCTCAGCCTAGCTAAGGGTCTTAGAATAGGCGAGATATCGACGATCATGACCCGGACACCAATCTCGATTCAAGAAAATCAAGCCATTAAGCCTCGTTGAATCATTAACATATTTGAATACCAATTCGTGGTCACGCATAAGTGTCGAATGAATCAATTCTTTGAAAACTGCAGAGAAATTCAAAAGTTGCGTTACCTACATCACAGGCGACTCCTCCCTTTCCGTTTCACGCTGAGCCCACAGACTCATCCGACCTGTCATCGGCTCTTCCGGTGACGCGGTTGGGCTCGTCTCGTCTCCTGAATCCAAACCGGCACGTTTGCCTAGTTCGCGCAATAGGAAACTCGGCCCGGCGTCCTTACCTTTCGCAATGCAGCAATCCCGTACCGCCAACAGGAATCCTTTAATCGCCCCAGGGACATCGAGAGACAAGTAGTCGCTGTTATGCAAGAACCTGCGCCAGCCTTCCTCGTTTCCAGAAAGGTTTTCTATCAACTGCAAAGCTGCCAGATACTCCGCCAGAGGATCCAGTGTGAAACGGATCCGATCTCGCCCAGCTCCCATCGTTTGTACCAGCCGAAGGCTCTTCTCGAGATACTTGAGTCGTTCTTCCGGGGAACTGGTTTGCTGTGAATCTAAACTCTGGAGGACCTTATCGATACTCGCAGACATGGGCCGGTAGGTTTCGCTTAGACACTCCCACGCAATGGTTTTTGCATCTCGATGCACCAGTCTGTCATCGAGCCTATTCCCCGTCACGCTCCGATTAAGTTCGTTCAAGTACTCCAGCACCAGGTCAGGAATGTTCTCTGGAAGGTTGCTGCCTGAGTGGGCCTCCTTCGCCGCGATCATCTGTTCCGCATACATTTTCGCAAGCAGGACAGTGACCTCCCTTTCGCCGACTATCCGTGAAAGCTTGCCTAAATAATCGAAATACTCCGCATCACTAAACAGCTGTTTTCTATCTCGCTGAACAAGGTATGCGTCCATAAACGTAGACATGCGGTCACCCTGCACACGCATGGGTTTAACAATAGTTAAGTCTATGCCTGCTGAATTGATCTCAAGCCGCGAGGTGATGACCAGGGCGCGAGCGGCGAAATCCGGGTCACCCGGTTGGATTTTCTTCCGCTTGGCCTCGTTTACTTCAGATAGACCGTCGATGACAACCAGAATGCGCTTGCTCTGTAGTAGCTTCCGAACGAGCTCGGAAGAAGGAGCATCAGCTGAATCCATCAGGTACCCTAACTCTGTGCGAACCGCTTCGAGGAGAAGATCCTTGCCGCTTTTGGAATCAAGATTTTCCTGTTCGAGCAGGACAGCTAGCACAGGATGTTGAAAAATGCCGGCAGCTTGCTTTTCGTTCATAGCCCACTTGCAGATTTGGCAGGCCAAGCTCGTCTTACCCGCCCCACCCTCGCCCACAATGAGCACACAGCTGCGCTTTCTTTCGAAGCAAGGCCGCAAATGAATGGCTCCTAGCGCCGAAGTTGCTTTGTTATTTAGGAGCGCGGGCAGTTCGACATGAACTTCCCGCTGCTGCACTGTCAGTTTTTTCTGGAATCCCTCGCGCACTGAGCCGATGTGTTCAGCCACCCAAGCGTCGAGAACTCGTGGACGGTAGTGAAAGAATCCTCCCAGAATGAAATACGAAAGAGGTATCCCGCCGAGGACTTTCGGCAACCTATAGTCGGCGTATGGTTTGATGGCCTCGTTGATGCGGAAGACGAAATGCGGAAACCACCAATAGAGTACAAGCCAGACCAGAACGTATGCACCAATCAAAAGCACGGGCATACGGTGCCGCTGAATCCATACCAGTGAACTCGCCATTCGATTGAACCATCGCAGACTGCGAAGCTTATCAGCATCGCTTCCTATCCGGTCGGCACAGTCAACATATCCGTTTTTTCCGAGCGTAACGGCGGCACCTTCCAATTGCTCGGCCAGATCCGTCTTTCCTTCCGTTTCGAGTCCATCCGCAATCCTGACCACCGCCTCCGCCGCTGCCCGACGGGTGTTCTCTTCTTCCTGCCCGGTATTTCCTTTTCTTGGCTTGCGTGAACTGTCCACAAGTTGGTTGATCGTCGTTTGCGCGTCCGCTCCGATCTGGCCAAGAGCCCGCGCAACGCCCATTCGAACCGCTGTGTCGTCATCCCGCAGGCCCTTGGAGAGTCCTTGGACCGCTTCGTCCACGTACCGACCGAGGGGAATCTGCCCTAGGGCAACGGCGGCCTCCGTCCTTACCCTGGGGTCTTCCTCATTACGACGATCAAGAGCAATAAGCAGAGAAGGAACTGCTATCTTGGGGTCTGGATGGATCTGCCCGAGAGCCCAGGCAGCATTCCGCCGAACGTCGGCATCCTCATCGCGAACCGCATCGCGGAAGATCGACTCCGCGCTCGGAGACGATGGCTCGACCACTCGAATGTCTGGGCCTAATCGGCCAAGAGCCCAGGCAGCATTGGATCTGACATTTGGATCTTCCTCCTTATTTATGATGGCAGCCCCGAGCGTGGAGACCGTGTCGGAAAAGTTTGAGGTACCTGATTTTGCTTGCCGGCCTATTTTTCCTATTGCCCAAACGGCAGCACCCCGAACATTTGGGTCCTCCTGACTATCCTTTAGAAGGCTGCTTAGGAAAGGGACGGCGTCTTTCGCGTCCTCGCCGATCTCTCCCAGCATCCATGCAACATTCCATCTAAAGGTTGCGTCGGTATCCCTTAGCTCGAGCTTTAGTTTGGATACGGCTGTCGCACGCATCTTCATGAGAGACTGGGCAGCAGTCTGACTGACGTTCATCGGCGTAATTCTTATCGCCGTGATGAGGGCCTGAACAGTGTCGGCGTTATCTGGGCCTTCGATGGTTCCGCCGATTTGGCCGAGAGCCCATGCAGAGTTAGCTCGGACCATGGGATCTTCGTTCGGTCTGGTGAGCACTTTCTCAAGAATGTTGATCGTCGGGCGGGTTGCCTCCGCCTCCTCCCGTTGGTGCGCTTTTTTAGGAATCCTACCCAGAGCTCTGGCAATCGCGGCGCGAATCGTTGCATTCTCAGCCGGGTGTCTATCGGCGAGTGCGTTGACGAGCGCCGTTACTGCCTGCCCCCCTACTGAGGGGTCCCGACCAATCGTTACCAACGCGTCGATCACAGCCTTTCGAACCCGCCCGTCGTCTTCCTTATCTCGAAGGACCACGGCGAGGGCATGGACTGCGCTCTCAGTCGGAGGGCTCAGATGTCCAAGCGTTCGAGCGGCGCCTTCGCGGACTTCTGGGCGTTGGCTCTTGTCGGTTACCTTCTTGATTTCGCAATCGATCGCCGGATCGGAGGATTGCTGAGCGCTTACCCATACCGAGTAGCAGACCAGAATCCACATGGTGAAGACCATCGCACGACAGACTCGCCGCTGTATAGCCCACCCGTCCACTCGAGCATTGAGGTGTGCGCGAGATCTCGGCGCATCCGTTCCGCAGCAGCAGACTCTTCGAGCTGTCGTGCCTGATGCGACTTTCGTCGAGTTCTGCGACATGCGACCCCCTGCTGAAGTGCATTCTCCGAGTGTCCCGACTTTCGTTGTGCAATCGCGATTCCAAAAGCGAGCGCGCAGCGAGGCTCGACCAGGTGGGAGACCGGCTTGCAGGATCTAATTTTGTTGTGCGGCTGTAACACATATGGTTTGTTTATCTTTACGTTCACGAAGGGTTAGCCATAATTTCTGGCCGACAGGGCGAACACGAAGGCGACGCGCCAGCTCAAACATCAAGGAAAACTAACCAGATGGATTGGCGAGTGAACGATTAGGTTAGCGGACGATCAAGTTCATACGACGATACAGTATTCCGGTCGCATCCAGTCGCCGTTCCAGGTGCAAGCAAAGAGAAGCTTACATTGACTAGCCTTACGACCGAGCCTACGATTAAACCTTCATAAGGCGAGGGGAAGGAGTGTTTTCCCCATGGCGAATTACGCTGTCGGCCACGACGCGGTTGTTGGCCATACCTTGAGTCACTACCGCATCGTCGAGAAGATTGGTTCTGGGGGCATGGGGGATGTTTACTGCGCCCAGGACGAACGCCTCGACCGCCAGGTAGCAATAAAAGTCCTGCCTCCCGGAACGTTAGCAGACGAATCTTCTCGCAACCGGTTCCGCAAAGAGGCCGTAGCTCTCTCCAAGCTCAACCACCCGAACATCGCAACCATTCACGACTTTGACACCCAGCACGGCGTGGACTTTCTGGTGATGGAATACATCCCCGGAACCACCCTTAGCGAGAGACTGGGCACCCGACCGCTGCCCGAGAAGGATCTCCTCGACTTGGGAATCCAGATTGCGTCAGCGCTCGAAGAAGCGCACGAGCACGGTGTTGTCCACAGAGACCTCAAGCCCCGCAACATCATGGTTACGCCCAAGGGCTTGGCCAAAGTCCTTGATTTTGGCTTGGCCAGGATGCTCCATCCCGGCGGAGATACAGATGTCACCGCCTCTCGGATTGAAAGCCAAACCGTAGTAGGGACCTTCCCTTATATGTCTCCAGAGCAATTGCGTGGCGAGACAGTAGACGCCCGAAGCGATATCTACTCCTTCGGCATCGTGTTGTACGAAATGGCAACGGCCCAGCGTCCTTTTCGCGACCAGATCCCAACCCGATTGATTGATGCGGTTCTAAACCAACCTCCGGCTTCGCCTTCGTCGCTAAATCCCTCCGTTTCGACCATCCTGAAGAGCCTGATTCTTAAGGCACTCGATAAAAACCCCGAACGTCGCTACCAGTCGGCCCGGGAAATCCGCGTGGACCTCCAGCGACTCCAGACTCCCACCTCAGTCTCCTCCACGGCGATGCTGCGTTCGTGTCGCCGCAAAGGCATCTCCTCCATCGCCATTCTACCCCTGGTCAACACAAGCGCAGACTCGGAGACCGACCACGTCGGCGACGGCATCACTGAGAACATCATCAACGCCCTCTCCCATCTGCCTAAATTGCGGGTCATGGCTCGCAGCACTGTATTCCGCTACAAGGACCGGGAAGTGGACCCCGTCAGCGTCGGACGCGAGTTGAACGTCGCCGCTGTTCTCACGGGTCGGCTGGTTCAGCACGGCAACACCCTCAGAATCAGTACCGAGTTAGTAGACGTCACTGACGGCACCCAGATCTGGGGCGAGCAATACGTCCGCAAGGTCGCTGACATCTTTGTCGTGCAGGAAGAGATTGCTACGGAAATTTCTTCCCGGCTTCGCCTTAAGCTTACCGGCAGGGAGAAACAGCGGCTCACAAAGCGTTCTACGGAAAACCGCGAGGCCTACCAAGCATATCTGCGAGGTCGCTACATGGCCAGCAAGTACACCGAAGGGGGGATGAAAAAGGCAATCGAATATTTTCGTCAAGCCATTGATATCGATCCCGCCTTCGCCCTGGCATACGCCGGATTGGCTGTGGCCTACTGGAACGTATCTGCGGTTCAGTTTGCGCCCACCGAGGTTATGCCCAAGGCCCGCGAGGCCGCCTACAAGGCCCTCGAGATTGACCCCCAGCTCGCCGAGTCGCATGCCGCCGTAGCCCTGGTAAAAATGGCTTACGAATGGGATCGTGCGGAGGCCGAGCGCCAGTTCCACCTTGCCATTCAGCTCAACCCCGGCTATGCGACGATGTATCAGTGGCACGGTTGGCATCTTGCCCTCATGGGGCGGCTGGAGGAATCCATCGTTGAGCTCAAGCGGGCCCAGGAGCTCGACCCGCTCTCCGAGATCAACACGTATATCGGACTTTCCCATTACTGGGCCCGCCAATATGACACAGCCGTCGGGGAGTTCCGGAAAGCACTCGAACTCTATCCCGATTTCTGGCTGCCTCATTTGTACCTCGGCTGGACCAACCTGCAGCAGGGACTCATCACGCGGGCCGGTGAAGAACTCACCGAAGCCTTTCGGCTGGAGAACAGCCCCTGGACTCTGGCCAGTCTAGCCCATGCCTCGGCTGTGTCTGGCGACCAGGCACGGGCGCGCGAGTTTCTCGCTGACCTTCGGAAACGCGCTGGCCGTCAATTTGTTGCTCCGTACTTTGTGGCTCGCATCTTTACTGGCCTTGGCGAAAAAGAGCAGGCCTTCGCGTGGCTCGAGAAAGCCTACGAAGTCCGCGACGAATGTCTCACCTGGCTGAAAGTGGATCCCACGATGGACCGCCTGCACGCTGACCCGCGCTATCCGGACCTGCTGCGGCGTCTTGGCCTCCCCGCCGAGGACCGCCGATGAGCCCCTTGCACGTCTTGGTCTGCGGTACCAACTACGGCAGGATCTACCTCGAGGCCATCCGCATGGGCGGGACGGGGTACCATTTGGAGGGAGTTCTCGCCCGCGGTAGTGCCCGCTCACAGCACGTGGCCCGTGAATACGGCGTCCCTCTCTATCTCCGCGTCGAAGACCTGCCGCCGGGTATCGACTTGGCCTGTGCGGCCATGGGCTCCTCCGGCTCCCACGTGGTTCTCAACCTGCTCGGGCGGGGTATCCATATCCTGTGCGAGCACCCCCAGAAACCTAATCACCTCCAGCTCGCTCTCGAGGCCGCAGCCTCTCACTGTCTATGTTTCCACGTCAACGGGCACTTCGCCGACTTGGAAGCCGCTGCGGCATTCATCCGCACTTGCCGCCAGCAGAGCCATACCGCGTCTCCGTCGTTCTTCCACGTAATGGCCACCGACCGCTCGTTGTACGCGACGCTGGACATCCTCCGCAGAGTCTTGGCCTCATTCGCCGGTTCCGAATTTCACATGACCAGCCGTGTGCCTCCTTTCATTATTGTGCAGGGCCTCCTCGGGGGCGTGCCCACCACTTTCCATCTGCAGCGCGGCGCCGATGGTCACCCGTTGCCCGACGCCAGCCCCTCCTACCTGGTTGATCATCGCATCGCCGCGGGTTACCCTTCCGGGACTGTTACCTTGCTGTCCTTAAGCGGCCCAGTTGTCTGGAATGCGAACCCAAACCGTGCCATCGACCCCAGCGAGGTGCTCTTCACGGTGGTTCACCAAGAATGCGCCTTCAGCGCCGGAATGCTCCACAAGGAGAGGATCGCCGCCAACCTCGCTGCCATCGTCGCGGTCGCGAAAAGCATACGCCATCGCAGTACGCCCCCCGACCAGACGCCAGCCTACTTGCTCGACGTGAGTCGCGCTTGGGAAACCCTCGGCGGCTTGCTGTAATCTTGGCGTCCAGCCTGAGGGTGTTCGGCCGGCATTTGAGCCGTTGTTAGTACGCCGTGCCATAGCGAGGACGTGTAAGGTTCTGCGCGACTCTCTTCGTAGCAGGGCTAGACTTTGCGGAATCTCCACAGCCGGTAGGAGAAGTACCCGGCAGCTAACGTGATCTGGACAAGCTTGAGCCTCTGGACAACTTCCTCCACAAATTCGCGATTCGTGTCGCTGCTCATCGCGCGAATCGTTTCCACGAATCCTTCGTTGCTTGTCAGGGCTTGGAACACGGGCTCGCTGATGTCTTCTTCCGACAGCAAGATAAACGGGGCCACATCGAGTGCTTCTTTTCTACGTTTCCAATCCAACTCCACGAACTTCAGGAACCACAGGTCTGCGTAGCAGAACACCCCCTCCGGCTTGAGCACGCGGTGGACTTCCGCAAGGAACCGCTCGAAATGCGGATAGCAGTGCGAGGACTCCAAGTTCAGCACGACATCGAATGCTTCGCTGCAGAAGGGAAGCTGCTGGGCATCGCCCTGCAGGAAAGTGACGTTAGGCAGACGATGCACAGCCTGGCAGAACCGCAGATTGGCCTCGCATAGATCGATGCCGTAGATTTTCTTCACTTGCGTGTAGCGTGACAAGTAGTAGCAGTTCCCGCCCCGACCCGAACCCACCTCCAGCACCGTCCGTCCGGTCAGTTC
>UEXW01000165.1_pt1 | contig 21908 bp, 21 predicted proteins | sample 4301151 | NCBI WGS metagenome assembly UEXW01 (sample SAMEA4773176, study PRJEB27434) | metagenome | biome: 2259; feature: agricultural soil; material: soil | place: USA | collected 2014-09 | depth 0.25 m | reverse complement strand
CGCCCGCACTGGAAACCCCCGCGTGTCCAAAGCGGTCGTAGAGAGAACGCTTTTCGCCGTCAATCAAGACCGCATAAGCTTCAGTCAGTTCCTTGAATTTCTCTTCAGCATCCGGATTGTTTGGATTGCGATCGGGATGGTACTGCATGGCGAGCTTGCGGTAGGCGCTTTTGATCTCCTGCTCGGCGCAGGTTCGCGAGACGCCTAGCACCTCGTAATAGTCGCGCTTGCCGTTACTGGTCAGAATGGCTCTCTCCTGTCTACGAAGAACCCTTTTATCCTAATGCTTGGAGTTTTTCGCCACTCTCACCATGGCGGGGCGAAGCAGGCGATCTTTCAGCTTGTAGCCGCGCTGCAGTTCATCAATAACCTGGTGATCGGGCACGTCGGTGGTTTCCACCATCTCGATGGCTTCGTGAACGTGAGGGTCGAAGACTTCACCTTTGGCAGGCACCGGACGAACTCCCAGCTTCGCCAGGGCATCCTGCAGCTGCTTGTAGATGAGTTCGATGCCGCCGCGAAACTCATTCGCCTGACTGGCCGGAGCCTGCAGGGCGCGCTCGAAGCTGTCGAACACCGGTAGCAACGTCTTGATAGCGTCGGCAGTCGCGAAATCCCGGAATTCCTGCTGCTCACGCGCGGCGCGCTTGCGAGCGTTCTCGAACTCGGCTTGAGATCTCGCAAGGCGGTCGAGCAGTGTATCCCGTTCTGCTTTCAGTTTCTGCAATTCTGATTCAGGCGCCGGCGACACGACCTCCGGCGCGGCCTGCTTCCCTCCCTCATCTCCCTGGTCCGAGGCGGGTAGTTCGTGCTCGATGTCCAGTTCCTGCGGGTCCACTTGCGATTTTCCGTTTGTCTTCACCATAAAACTATTCCGATTCGTTCAAAATTCTGTCGAAGAGGCGCGCAATGTAGGAGACGGCGGTCATGGTGTGCTGATAGTCGATGCGCGTAGGTCCGATGACGGCCAGAGAACCCATGACTTCGTTGCCCACACGGGCGGGCGCGCCGATCAGCACGAAATTGCTCATCGAAGGCAAGGCCTCATCCAACCCGATGACAACGCGCACGGCTTCCTGCCTGGTATCGAGATAAGCGTTCAAGAGTCGAACAATCTTGCCCTTCTCCTCCAGCGTCTTCAACATCTCTTGCAGGCGCTGACGGTCTTGCTCGTTGGCCACCAGATTGGATGCACCTTCCACGAAAACCGCTTCGCCACCCGGCTCAGCCGTGAGGGCGCCTTGCTTGTAAAGCTGCTCGAGCGACTGCATCAGCCGATCGTATTCGCTGCGCTCATGTTCGATGCGGCGTTGCAATTCCGCACGCATGTCGTCCATGGTCCAGCCGCGGAAGTTCTCGTTGATATAGCGAGCGGCGACATCCAGATCGGCTTGAGCAATATCCAGCCGCAATAGGCGATCGCGCACGAGGCCCGACCGCGTGACCACAACGGCTAGCACCTTCTGGTCGGCGAGACGCGAGAAATACACATGCTCCAGTGCATTCTTGGGGCCGGAGGCTGCAACCGCCACACCCACGTTCTTCGACACCAACGAGAGCACGCGGGAGGTGCGCTCCATGAACTCCTGCACATCGGTGATGCCGGCCAGCGAGTCGTGGATGATGTGCTCATCCTCGTGCGACAAATGCGCCTCGCCGCTGATCTGCTCGACGTAGTAGCGATAGGCCTCCGTGGTGGGAACACGTCCCGCGGACGTGTGCGGCTGGTCGAGAAAGCCTGCATCGGAGAGATCTGCCATCACGTTGCGAATCGTCGCCGAACTCAGACCTTCACGGTTGGAACGTGAAAGCGCACGTGAACCCACAGGCTCCCCAGTGGCGATGAACGTCTCAACGATAGCGGTTAGAATTTCGCGTTCCCGATGACCGATGGAACTCGGCGGTACCATATCTTCCTTGTATCATCTCCGGCGGGGCGGTGAAAGTGACAACCGCATTTCCGACCTTACCATGTAAATTGTTTAGATGCTTGTACTTAGATCAAGATTCAAGCCGCTCCCCTAGTTCGATTCTAGGAACTTGAGCGAAGTATTGTCAAGCCTTAGCACTCAGCATCATCGAGTGCTTCCGCGGCGCTTGTTGTCGCAACGTCTGCGGTATGCTGACACTCGACTCACGTTCCCTTTTGCGAGCACGCAGAATGTTATGACGAGAAAACTTCACGTGGCGGTCGTGGGTGCCGGCGTTTTCGGCGGATGGACCGCTCTCTGTTTGTTACGCCGTGGCGCACGCGTGACTTTAGTCGATGGCTGGGGACCGGGGAATTCCCGGGCAGCGTCCGGCGGTGAAACGAGGGTGATTCGCGGCACGTATGGGCCCGAGCAACCGTATACCAGGATGGCCGCGCGCGCTTTAAAGCTCTGGCGTGAGAACGAACGGAAATGGAAGCGGCAGTTCTTGCACCGCATCGGAGTGCTATGGATGGCAGCGGGCGGCGACGACACGTGGGAACGAGGCTCGCTGGCTGCGCTGAAGGAAGCCAAGATTCCATATGAGCGTCTGTCTGCCCGCGAACTGGCAAAACGATGGCCGCAGATTAATTTCGAGGGTGTTGAGTGGGGTGTGTTCGAACCCGAGAGTGGATTTCTTAGGGCGCGCGCTGCCTGCCAGGGGGTCGTAGAAGCCTTCGTGGCCGAAGGCGGCAAATACCGTCAAGCTGCTGTACTCAGTAATGGGTTGGAGTCCGGTTCGCAGAAAAACGTAAGGCTGTCGGATGGTTCTGTGCTCCAGGCCGATCGCTACGTTTTTGCTTGCGGGCCTTGGATGGGAACGCTGTTTCCACAGACGATCGGACAAAAGATCCGAGCCACCAAGCAAGATGTTTTCTTCCTCGGAACGCCACCGGGTGACGCACGTTTTGATGACCGGCACCTGCCGGTATGGGCCGATCACCGCGGACGATTCATGTACGGCATTCCCGGCAACGAGGGGCGCGGATTCAAGATCGCCGACGACACGCGCGGGGCTGAGTTTGACCCAACTACCGGTGAGCGCAAAGTGAGCGAGGAGCGTCTCCGGGTGGCCCGCGAATACGTTGCATTTCGCTTCCCCGGAATGAAAGATGCGCCGTTGCTGGAAACCCGCGTTTGCCAGTACGAACAAACGCCGGACAGTCACTTCATCATTGATCGCCATCCGGCGGCAAAGGATATATGGCTGGTCGGTGGCGGCTCAGGGCATGGATTCAAGCACGGACCGGCGCTGGGAGAGATGGTGGCGGAGTGGGTGCTGCAAGATGGAGAGGCAGAACCTTGCTGGAGGCTTAGTCGGTTTCAACGTTAGGTGGAAGTCAAAGCCCTAACCGCAGAGGTCGCTGAGAAATGCCGCAGAGAACGCAGAGGAATTTCTCGGCTTGTGTCCGCGGAATGAGGACTACGTTAGATATTTACTGAATCTGAATCACACTTTCAGGAGCGCTGGTCCGGATCTCGTCGAGCCTCGCAATCACCTTGCGGGTGAAGTCATACAGCGACTTGGCGTGGGGAGAGTTCTCTCCCTCAAGAACGGCCGGCTTTCCGGTATCCCCCGCCTTGCGTAGTTCCGGGTCGAGTTGAATGCTGCCTAGGAACGGCACTCCAAATTGCTGGGCGGTTCGCTCCGCACCTCCGCGCGAGAAGATGTCGATTTCGTGATTGCAGTGCGGGCAGACGAAGTAGCTCATGTTCTCGACCACCCCAACCAAGTCCACTTTCATCTGCCGGAACATCTCGATCGCCTTGCGTCCGTCCTGCAGGGAGACGTCGGAGGGCGTGGAAACTACCACGGCACCCGTCAGTGGCACTGTTTGAATGAGGGACAAGGCAACATCACCGGTGCCGGGTGGGAGATCAATTACCAGGTAGTCGAGTTCTCCCCAGGCCACCGAACCCAGGAACTGGCGGATGATCTGGTGGAGCATGGGACCGCGCCAGATGATGGGCTTGTCGCCCGGGTTCAGAAAACCAACCGAAATCACTTTCAGTCCGAAAGCCAGAATGGGCTCGATGCGGTCATTGCTGACCGCCTTCGGCTGGGCGCTGGTGCCGAGCATCAAGGGGACGTTGGGGCCGTATACGTCCGCGTCCAATAAGCCGACCTTGTGACCCAACTTTGCCAAGGCGACGGCGAGGTTGACTGACAGCGTGGTCTTCCCGACTCCACCCTTTCCCGAACCGATGGCGATGATATTGGCGACGCCGGGTAGGGGCTGCGGCGCGGGCGGTTGCTGACCGGGATGATGCATATGGCTCACGAGAACACGCTCCAGAATCGGCGCGAAACATTAGCCGAAGCTTTGATTATACAAGTGGATTGGAGGCTCTGGCTTCTAGGGTTGGGCTCTAGGCTCTGGGCTCCGAGGCCTGGGTTTCGGACCCGGCTTAACAAAACGGCACCAGGGCAGCCCAGAGCCGAGAGCCCGCTTTCGCATGTGCTACACCGCCAAATACCCGCCATCGACCGGCAACACCGCACCAGTCATCCAGGACGATTCATCGCTGGCCAGAAAGACGGCTAGACCAGCCATATCCTCCGGCTGACCGAGGCGACCGATGGGATGGACCGAGAGGCGCTCCATACGTACGGCAATCGGATCAGGCGCCTTGCGGATGACCTCGGCGGTAAGGTCGGTTTCCACAAACGAGGGGCAGAGCGCATTGACACGGATGTTTTCGTGTCCGTAGTCAATTGCCATGCACTTGGTCAGCAGGACTACAGCGCCCTTCGACGGGGCATAAGCCGCCCGCTTGCGTGCTCCGTTAATCCCGAGGACAGAGGCCACGTTGATGATGGAGCCTCCACCGGCTTTCCGCATGTAGGGCAACACCGACCGCGAGAGCAGCCACAAGCCGCGAACATTTATGTTGAAGGTCTGGTCCCACTGTCTTTCGGTAATTTCTTCAGCAGTCCCGATGTGAAGGATGCCGGCGTTGTTTACTAGCACGTTGAGCCCGCCGTAGCGCGCAGCCGTTTCGTCTAGGATTCGGTCGATGTCGCGCTGCTGAGAGACGTCGGCGGCCAATACGAGAGGCACGCCACCAGCGTCCTGGCTGACGGCCTCTAGCAATTCCCTGCGGCGGCCCACGAGCGCGACCTTCGCGCCTTCCCGAGCACAGGCAAGCGCTATTGCGCGGCCGATACCGGTACCCGCGCCGGTGATGAGCACAGTTTTGTTTTTGAGGCGAGACACGCGGACTAATCTACCAGCAGACCGAAGAAAAGGTAGGCATGCTGAACCGTTCCCCTCTCAGTAGCCGCCGCCCCCGAGTTGGACTTTCCCGCGAAAGGTGCGATAGATGTAAACGAAATAGCCCAGGGAGAGGATCATGCCGGGCGTCCACCAGACCAGGCCCACAGCCAATCCATGGTGCCCTGCCGCTGAATTATGAATGGTCAAGCTATACGACGGGTCGGTACTTGCAGGCAGTATTACCGGGTAAAGCGCGAACACCGCGCCTACAAGCATCCCGGTGATGTACCCACAGGATGCCAGGAAAGCTGCCAACTCTTTCCCCTTTCGCGTCCAGACAAGCATGAGCACCAGGCTGCCGAACACGATGATCGGGATCAGAAACCCGATTGGATAAGCGAGATAGTTTTCCTTAATCGAAGGGCGCACGAACCAGGTCGCCACCAGGCTGATCAAGGTGAGTACGAGTTGCAGGGGCCACACAACGATGGTCGCGCGACGCGCGCGTTGGCCTAGTTCTCCATCCGTCTTCAACGTCACGTACAGGGCACCATGCGCTGTGAGCGTAACCAAGGCCACCACACCCGCCATGACCGTGTACCAATCCAGGATTCCGGGATGCGGCCCGAGACGGAAATTTGTCCATAGAGCTTCGAAGAAATAACCATCAGGGCCGAGCGGCACTCCACGAATCACATTCCCCAAGGCGGCTCCAAAGAAGATTGCGAGCAAGGCGCTCGAAACGCTGAACATGACATCGAAAAATCGCTGCCACACTGGATTGTTCACGTGCGCACGCAACTCGATGCCGATACCCCGCAGCATGAGAAGCCATAGCACAATCATCAGAGGCAGATAGAAGCCGCTGAAGGCAGACGCATAGAGCTGCGGGAAGGCGAAGTACAGCGTGCCGCCCGCAGCCAACAGCCAAACCTCGTTACCGTCCCAAACCGGCCCAATCGACCGCAGGACCTTGCGCCGCTCGTCGCCCGTCTTTCCTACCATGAGGTAGAGGATCCCTGCGCCCAGGTCGAACCCATCCAGCACCACGTAGGCAGCGATCATGACGGCAACAATAACGAACCAGACTGTTTCCATCGTCTCCTCTAGTGGCCCGCCTCGGGCACTGTGCTTGGGCCGTTCTCAATTTCCCGGCGTACGAGGAAGAGGAACAAGATGCCCAGCACCATGTACATTCCCATGAACCCGAGAAGCGTAAAGAGTCCGTTGCCGGCTGAGACCATCTTCGAATAGCCGTCCGAAGTCCGCATCAGACCGTAGACCAGCCAAGGTTGCCGGCCGATCTCCGCGGTCATCCATCCGGCTGTATTTGCGATGTAGGGAAATGGCAGGCTCAGCAAAAGGATCCAAAGCATCCAGTGGGCGTCGAACAGCTTGCCGCGCCACAACAGAAATGCCGAGACCACCATGATTGCGATGAAGATCGTCCCCAGGCCCACCATGATGTGGTAGCTGTAATAGAGAAGCGGGATGTTGTCGGGCCAGGTATCTGGCGGAAAGGAATTAAGTCCACGCACCTCGGCTTCCCATCGGCGGTAGGTGAGAAAGCTCAGCATTTTGGGAACGACGAGGGGATTGTCGATCCTTCGGGCCGGCACGTCAGGTTGGCCGATGAGAACAAGTGGAGCTCCCGGTCCGCTTTCGAAGAGTGCCTCCATGGCGGCGAGTGACACGGGCTGATGTTCGGCAAGCAGTCGGCCCTGGCCGTCGCCGGTCGGGAAAAGCTGGATGATGGTGAAAACGAGCCCCGCCATAACTCCTACGCGGAGGAAGATCCGGCCATGGTCCTGGTATTTTCCCCAAAGCAGGTAGAAGGCGCCTAGCGATGCCATGACGAACGCGCCTGTGATCACCGCACCGCTCATATTGTGCGCGTATTGCCACCAGGCCCACCGGTTCAAGACCAGCTCCCAGAAGCTGCTCAATTGCACCGAGCCATCGGGGGAAGTTGCGTAGCCCACGGGATGCTGCATCCAGGCATCCGTGGCGATGATGAAGAACCCTGAGAGCCAAGAGCCCAGGAACACCGCCACAGCCGACCACCAGTGCCCTTTGGGAGTGAGTCGCTTCTCCCCGAACAAGAACAATCCAAGGAACGCCGACTCCAGAAAGAACGCGAACATGCCTTCCATCGCCAATGTCTGGCCAATCACTCCGCCGGCAAATCGCGAAAAATGCGACCAGTTCGTGCCGAACTGAAATTCCATAGGAATTCCAGTCACCACGCCGATTACGAAGTTGATTCCAAAGATGCGCGCCCAGAAGCGCGCGGCCTGATTGCAGGTTTCGTCGTTGCGGCGGAGCCCGATCGTCTTCAGGATCACGATCAGAGGCGCGAGGCCCATGGTGAGTTGTGGGAACAGGTAGTGGAAGGTGACGGTAAACGCAAAATGCAGCCGGTGAATCAGGAGTGCGCTATCCATACTGGCTGTCTCGCTGTCGCCTCAAAACGAGCATTATGCCGACCGCCGTTGCCGAGCGGATGTGACGCGCGTCACACGGATTGGGACCTAAAGCCTATTTCGATCGCGACGCTCCTTCTCCGCGCGGCGAATCTCGCGGCGCCGTCCGGCATCGTCGTAGCGCTGTCGCTCTTCGTCAGTTTCGGGGATCACGGGTGGAACCACGATGCGGCCTCCCTTGCCATCCACAGCAACGAAAGTCAGATGCGCGGAAGCAACGTGCTCCCGCTTATTTTGAATGTTGTTTTCAACCCACACCTTGACTCCCACTTCCATCGAGGTGCGGAAAACACGGTTTACTGAGGACCGCAGAATGACCAGCGACCCGACGTGCACGGGCACCAGGAAGTCGATGTGATCGACCGATGCCGTGACCACATACGTGCGGGAATGCCGATGGGCTGCCAGAGCACCCGCCAGGTCGATCCAGTGCATCAGTCGTCCGCCGAGAAGAGCGCCCAGGACATTGGCGTCGTTGGGGAGCACAAATTCCGCCATCTCGGATTGCGAATTACGCACGGGGCGAGGTAAAAGCACCGCAGCGTCAGTCATGGAGGCTTTCACTTTGTAGGATGGAATGAGAGCGGGTCTTTTGCAGCCAGGATGCCATGAAGCATTCCGCCATCTTCTGGATGCGGGGATCGTTGTGCGACCGCGCCCACCGGTCTACGGAAACGACGTACTCGAGCCTGCCGTGTTCGCACGGGAGGTGATTCTTCTCACACACGTAGGACAGACTGATTCGCGATTCTTGCTCTCCCGACACCGCAAATCGAACCGCGTCCCAGACGGGTTGCTGCGGGAGGCGCGAACATGTCGCGTAGCCAAGGTTGCAGCCATCCTGCAGTTGCTGGATGTCCGGAACAGTGCCCTCATGACCCGGCGCGGTGCACTGGCCTTCCCAACCAGATCCCAACGGTAGGCGCGATGGATGAATCCACACGATATTTTCTGACCTTCGGGTGGGCATGAAAAAGGGGCAGGCCAAAGCTCTTGGGCTCCTTTAGCTGATTCGCTGGACGTAGTTGCGCCGGGACATTGTACTCAGCATGTGAGGCTCGATGCCAGAGCGGAATACCCCGATGTGCCTCTCACCCTGAGCCGGGGGGAGCTCGGCGCTCGACAAGACCGTGTAGTAATCTGGTTTCCGGAGAAGTGAGAACTACCCTATGGACCGTGTTGCCATGCTGACCGAGATTCTTACCCAGAATCCGAATGATGCCTTCGCCCGCTACGGGCTTGCTTTGGAGTATTCCAACACCGGCGATGTCGACCGGGCGCTGGACGAGTTCCGCAAGCTCCTTGCGGCTCATCCGGACTACACGGCAGGGTATTTCATGGCGGCGCAGGCGCTCGCACGAGTCGAGCGCATTGCTGAAGCGAAGACAATGCTGAGCGACGGCATCGCTTCCGCGCGGCGGACCGGGAATTCCCATGCGCAATCGGAAATGGAAGGGATGTTGGAGACTCTAGGGTAGTTCTGGAAGCGAAATCACGAAAACGCGCTACGGAACCGGAACGTGCGCGCGCCTGTCTACTCGTTCCAGTTAATGGGCTTTATTCCGTCGGCTTTGCCAATCGCAACATTGCTTGCTCAACGAGTCCAGGAAAAAGTTGGTAGAGCTTCACTACCGGATACATCGTCCAGGGAACGATCACTTCCCTCTTCCGCTTACGATATCCCGACAATGTCGCGCGAGCCACGCGTTCCACGGTAATGCCCCGCACGGTCGAGGGCCGCACTTTCTTCAGTTCACTCCCACGCACCGCATTGGCACTGAAATCGGTCCGCACATAACCGGGGCAGACGGTCAGCACATTGATGTTGCGCTTCCGCAGTTCAATCCGTGCAGCCTTGCCCATGGCATTCATGGCGAATTTGCTGCCGGAATAGGCTGCGCTGTACGGCAGGGGCACGTGACCCGCAACACTTGAGATGTTGATGATGGTGCCGCCGCCCTGTTCCTTCATGACCGGAATGACGGCCTGCATCGCGGAGATCGTCCCGAACAGATTCGTCTCAAACAAGTCGCGGCAGGCGCCCATATCCATGTGGGCGACGGAATCAATCAGTCCGTGACCCGCGTTGTTGACCCAGATGTCGATCCTCCCGAAGTGGTGGAGCGTGAGGCTGATGACTCGGTCGATCTCTTCCCGATGGCGGACATCGCAGGAGATCGCCAGGGTGCGCTCGACTTGTCCTATACGCTCCCGAGCCAGCTCGGCCCGGCCGGCATCGCGAGAGAGCAGGACGACGCGCGCCCCCTGATGCGCGAAGATTTTTGCAATGGCTTCGCCGATCCCCATCGAGGCTCCCGTAACCACCGCGACTTTGCCTGTCAATTGCATGTCAGGCTTTTAGTTGCCGGACGGTCGGAAGTCAAGCCACCGCTGTACAATCTCAGCAAAGCCAGCCTCTCTGTGGCCGGTCTCCGGAGGTTTCGTGGGTTCCCTGTTGCCTTTGTTTCCTCTCGACGTGGTGCTGTTTCCGGGCGCACCGCTGCCTCTACACATTTTTGAACCGCGCTATAAGGAGATGATCGGCGAGTGTCTGGAGAAAAAGCTGCTCTTCGGAGTCGTCCGGGCGCAGGAAACGAATCTCGCGGATATCGGATGCACGGCGGAAATCCTCGCCGTGACCAAGAAGTATGACGATGGCCGCCTCGACATCGTCACGCAGGGTCGCGAACGGTTCGAGATTCTTGAACTCAATCAAGAGCGTACGTTTCTGCGGGGTGAAATCGTCTATGTCACCGACGAACCGGAGAAACCGACCCCGGACGAGATCGATCATGCCGTCGAGTTACACCGGCAAATCATGATGCTTGCCAATTCCGAGCAGGACTTGCCGGATAACGAAGATTCGCCGCTTTCCTACCATTTGGCGGGCTCGCTGCCGCTCGACCTGGACTTCAAGCAGAAGATGCTCAGCCTGCGCTCCGAGGCCCAGCGGATCCAGATTGTCATTACCTACTTCGAGGGCATCCTGCCAAAGCTCCGTCGGGCTGTGACCATGCGACAGAAGGCGGGCGGAAACGGGCACGCTCACTGAAGACGGTCCCTGTTCACTGAAATCATGCGATACAGCTTCGACGCACCACGAAGGCCGTAATGGTGCCGGGCGTATAATGTAAAAACAGAGTAGTTTTTTGTGGGGGTCCCCGTTATGAGTCTTCCTCGCACTCTGGGCGAGTTGCGACATAGTCCTTTTTCCGAACAGCAATTGCGGAACCGACGCGTGAAGGATGAACTGCGTGAGAACCTGGTCTCGAAACTGCGCGGGAACTGCCCTGTATTTCCGGGAATTGTGGGCTACGACGACACGGTCGTGCCGCAAATCGTGAACGCGATTTTGTCCCGCCACAACTTTATCCTTCTGGGGTTGCGCGGACAGGCCAAGAGCCGCATCTTGCGCGCGTTGACAACCCTGCTCGACCCCCAGGTGCCTTACATCGCCGGTTGCGAGATTCATGACAACCCGTACGTCCCCATCTGCCGGCGTTGCCGCGACGAAATCGCAAAGCACGGCGAGCAGACTCAGATTGCCTACCTGGCGCCAGAAGAGCGTTACGTCGAGAAACTCGCTACCCCCGATGTCACCATCGCGGACTTGATCGGCGACATCGATCCCATCAAGGCGGCGCGCGGTGGCCACGAACTTAGCAGTGAACTGACTGTGCACTACGGCCTGCTTCCCCGTGCCAATCGCGGGATTTTCGCCATTAATGAACTGCCTGATCTGGCCGGAAAAATTCAGGTGGGACTGTTCAACATCATGCAGGAAGGCGATGTTCAGATTAAGGGTTACCCGGTTCGCCTGCCTCTTGATGTGGCAATGGTCTTCAGCGCGAATCCGGAGGACTACACGGCCCGCGGCAAGATCATTACGCCTCTCAAAGACCGCATCGGATCGGAAGTCCGCACGCACTACCCGGCAACCGTGGAAGAAGGCATCGCAATTACCGCACAGGAATCCTGGACGCAGCGTGACGGCTACAAATTGCACCTGCCGAAGTATGTGCAGGAAGTGATCGAGCGAGTGGCGTTTGTTGCGCGCGAGGACAAAAAGATCGATAAGCGTTCCGGTGTCAGCCAGCGCTTGCCGATTTCCGCGACCGAGAACGTTATTTCGAACGCGGAACGTCGTGCCATCCGGAACGATGAGAAAACCGTGGTGCCGCGCATCAGCGACATTTATGCGGCCATGCCGGCGATCACGGGCAAACTGGAGTTGGAGTACGAAGGCGAAATGAAGGGCGCCGATCACGTCAGCCGCGAGCTGATTCGTACTGCGATTGCGAAGACCTTCGACGAATACTTTAGCGGCGTCGACATGCGGCAGATCGTGCAGTGGTTCGATCTGGGCGGCGAAATCCAGGTTACCGACACCGCGGGAGCCAAAGAAGTGCTGGAGGGCGTAAAGGGGATTCAGGGATTGATGGAAAAGTTGAGCGCTCTGAACGTTTCGTCGAAAGACAACGTCGAAGCGCAGGTCTCGGCCGCGGAATTCATCCTGGAAGGCCTGCACGCCCACAAGCGAATCGGCCGCAGCGAGGAGCGCGTGTTTACCGCGGGTGAGAAGCAACCGAAGAAACAAGAGCAGCGCGGCTTCGAACGGGAGGAACCGTTCCGGGGGCGCAGACCGTACAACTAGCTGTTGGCTGATCGTCGTTAGCTGACGACCAAACGGTGAGCGTCGCGACTACCGGGATTTTTTCCACGACCGACGCGCGGTTTTGCTAACGACCAACGACTAAGCCATGAAACGCATCCGCTACAGCAAGTACGTTCCCGATCTGGCGGGCGAGATGAGCATGGAAGATCTGCTCAGCGCGCTTTCGGACTATCTCCTGCAGAGCGGATTCCAGAACTACATGTTTTACGATCTGCCCGAAGGCGAGCAGACCCTGGATGCGTTGCGCCAGGCCATCGAGCAGGCCTTGCTCGACGGCGATCGTTTTGATGAGGAGATGCGGGAGCGCCTGCAGCAAATGCAGATGGATGGCACGCTCGATGAGTTGATCGAGAAGCTCATTGAGCGCATGGAGCAGGAAGATTTCATTTCGATCGAAGATCCTCCGGATCCCTCCAAGGCATCTGCGACCGGCGGCCAGGTCGGCGAGGGCCAGCCGCAGACCAAGTTCGAGATCACCGACAAGAGTCTCGATTTCCTGGGTTACAAGGCCTTGCGGGATCTGCTGGGCTCGCTGGGAAAATCGAGCTTTGGGCGTCATGACACGCGCGATATGGCTACCGGTGTGGAGGCCAACGGAGCCTCCAAGGTATATGAGTTTGGCGACACTTTGAACCTGGACATCACGGCAACGCTATCGAGTGCCATTCAGCGCGAAGGATTGACGTTGCCTCTGAACATTGAATATTCGGATTTGAATGTCCATCAATGCGAGTACCAGTCGTCTTGTGCGACCGTGCTGATGCTGGACTGCTCGCATTCCATGATCCTGTACGGCGAAGATCGGTTTACGCCGGCGAAGAAAGTGGCCATGGCGTTGTCGCAACTGATCCGGACGCAATACCCGGGCGATTCACTCTCCTTGGTTCTGTTTCACGATTCGGCGGAGGAAGTACCCCTGACGCAGTTGGCGCGCGTAAAGGTCGGCCCTTACTACACCAACACTCGCGAAGGCCTACGCTTGGCGCAGCGCATCCTGCAACGGCAGCGCAAGGACATGAAGCAGATCGTCATGATCACCGACGGCAAGCCTTCCGCGCTGACGCTCGAAGATGGGCGCATTTACAAAAATGCTTTTGGACTGGACCCGCTGGTGGTTGGGCAGACGCTGGAAGAAGTTTCCAAGTGCAAGCGGGCCGGCGTGCTGATTAATACGTTCATGCTTGCATCTGACTATGGGCTGGTGAACTTCGTGCAGAAGGTCACGGAGATGTGTCGCGGGAAAGCGTATTTCACCACGCCGTATACGCTGGGGCAGTACCTCTTGATGGACTACATGTCGCGGAAGACGAAAACTATTCACTAGCTGTCGGCTGTCAGCTCTCAGCCTTCAGCTGCCGGTTCCAGCTTTTGCCGTACGCCTAAACTTTCTTCATGATCTCCTGCACCGCCCGGTAGGCCTGATCGATCGCGCAATCGGTGTACGCATACGCGCCTGCGTCGGCGTTCGCGATGGCCAATCGACCAAACGGCTTGCGGGCAACTTCGCACGGGACTTCTCCGCCTTCGAGCCAGAAGGTGTCGTACAGGGAGTTGTACTCGTAGGCGTAGCCGTGCGGCCAGCGATTCACGGTAATGGCCGCAATGTCGCGCGCGGGATCAAATCCGCTGGGACTGAGCGTGCGTGCCAGTTGCTCGCGAATCTGGCGCTCGATGGTTTCGAACCTGGTGTTGAAAAGCTCTGCCCTGCCCTTGCTGTGTTGTTGGCGCGCGGGCAGACCCGGCTTGCACGGGGTTTTCATCATGTGAACGACGACGGCGTCTTCCGGCTTTTGCGAACAATGGTAGTCGCCGATGCTCACCGGGAGGTCGAGATTGACTCCGGTGTGATAGCAGCCCGGAGCGTAGATCGAATTGGCTCCTACCTTCTGAAAGGCTGCCCAGTTTCTAAGGGCTACGTTCGTATAGAGCAACGGGACTTTTTGCGCGGAGCTAAGAGCTTCCTTCTGCTTGTCGGGAAGTTCTTCGCAGATGAACGGAATCACAACGTGCCAACAGGCAAGAACGCAGTTGGCGGCGCGGACAGTCCGAAGTTTACCGGCGTTCACGTAAGCGATCTCGACTTCTTTCGCGGACGACGGATCGCCGGCGTGCTTCACGCGCACCACGGTGCTGTTCAGGCGAATTCGCACCGGCGAGGAAGCTTCGTCTAGCTTGGCGTAGTTTGCGTTGGCCGTGACAACGTCAGTGACTGAGTTGCCAGGAATAGCGTCCGGGATTAGCTTGCGTACAATCAAGCGCGCAACGCTGGCGTTGCCATCCGGAAAGTGGAAGAAATACTTTTCGGCCTCTTCGTTGGGAATGGCGTCGCGGTTCATTCCTTTGCCCGGAGTGGGATCGAGGTTGAGCCCCGCAAAACCTGGTAGTTTGAATCCCCAGGCATCTTGCGCTGGGACGGCGTCGATACCGACCCCGAAGAGCGGGTGCGGAAACGCCTGGTACAACTTCACAATTTCCTGGCTCACGCCAATTACATCGGTCAGATACTTGGCGTAACTGATGCGCGCCAGGCGGGCTTTCTTCTCGTCCGAACTCAGTCCCGGGAAGTAGTCCTTCTTTTCTTGGTGGATCCTTTGGAAATCGCGTTTGGCCTCGTCGGAGAAAGGCGCGTCCGCCATAAATTTCTTCCAGGCCTCCGCATTGGTGCCGGGCTCGTCGCGGGTTTCACCGCCCGTTGGCGTAGGATTAACGACCAGCTTGTCGATGCCGAAGGTTTCCTTGTCGAAGAAGATGGAAGGCTTTAAGCCTTGCGAACGGTACAAGTCCCGCGCCATGTATTTGGGGAAAGAAGGAACATCAATCTGCAGCTCTTCGATCAGACCTTTGGCAACGGCGCTGTAAGGAGCAGGACTCTCGATGGAAAACGTTCCGCCAAAACCCAACATGGTGCGATTGCCGACGCGAAACTCGTTGCGCTTGGCGTGTCCTCCAAAGTCATCGTGGTTTTCGAGGATAAGGACCTTAGCATTTGCGCCAGCGACTTTTCGGAAGTAGTGTGCGGCGGAGAGCCCGCTGATGCCGCCGCCTACGATCACTAGATCGTAAACTTCGCCGGTGTCGGCGGGTTTTCCTGCTTCATCCCAGAATGCACCATCGCGCAGGCTGTGCATGACCTCAAACGATCCGACGTGGCTGCCCCGCAAGCCGGTCAGTGCTGGCGGGTAATACTCGGCGGATGTTTTTGCGTCATTGCCGAGCGCCATGGCGGATAACCAGTGTGGAGGCAGCAACGACGCCCCGGCGGTCAAAGCTACTCCGTTCAGGAAATCGCGCCGCGTGATCCTGCGGGCCATTCCCAGTTCTCGATCTCGTTTGTTTGACACGATGATGCGCCCCGGGGCATCGTTAAGAGTCAACGCGTTAGTGACTGCAGCTACTCTTTCTTCTCGGCCTGAACGGCGGCTTCTGCAGCCTGGAAACCGATTTTGCTGTGCGTGCCATCGCAGAACGGCTTGATGACGCTACCGCCGCAGCGGCACAAAGAAAATGCGGGCTTACCCGTAAGATCATACTTGTTGCCGTTTGCGTCTACGAGTTCGATCGCGCCTTCGGGAGCTTCCACTCGATAGGGACCATTTGGACGGACCGTGATTTTGACTTGAGCCAAGAGTACCTCCATGGGAATGATTGCTGGCGATATTGGAAAAGTCGCGCTGAGCAGCCTACGAAGATATCACGGCGCCTGGGTCCTACGCCGCCGCCCACTCCACCGATGGCAGGGCACGGTAAAGTTGCAGGTATTCGTCGATCATGCGCTTGTGATTGTAGCGGTCGCGCGCCCGCTGGTAGGCGCGGTTGGCATAGGCGCGACACTTTTCGCGATCCTCAGTCAACTCGCGGAGGGTGGAGGCCAGGCTGGCCGCATCGTTGGTACGGAAGTAGAGAGCATCGTCGCCCCAGATCTCGCGGAAGCTTGGGATGTCGTTGGCGACGATGGCGCAACGAGAAAGCGCAGCTTCCAGAGGCTCCATCCCGAAGGGCTCGTAGCGGGCTGTGGCTGCATACACGGACGCCCGGCTGTAAAGGTTGCGGAGCTGGGCCTCAGTCTGGGGACCTTTCAACGAAACGCACAACGCATCGGTCGCAACCTTCACGTCGGCGCGGATAGGAATGCGCGGCGCGTTGGCCGGGTGTTCCGCCCCCACGATACAAACCGAAATCGGATGCGTATGTTGGGTGAGCAAGTGGACCTGCTTGCCGGCATCCAGCATTCGTCCCACGGCCAAGACGGAATCTTCCTTACTGACGTAGGGATTGAAGAATATGGGATTCCGCCCGTTGTAAATCACCTGCTCGCGGGCCACCTGCACGTACGAAAGATGCAAGGCTTCCAGCATGCTTGCGGAAGGCGCCACCACGGTTGTAGCCCCTAACAAGCCGCGCACTAGTGCCTCGCGGTAACGGTGCAGCCAGCGGGCTGATTTTGGCTCGTGCCCATGCACGGCCAGCCACCAGGTAATCAGGTCACCGTGCGCAACCACGACGCGCGGCACGTCGACTGGAAGGTCGCCGTAGCAGAACTGATTCAGGTGTAGCACGTCCGGCTGAATTTCTTCGACCAGCCCCTGCAGGTACGCCGCGGATTCCTTATAGTCCTGCTCGCCTTCCTGCATCCACTCCAGACGAAATGCGGTGGGCCGATAGTCGAGCCCATGCAGGTTGTCCATCCACGAGGTCTGTTCAGGTAGCGGGACCTCTCCCAAACTGACCAGAGTCACCCGCAAGCCGCGGCTGACAAGTCCGCTGACCAGTTCGCGGGTATAGGTCCAGACCCCGGATAGGGTATCGGTGGTGACCAGAACGTGCATAGGGCCTAGGGTCTGCGGCTCTTCGAATGAATGTGCCGCGTCCGATGCATCTGGCCGTATTTTATGCGGAGCGTGGAAGGGTTTGCAGCATTTATTGTTGCCCCGCCCGGGAAGGAGTACCGCGGGCTGCAACAAATCTAGCCTCCGGCCATAAGGGGTGCCGTTTCAATATCTTCAATTGGGAAAAAACTGCATTTGCAGCGGAAAAAATTCTGTATTGACCCGCCAAGGCCTTAGGGGTTACGGTGAGCGCACCGGTAGTTTTGGTCGCTCGCCACTCGTGTGAAAGAAGCCTGGGGAAGACGAGTTGCCGTCCAGGTCCTTGAAAAGTCGCCACCAAAAGGTCTGGCCGCCCAGTTGCTGAGATATTGACTGACCGTCATATCCGCTGCGCGAGACAGAGAGTTTCGCCACTTCCGTGCTCCTGAAGTTTTGCTGTCCGTTCCTGCTGTTCTTCATAGGGCCCCGCTGGTGCTCGCCGGGGGCCGGCAATCAACTGTTAGTCCGCGAAAGAACAAGATCTGACGTGGGAGGATACGAGCATGGCTGACTTCTACCAGATGGGCGTGATTGCCACTCTGCACCGGCTAGGTGCAGGCGACGCGGGAATACTCGAGCGGCAACTGGAATATTTCTCGCGCCAGCAGCCCATCGCGTTGGTTCTGCCTGCCCTTTACTCCGAATTTGAGAAGCCGGCGATGGATACGATGATCGCCGAACTGAGCCAGGCAAGCTATGTCCGGCAGTTCGTTTTGTCTTTGGCGCAGGCCACGCAGGAGCAATTTGAAGATGTTCAGCGCCGCCTGAGCGTCCTGCCTGGGGACGTGCGGGTTCTTTGGCATGACGGGCCTCGCGTTCAGCGTTTGTACAAGACACTCGAAGATAACCGCCTGCAGATCGGTCCCGATGGCAAAGGCCGGCAGTGCTGGATGGCTTACGGCTACGTGCTGGCCAGCCGCAAGGCGTCCGTGATCGCCCTGCACGATTGCGACATCGTGAACTATAACCGCGATATGCTGGCCCGGCTCTGCTATCCGGTCGTTCACCCGGACATTGGTTTCGAATTCAGTAAGGGATATTACGCACGCCTCAGCCATCAAATGCATGGCCGCGTGACACGCCTTCTCATGACGCCGGTGATTCGGGCGCTGCAGTCCATCGTCGGCCATCTCCCATTCCTGATGTATCTGGACAGCTTCCGCTATCCGCTGGCGGGAGAGTTCGCCATGCAGGCTGACCTAGCGCGTGTGAACCGCACGCCGTCGGACTGGGGCCTGGAAGTCGGCGTCCTCGCTGAGGTCTATCGGAATTGCTCCATCCGGCGGATTTGCCAGGTTGACATCGCTGACAATTACGAACACAAGCATCAGGAACTTTCCCAGGGAGATCCCTCCAAGGGCCTGATGAAGATGGCCATGGATATTTCCAAGGCGCTATTTCGAATTCTGGCAGCGGAAGGCGTGAAGTTCGATGCAGGCCTGATGCAGACTTTGCTGGTGCGCTACCAGCGCATGGCGGAAAACAGTATTAGCCGATATCACGCGGATGCGATGATTAACGGCCTGATCTTTGATCGGCACGAGGAAGAAACAGCGGTGGAAACGTTCTCCCAGGCGCTCAAAATGGCTACGGACGAGTTTTTCGCCGATCCTCTGGGCACGCCCCCGATTCCGAACTGGATGCGCGTAAGCGCGGCTTTGCCGGGATTCATGGAAGACTTACGCGAGGCGGTCGATGGCGACAACCGGCCTGCGCATGTGGTCGGCATGAACGCGCCATTGCTCGCCCACAAGGAAACTGCCTAAACAGTCGTGGATGAGCTATTCCCATCTGAACTCAAGACGCGCCTCGACCAGATCGGCGAAGCCGATATTGTGGTGGGGATCCCAAGCTACAACAATGCCCGGACGATTGGCCACGTGGTGCGCGCTGTCTCCGTGGGATTAGCCAAACACTTTCCCAGTCGTCGCTCGGTCATCGTGAACTCTGATGGCGGCTCGAAAGATCAAACCAAAGACGTGGTGCTGAAGGCCGAGAGTGGGTCGGATGACCTGCTCCTGGTTTCGCATCCCATCCAGGTCAGCCATCGTATCAGCACGCCCTATCACGGCCTTCCCGGCAAAGGCAGCGCCTTTCGGACAATCTTTGCGGTGGCCAAGCAACTGAAAGCCAAGGCTTGCGTGGTAGTCGATTCCGACTTGCGCAGCATTACACCCGGATGGATCGAACTGCTGGCGCAGCCGGTACTGGAATACGAGTACGACTACATTGCCCCTTACTACCATCGACACAAGTACGACGGAACCATCACGAACGGCATCATTTATCCCATGACGCGCACACTATACGGGAAGTCGGTGCGCCAGCCGATCGGGGGAGAGTTCGGGTTCTCCGGTAGACTGGCCGCCCGCTATTTGGAAAAAGACGTCTGGGACACCGATGTCGCGCGTTTTGGTATTGATATCTGGATGACGGTCACAGCTATCGCTGAAGGGTTCCGCGTCGGGCAAGCCTATTTGGGTGCAAAGATTCACGACGCCAAGGACCCGGGATCAGACTTGACCAGCATGTTTCGGCAAGTGGTTGGCTCTTTTTTCAGCCTGATGGAGAGCTATGACGGCGTCTGGAAGGGCGTTCGTGCCTGCGAAGCTGTTCCGATGTTCGGATTTCCTTTCGAGGTGGGTGTGGAACCACTCACCGTAAACACGGATCGCATGATTCACGCTGCACAGCAGGGCGTCAAGGATCTCCACGAAATCTACAGCTCGTTTCTATCTCCCTCGACTCTGGGGGATCTAACCAAGTATGTGCATCGCAACGGCCAGGGTTTCCACATCCCCGACCAGCTTTGGGTTCACATGATCTATGAAGCGGCCATGGCCTATCACCACCGGCGACTGGACCGGGATCACCTGTTGCAATCACTGATCCCGTTATATCTTGGCCGTACGGCTTCCTTTGTTCTTGAAGTGACCGAAAGCACGGCTCCGCAAGTCGAAGAACGTATCGAACAGCTTTGCCACGTTTTCGAAGGCGAGAAGTCTTATCTCGCTCAAAATTGGGATGCCGCTGGAAAGGAGAAATTCCATGCGTAGCCTGTTGGACCGGATGTTTCTCGACCCGTTTCAGCGCCTGGTGGATCAGTCCGCGCATATCGTGCCCGTATTGGTCATGGTGCTGGTGACCATCGTTGTGGGTGGATTCATAGCCTTCGTCTTGCGATGGCTTACCTATCGGTTACTGCAAGTGTTGCGCTTCGATCGCCTGGTACAACGAACGGGATTTGCCAGCATGATCGAGCGCACGGGAGTGTTCCGTTCTCCGAGCGATCTTGGAGCGCGCTTCGTGCAAGCTATCGTGTGGGTCCTGGTAGCGCTGTTTGCTCTGAATGCGACCGACACTCCGGCCAGCGTCGAAATGGTGCGGCGTTTTGTCGACTACATACCCAACGTCATTGCTGCGGGTCTGGTCCTGCTATTAGGAGTAGTGGTCAGCCGGATGGTCTCGCGCAGTGCGCTGCTGGCCGCGGTCAACGCGCAGTGGCCGGCAGCCCGTCTGATCGCGGGCGGGGTTCGCGTTCTGGTGATGACGCTGGCGGTGGTGATCGCGCTTGAGCAACTTCGCGTCGGAAGTGTGGCCCTGTTGGTTGCATTTGCCATCGTATTTGCAGGTATCGTGTTCGCGATGGCGCTTGCTTTTGGGCTCGGGGCGCGGGATATGGCACGGCAATGGCTCGAAGCGAAGGTCCGATCGTCGGTCGCGGAGGAGGAGGTCTTCCGCCATCTCTGAGCGCAGTCGCACCCTCGTCTTCACCGATCTGGACGGTACCCTTCTGGACCACAATTCCTATGCCTGGGGCGGCGCTTCTCGCGCTCTCCGGGAGTTGCAGCGCCGCCGAATACCGCTAATTTTCTGTACCAGTAAGACGCCCACCGAAGTCAAGGCGCTGCGGAGAGAAATCGGCAACAGCCATCCGTTTGTTGTCGAGAACGGTGGAGCGCTGGTCATTCCCGCTGGATACTTTCCGACGATCGCTCCTTCGACTGCCGGCGCAAAAAACTACACTCTGATGCTTGGTCGTCCGTATGACGAACTGGTTCGTGAGCTGCGAGCGATCGCCCAGCAAACTGGAGTGGAAGTCTGCGGTTTTCATCAAATGACTGCCGAGGAAGTAGCGCGCACAACCGGCCTGACAGTAAAAGAAGCTCGGATGGCACAGCAGCGCGAAACCGGCGAGCCGTTCATCTTTCGAAATGCAACTCCGAAAAGAATTCGCGCTTTTCACCAGCGCGCCCGCGAGCGCGGCTACTCGGTCCAGAAGGGCGGGCGTTTCTGGCATTTCTCAGGCGACCACGACAAAGCAATTGCCCTGAGCGCCTTGATTGGTTTTTACCGGGTGGCCTGGAGAACTCCGATTCGCACCATTGCACTGGGCGATAGCGGGAACGACTTGCTGATGCTGCAACTGGTGGACCTACCGATTCTGATGCCTAAGCCGGATGGGAGTTTTGCGAAAGAGGTCACGGCGCAGATGCCGGACATCTGGCGCGCCAAGCAACCGGGATCTGCAGGCTGGTCTCTCGCACTGCTGCAGGCTCTGCGGGGGAACAAAGTGCGTAGTTTGAAGCGGGCACACAACGGCAAGAAGCGCGGTAAGAGTTAGGGCTTTGGGCTTTGGGCTTTGGGCTTTGGGCTTTGGGCTTTGGGCTTTGGGCTTTGGGCTTTGGGCTTTGGGC
>UEXW01000155.1_pt1 | contig 22155 bp, 23 predicted proteins | sample 4301151 | NCBI WGS metagenome assembly UEXW01 (sample SAMEA4773176, study PRJEB27434) | metagenome | biome: 2259; feature: agricultural soil; material: soil | place: USA | collected 2014-09 | depth 0.25 m | reverse complement strand
TAGCGATTTAGATGCTCAACCGCCGCGCGTGGGTGTATTTGAATTGTACTCCGAGGCTTGTGGGAAGCGAAAGGACGCGGCGCCCTGAAAGCGCGTCGAAAGTAACCACGGAAGGACAGGTACGGATGGGGGCGGAGTGTTATGTTCCCCGCCCCAGGCCTCCAATCGGTAGTTGGAAACTCCTAGTGTCGGAAGTGTCTGACCCCCGTAAAAATCATGGCCATACCATGCCGGTCGGCAGCTTCAATGACTTCCTGGTCCCGAACCGAGCCCCCAGGCTGAATGATCGCAGTAGAACCTGCCTTGGCAATCTCTTCTACCCCATCAGGAAAAGGAAAGAACGCGTCCGAAGCCGCCACAGTCCCCTTGAGCGGGAGCTGTGCCTTCATCGCGCCCAGCTTGCACGAATCCACCCGGCTCATCTGGCCTGCGCCCACGCCCACAGTCTGGCCATCTCGAACGTAGAGGATCGCATTGGACTTGACGTGCTTGCACACCTTCCAGCCAAACAGCAGCGCGCGCTTTTCTTCCGCTGTAGGCGGACGTTTGGTCACGACCCGCAGATCAGCCTCGGTGAGCGGACGGTGGTCGGCATCCTGTACCAGCATTCCTCCTGAGACGTTCTTGAGCACCCACTTTTGATCAGACGCCGTCACCTGGACTAAGCGAAGATTTTTCTTGGCGGCGAACTTGGCCTTGGCGTCATTGTCGAAACCAGGGGCGGTGATCACCTCGAGGAACAACTTGGCCATTTCCTCTGCAGCGGGGCCGTCGATAGCCCGATTGACGCCAATCACTCCCCCAAATGCAGAGACCGGATCGCATTCCAGCGCTCTCTTGTAGGCTTCGAGCAACGTCTTGCCGGTCGCGGTGCCGCAGGGATTGGTGTGTTTGATGATGGCCACGACCGGCTCTTCGAATTCCTGCGCAAGGTCCCAGGCCGCCTGCATGTCGACAATGTTGTTGTAGGAAAGTTCCTTGCCCTGCAGTTGTTGTCCGTTGGCCACGCCTTTGCCGGAGCCGTCGGAATACATGGCGGCCTTCTGATGCGGATTTTCTCCATAGCGCAGGTCCGTAACTTTCTGGAATGACATGCGCAGCGTGTGCGGAAATCCCTCCGCCGGCCGCAGGCCGAAGTGTCCGTTGGCATTTACGCGCTCGAGCGTGGAGGCGATCGCGGAATCATAGGCGGCGGTGGTGGCGAATGCCTTCTGCGCGAGCCGCCACTTGGTGGCTCCTGACAGCTCTCCTCCAGACTTCCCCATTTCTTCCGCCAGCGCTCTGTAGTCCGAAGGCGACGTAACCACTGCCACGTCTTGAAAATTCTTAGCGGCGGAGCGGATCATCGACGGCCCGCCAATGTCAATGTTCTCGATCAGTTCGTCGAAATGTACGCCTTCCTTGACGGCCGTCTTCTCGAAGGCGTACAGGTTGACGACTACCATATCGATAGGCTGAATGCCGTGCTCGGCCACAGCCGTTCGGTGAGAAGCATTCTCACGGCGATGCAAGATGCCTCCATGCACCTTGGGATGAAGCGTCTTAACCCGCCCATCGAGCATTTCGGGGAAGCCGGTGAGATCGGAAATATCTTTCACAGCGATGCCGGACTCGCGCAACAATTTGGCCGTCCCCCCGGTCGAAATCAGTTCGACCCCAAGGCTCGCCAACTGGCGGGCGAAGTCCACCAGCCCGGTCTTATCCGTCACACTTAAAATGGCACGCTGAATCTTCGCCATGAAACGCCTCGCTGAATGAAGGAATGGTGCTGCAGAAGGGGCGATGGAAGATTCTAACAGAGCAGCTGTTAGCTGGTAGTCGCGGTCACCCCAAGTCGCAAGGCGTCAGCCGTCAGCCATTCCCTTGCCAGTGAGCGTGCGACAAAGCGAATGGGCAGGGAATCCGTTTGAAGCATGGAAGAGCGTGAGGGAACAATTCAGGGAAAAGGTTTTTGGCGGTTCGGAAGGAAGGTGTGCTCGCGACTGAAGCCTGGCGACTGACGACTAACTTTTCGCCTTGGCCTTTAACTTGACGTGGCCATCCTGCAACTCGACGGAATACTCCACGACTTCGCAGCCGTACTGTTTGCGGATCTGGCTGGTCTTGTTCTTGACGAATGTGTTGAAGGAATCGAGGTTGCCCGTCACCGCCTCGCCTGATTTCTTCTTGGCCGCGACCAGCGCGTTGTAAAGCCGCTCGACCTGCTCGCTGTCCGTCTTCACGGCGGAACACTCGACGGTGAAAGAACGAGGCTCGGAGGATCCGCCACCTACACCATAGACGTGGGGATGCTGCGGAGCATGCTCTTCGGCGATGCGCACTCCTTGCACTGAAAGCAGTGCGTCCTGCGGCCGGCGATAACCTTCCTCGCGAATGCGACTCTTTTTGCGCCAGAGGTCGCTATAGATGGCATAACGCTGCGCCATTTCGTTGTAACGGAAGCGCTGCGAAAAGCTCATCCGCCCACCGTCGGAATTCTTCCGCAGCAGGGCAAGTACCTTCCACTCCAGATCGTTGGGCGGACGTTTGGCGGGATTATTAAAGAAAACCTCGTACTCGATCTTCAGCCGTCGAAGCAGCGAGTCCAGGTGATTCAATTCCTCGTCAATCGTCACAAGCGCCTCACCTGCGACTAGTGTAGGGATGGGACAACCGTTCGAGCAGATACCTCGCGGACACGAAGGGTGTGGAACGAAAGTAACCGGCCGCCAGCTGTCAGCTATCAGCTGGCGCCCTTCCGCAACGCCGGCAACCGGAGCTTGCCTAGTCGCCTGCTACGCCTTCTCTTTTGGGAATTCCGGTTCAAACGAGACACCCAACGGAAGTCCGCAGGGATCACGGGAATCTGAGGGCTGAGGGCCGAGAGCCGCGAGCTGAGAGTTGAGAGCTGAGAGTTGAGAGCTGAAAGCTACCGCGCTGAACTCGCCGCCATTTTCTTCACCATGGCGAGCACCAGCTTGCGATCGCTGTCATTGAGGCTGGTTGAGTAGCGACGAATCTGGCTGAGGAAACGCACTTCGTCTTCGGAAAGTTGGGGCAGGCCTTTCGATCCGTTAGCGTGGCCGGAGTCGGAGAAGAACTGCGAGAGCGGCAATTCCATGGCACCGGCGATCTTCGCCAGCGTATCCAGGGAGGGGATGGTATGTCCGTTTTCTACTCGGGAGAGGTAGCAGCGCAGCAGGCCAGTGCGCTTTTCAATGTCGCCTTGGGACATGCCCTTCTGCAGGCGGTAGTTCCGGATGGTCTCGCCAATGTTCATAGAGAGCACAAGCAAACGTCCAAGCCCGACAGATGGACTGCATAGTAACCAGAGTAGTACCGTCTGGCAAGTAGAAATTGCTGTGCAGTAAAATCGTTTGGAACGAACTGTTTGGCTGGTGGCGCACGATTGACGGCATGACTTTCCACTGTCGAGTGCTGCACCAGTTCCGTGAAAAAGATGTCCGGCCGGTTAAATTCGCGCTAAGTACTTGCTCGATCTAGCGTGACTGTTGGTTTCAGGACTATCATTCCAACAACGTAGTTACCGGCCTGATCGGTTGCGACGAACGCCACCACGTCGCTCAAGCCTCATGGATATGCAGCCCACTTCGCAGCTTCGACCGCTGTAAATATCTCCCGTAGGAGGAGTGATTGCAAATGCCTCAAACTGTAAGCGTGGCGCTTTGGGTCCGCCTGGACGCAAAAACCGGTAAAGAATCGAATGTCGAAAATTTTCTACGCGCAGCTCTGCCCCTGGTAGAACAAGAGCCGACAACTACCACCTGGTTCGCGATCAAAATGGGTCCTTCGACCTTCGGGATCTTTGACGCTTTCCCGGATGACGCTGGCCGCCAGGCGCACCTCGCCGGCAAGGTGGCGGCGGCACTGATGGAACAGGCTCCGGATCTTCTGGCGCGAGCCCCCCAGATCGAGAAGGTCGACGTGCTCGCCGTCAAGTTGCCCCAACAAAGCGTGGAGAAAGCTGCCTAGCGGAGTAGTCTGCAGGTTTCAGGAGTGCCGGCATTCTGACGGCAGTAAGGAGGGCGTCTTGCCCTCCTAGCGGGGAGGGAGGTCCCACTAGATATCCGCGCGACGAGGTCGCTCGTCCTGTCAGGCTACCAAGCCGCTCTAGTGTTTGAGTGTGCTCGCCAGGAAGTTGGTCGTGCGCTTCCACGCGTCGGCCGCATCGTCCGCCCGGTATCCGCTCTTGTTGTTCGGATTTTCGAACGCGTGTCCGGCGTCTGGATAAATCTTGATGTCAACTTTCTTGCCGGCCTGCTTCAAGGACTCTTCAAATTTCTTGACATCCTCCGGCGGAATTCCCTGGTCCTTGCCACCGAAGTTGCCCAGGATCGCAGCGTTGATCTTGCTCAACGCTGCCCGATCCGTTGCCAGGTGGCCGTAATTGATGACCGCCGCGGTCAAGGTTGGTTCTTGCAGCGCGACGTCAAGGGAGTATCCCCCGCCCATACACCACCCGATCGAAGCGATGCGATCTTTCTTCACGTTCGGAAGCGACTTTAGGTATTCCACGGCCGCGTGAAGATCGCGCAGAGCACGGTCCTCGGGAACTCCGCGCATGAGCTCATGGGCGGTGCCCGGATTGTCGGCCACCTTCCCACGATATAAATCGATGGCCAGGGCCGCATAGCCTTGATCGGCGAGCTTCGATGCCTGTTCTTTCACCCAGTCGTTCAGTCCCCACCATTCGTGAATGACGACGAGGCCGGGAAACGGCCCCTTTCCCGCAGGTTCGTAGAGAAGGGCTTTCACCGTCTCGTCGCCGCTCTTATATTCAACCTCCTTACCGCTCGCGGCGAAAGACGCCGTCAGCAGCACAAACAAACACGTCACCAGCAAGCACACTCGTGTCACCGAACATTTCATAGCGCACTTCCTATATTTGGAATTCATTGGTTCTATTATCTGACGCGCTCCCACGTGATCTGATACTGGTGCGGTCCTCCGTTCGGTGGCGTCTCTTTCTCAGACAGAATCAGGCGATCGCCTTTCATCCGAATGTTCCGGAACTGGTCGGTCCCAATGTAGTGCGGCCACGAGGCCATTTCCGGCCGGTGAATGACGCGGTTCTCTTTCTGCTGCACTTCGTAGGTGCCGCAGTAGGCAAACATAGCGTCGAAAGAATGCAGGCGCTCGGCTTCGGTGGGTTTGTCCGGATTTGCCCAGCGGGGATGATCCGGATTCGCGAGCGACACGCACATGTGCCCGGTCGTGTCGTACATCAGGTAGCCGATCGCATGAGGGCCCAGTTCGGGTACAGGCTGCAACGTCCCATCTGGCCGGATGGATCCAATGGAAATCAGGCGCCAGGTTCCGAGTAACTGACGGGCGAGAGGCACGGCCGTCTTGGTTGGCGAGGAACTCGGCGGATTCTGGCCCCCTAAGCCAGTCGTCAGCGCGAGTACGAGCCACCCGCTGGCAATCACAGCTCTCATATGTGCTCCTGTATAGCTTTCACGAGGCCCTCTTACCGCGCGTCTGCAAAGGCGTACTCGAAGTCGTAGGAGTGTTCGCCGCCGGGAGCAATATCGATCGTCATCTTCCCCGCAAGGCCGGTTAATTGATCCGTGCCGGAATCGGGCACCACGATGATATGCAAGTGCGGCGTCCCGCGATTCATGGTTGCGCTATGTTGCAGCACGAAACTGCCCTTGCGTCCCTTGAGCGTTCCCGTCACGCGCTCGATCGCTACATAACCGGCCGAGCCTTTCACCTGGGTCATGGCGCTCAGCATCTCGCCTTTGCTAGAGGCTTCAAGATCGCCGTGAAACTGCTTGTCGATCGACATGCGTGCCAACGTTTTGTCCGCGGCTTTGTCGGCCAGTGTTTCAGGAGTCAGTTTCACATCGAACTTTCCGCTTGCGTGGGTGGTCACAACTCGCTCCTGCTGAGGTGGATTGAAGGGCGCGGGACTTTGTGCATGACTCAGCCCGAAAGACACGCAGACGATGAAAACTTGAACCGATATCGTACGAGATGCGTTTGTCATCTTCACTCCGCTACGAATCCTGACTTAGGTCCAGTTCCATGTAAAGGGCGCCAGCAATGGGATTCGCACGGTACGGTGCGATCTCCCGGAAGCCGAGCCTGCGATACATACCGACTGCGTCTTTCATCACCGGTTCTACGGTATCCAGGCGCAGGTGCGAATAGCCGATCCTACGCGCTTCGTGGATAATCTTCTGGGCCAAGATCCGTCCCAGGCCCTTGCCACGAAACTGCGGCCGCAGGTAAAGCCGCTTCATCTCGCAGATTCTCGCGTCCAGCTTGTGCAGAGCCACGCAACCGGCAACCGCTCCTCCGTATTCGGCGAGCAGCAACCGCCCACCGGGCGGCGCGTAGTCTCCCGGCAGGCCCGCAAGCTCCTGATCGAAACTCTGGAAGCAGAGGCTGAAACCGAGAGACTGAGCGTATTCCAGAAAAAGCTCTCGCGCCTGCGCAAGTTGTGCCGGAGATTCAGCTTGTGAGATGGAAAAGCCCTTCACCACAGAGGGCGCAGAGCGCGCTGAGGGTCCGACTCCACTTTTGCGGTTCTCGCTTGCTCTCTTCATCTCTTCTCCGGGAACCTCTGGGGTTAAGTCGGGCGGGCTTATCCCATCAACATCCCTCCGTTGATATTCAGCACGTGCCCGGTGATATAGGAGGCTTCCTCGGATGCTAGGAAGTGCACGGCACCGGCAACATCTTCGGGTGTGCCAATCCTGCCGAGGGGAATCATTTTCAGCCCTGCCTGCTTGATTTCATCCGAGAGCGCCGCCGTCATCGCGGTTTCGATGAAACCCGGAGCGACCGCGTTACACGTGATGTTGCGCGAGCCCACTTCACGTGCGATAGCCATCGTCAGGCCGATCAGCCCGGCTTTCGAGGCCGCGTAGTTTGCCTGCCCAGCTTGTCCGGTCTGCCCAAACACGCTGGTCACGTTGATGATGCGCCCCCAGCGTTGCTTCAGCATGGATCCGATCACCTGCTGGATGCAGAGATAAGCAGAGGTCAGGTTCGTATTGAGCACGACATCCCAGTCTGCGCGCTTCATGCGCATCACCAGCTGGTCACGAGTAATCCCTGCGTTGTTCACGAGGATATCGATCTTTCCGAATTGTGCGAGCGCCGCTTTGAGGACAGACTTGATCTGTTCTTCGTCGCTGACGTCGAGAGTGAAAGCAGCGGCCTTGCCGCCTGCCGCGCCGATCTGGGCGACGAGTTCGTCCAGCTTTTGTTGATTTCGAGCCGCGACAGCCACGGTCGCGCCGGCCTCAGCCAGCTTCAGCGCGCAAGCGTGCCCGATACCTTGGGAGGCACCCGTCACCAGCGCGACGCGTCCAGAGAGAGTCATGCCAAGCTCCTGTCGATGAAGAACGGAAATTATACCTAGCGCGTTGGTAGCTCAGACATCTTGCCCCCGAGCCGTGTGACGCTCGCCTGACCCATAACCCGATTGGCGTGCTATGAAAGCTCAGCTCCGGCCGCGATCGGTCTAGCTTCGCTCCGGAACAAGTAACGAAGCAGCGGAGGCGCCAGCACGGTCGTCACGGCTGTCATGAACACCACCACGGCATAGGTGGATTGCGTAACCATCTGCGAATTGAGTCCGACCAATGCTACGATCAGCGCAACTTCTGCGCGCGGCATCATGCCCACTCCGACACCCAGCACGGTCTTCCACCCTTCACCGAGCAATGGCAAAGCACAGCCAATCACCTTCGAAATGATCGCCAGTAGCGATACCACAATCGCCACCAGGACGTCGCCCTGGAAGACTCGAACATCCAGTTGAGAGCCGATGGAGAAGAAGAAAAACGGCCCCAGGAAATCGGTGATGGCATGCACGCGCGGCAGCAGATTCCACTCCGGGGAGCACTCTGCCAAAATCATGCCGGCAAAGAAGGCTCCAATGATGGCCGCGATCCCGATCTTGACCGCCGCATAGGAAAGTCCAAGGCAGACTGCCAACGCGAGGAGGAGTGTCGCATTATTGGTCGAAAGCCGAGCGATTCGGGGCCTGATCCGACTAATAATTCGGGGACCGATGAAGATCATGAACAACGCGAACAGGATCGCTTCCCCGGCCAGGATTCCGCGTCTGATCCACTGCACGCCCCCACTTTTCGCGAGGCCGTCGACCAGGGCGAGCAGCAGCATGCCCAGGAGGTCGTCGAAGACCGCGGCGCCCAAAATGATTTTTGCGGTACGCGATGAAAGCACACCCATGTTGCCCAGTACACGCGCCGTAATGCCTCGCTGGTCGCCACCAAAGCTGCACCCACGAAGATGGATTCGGTGGCCGCATCCCCGTTCCAGCGCATGTAGGCGAACCCCAACGCAAATGGAACGACCACCCCGACGCTGGCCACCAGCAAAGCTTTTCGGCCTACTTGGATGAGATCTTGTGGGTGGACTTCCAGGCCCGCGTCAAAGCACGAAGATGGCGGCAATCTCTGCAATCGATCTCAGTGTGTCGCTGGGATGGATGAGACCGAATGCGTACGGTCCCAGAGTGGCCCCGCAATAATTTCGCCCAGCACTGCGGGCAGACGGAGCCGCTCGAAAACTTCGCCCATAACTTTCGCGGCAACGAAGACCGCGAACAGTTCGAATAGGAGAGTGTTCTGATCATGCATGGCTTGCCGGAAAGAATAGAGGCCGGAAATGTCTTCGGCAAGAAGTCGTACTCGTGGATCGGCCGGACCAACCTCAACGTTACTCAACTCGTCGCAGAGACCAAATCAGCACGTCGAGCCGACGGGCAAAATGAAGCAGCGGCGGGCTATGGGGAAGCGATATGCCCGCTGCAGCAGCCATACTGTTAACGCTGATCTCGGTGCTGGCATCTTGCAAAGGCCAAGGTTTGTGATGAATCTCGCCGCGGAACACTTTGCCGTGATGGACGGCATACAGGCAATAGCGCTCGGTCAGCCAACGCTCAACGGTTCCCGGTTCGCGAAGCCGAGCAGCTGCGCAGGGACGATATCGCCCGCGAAATTCGGCTTCCTGGTCACGACGGGTCGATGTATAGACGATCTCTTCCGTCGCGGCTTCTGCCTTCATGCTCGCGTAGAAATATGGCAGGTGGTAGAAAGCACGGGCAGCGCAGACCGCCGGCATATTGGCCGCGTCCAAACTAAAGAAGTACACGCCTGGTTTTCCGCCCAGCGTCACATAAGTGCGGACGTTAAGTTCCGGGAAGCGCGATGCCCCAGGAATGGGCGGCAGCCCGCGGGCACGTACGCCGCTCATCCAGAACGGCACGATGCCCAGCCAGCATTGACCGTCAAAAAGATCCAGCAGAAGTTGCGAGGGAACGAGAGCCCGCATGACTTCAGGCGGAATCGGCCAGTGTGCAAACAGCAGATCGTGCCAGGTCTGCGCCATGATCCAAGGGCGCGTAGGGAGCGGCCACGGACGATGCGAGACGGATTGGAGGGCCTCGTGCATTTGCCCGTCATTGTAAAAGGCGGCCGCGGACGTTGCCCAAACGAAAGTCCTGTGAATTACCAGCGGAATGCTTCAGGTCTGTTGATGAACAACGGACTTGGAGCTGTGAGCCCGGTGAATTTGATTCTTGACGAAGAAGCCTACTACCTGTCGTTTGATGATGGGCTGTTCAAAGCTCTTAGCTCGCAGCTTTGACTTTACAGCGCAGGCACCTGGCTGGCCGTCTGTGTGGCCGCTACCGGTACCGGCTGGTAATCGCGATGCACGATGTCGACAATCGCCCTTCCCACAATGCGTGCCTTCGCGACCGAATGCATGCGAATGGGCAAGGTGAATGACTGCACGTCCGCGAAGTCCTGCATGAACTCGATCCGCTTCACGAAGAAGGAGGGCGATTTCACCACGCTCCCCTCGACCCGCACTATGGTTCCGGTGTGCGCATCCAGGTAGACGCGGCCCTTGAAGAGTCCAGCCCGTTTCTTGTGGGGCTTCACCTGGAACACGTGTACCACGCGATCTTCGATGCTGCTGGCGCCTTTGTAGGAGAATTTGTAGTTGGTCGGGCTGATGGCGGTAAGCGCCGGATCATCCTTTTGCACGTGCTCTACTTCGGACTGCAGCAGGCGTGTAATCACATTGCTCTTCACGAACCCGTCGCCGCTGAAGTGCAATGGCGTGAATTGCAGAGTGTGAGGCGCCTCGAATTTTCTTTGAAGCTCGAATTCGCCTTGCTGCGACGTGTCGGGCAATTCGGCACGAATCACAGTCACCGCCGAGTACGCGGCGAGCGCGGCAGCTTGCTGCGCCGACCGATGCTGATAAGTCAAGAGCGTAAGCTCGGGAGACATCAGCGGCAGGACGGCGGAGGAGCCAAGGCAGGGAACCGGTTCACTGGCGGATGAGACGAGCGAATAGAGCGGCACTGCCCCATCAGCTACAGGCGCCACGCCGGCTGCTGCGGAAAGCATTGCTTGTGCAAAAACATCTCCCGGAGCGCACAGTCCGAAGAGTAGGACTATGAAAGCTAAACGTCTCATTACCAGGTACGGGTAACTACTATATATACGATTCCGGAAAATGTGAAAAGTAGCAAAAAGTAACCGCCCGCCACGCTTTGGGGCTATGCCACGGTGCCGTTTTGCGAACCTCGACCCGGGTGTTTTGCATGCCAATCCGGTCATCAAGTGATTACCATCGTATGCGCGATGCAGCGCCCGATTTCTCCAACGTTGAAGCGCGTTGCAGATCCGCATCCGGACAGATAACATTCTGGCACTCCCATGTCTGAAGTAATCACGAAACCAGAGCCCACTAAGGTTGTCGCTTCGCAGGATTCCCCGGCGGTTGAGGTCTTTGCGGTGTACGGCGTGGAACCTGAAATTCAGGCTTACGCCATGGCCAAGTATTCCCGCTCCGCCCTTTCCATGAAGGAGTCCCTGAAAGAGATCACCCAGCAGAAGGCCGAGAAGTTCCTCAATACCTTCTACTTCCAGTACGGCCACCGCTCGATCGCGGATTTAGCGCATATCGCCCTGGCTATTGAGAAACTTTCGATTTTGGCGGCAATTGCGGTTGCCGATGAACAGCGCTGGGATGGTCAGGAGCGCTCCACCCGCTATCAGGACTTCCGCAAGAGCGGTTACTACGTTCCGGAGTTCGGTGAGGACGAGCAGGCCCGGTCTCTCTATCGCAATACGATGGACGGATTGTTCGACGTCTATGAGGCGCTCTCGCAGCGCATGTATCAGTACCTCGCGCAAATCACGCCTCGCCCTGACGATATGAAACCGGAGGCGTACGAGCGAACCCTGAAGGCGCGTGCCTTCGACATCTCACGTTACATCCTGCCCCTGGGGACGAACACATCGCTGGGTGAGATCGTCAACGCCCGCACCCTTGAATCACAGGTTTCGCACCTCCTGTCGCATACCCACAACGAAGTCCGACACCTGGGCGAACTGCTCAAGAATGCTGCTCTCTCGCCCGCATATAACGTCAATCAGGAATCGCTCGAGGAATTAGTCGGACAGATTCGCGAGGTTTCGGCCGAACTGGGTGAGCGCGCAGCGCAGGAGTTGTTGCGCGAAGTCCGGGTAGCCCCCACCCTGGTGAAGTACGCGGACCCCAGTCCATATGAGATCGAGACCCGCCGTTGCTTGCGGCAGGCTGCGGTCGAGCTGATGGGACGGACGCAGGTCGCCCCGTCGAAGCTCGTCGACCTGCTCGACGAAGAACCGATGGAAGTGGAACTGGCGACGACTTTGCTCTACGAGCATTGCCACTACTCGTATCGCCAGATACGGCAGGCGATCCAGGCGGTAGGCGAGAAGATACGGCGCGAGATCATCGACATGGGTTTGCAGAATCGCGGCAAACACGACGAGATGTTGCGCGCTTACTGCGCCGGCCAGCAGTTCCGCTTCGACATCCTCATGGACATTGGTGGGTACCGCGACATGCACCGCCACCGGCGCTGTGTGCAGATCGGCCAGGGATTCACGACGGCGCACGGATATGACGTCCCTCCTGAGCTCGAAGCCGCCGGAGCCCGGCAAGGCTACGACGCGGCTATGAAGCACGCGGCGGCCGCAGTCGATCAACTCACTCGCCGTCCGGGCGACGAAACCGCCGAGAACGCACAATACGCGATTCCGCTCAGCTATCGCAAACGTACCCTCTTCAAGATGGACTTCGCCGAAGTGGTCTACATCGCCGAACTGCGCACCGGGCCCGCGGGACATATCTCTTATCGCAGCGTCGCTTATGCGATGTATGAAGCTGTGGCGCGCAAATATCCGGCATTGGGAAAATATTTCAGGGTGCAGGATGTCAGGGAACCGGTGGACTTGCTGAAGCGATAACGCGGGGCAGACTTGCCGAGAAAGGTTCTGTCCCCGATTTAATTCGCTTTTTCTTCGCCGCGTGGTATATTGACCAAAATCGCTGGGATGCACAGCACTTACGACCCGCCAGCCCGTGGGTGTACGCTACGAGGGTCTTCATTAAATCCCCAATTTTCAGGAGCCATCATGGCCGACGAACGTGCAAAAGCAATTGATCTCGCGCTCTCCCAGATTGAGAAACAGTTTGGCAAGGGCTCGATTATGCGGCTGGGATCGAAGGAAGCCATCGTCCCCATTTCTGTGATTCCCACGGGCGCGATCTCCTTTGACGCGGCTCTGGGTGTGGGCGGCTTCCCGCGCGGGCGGGTAGTGGAGATCTTCGGTCCGGAATCGTCGGGCAAGACAACCATCGCGCTGCAAGTAATCGCGGAGGCCCAGAAGACGGGCGGTATGGCCGCTTTTGTGGACGCAGAGCATGCCCTCGATCCGCAATACGCCAAGAAACTGGGTGTAGACGTCGAAAATCTTCTGGTTTCACAGCCCGACTACGGCGAGCAGGCGCTGGAAATCGCCGAGGCGCTGGTGCGGTCGAATGCTATCGACGTTCTTGTGGTGGACTCGGTTGCGGCCCTCGTTCCTAAGGCCGAACTCGACGGCGAAATGGGCGACAGCCACATGGGCCTGCAGGCGCGGCTTATGTCGCAGGCCTTGCGCAAGCTGACCGGTATTGTTTCCAAATCGCGCACCTGCATGATTTTCATCAACCAGATCCGCGAGAAGATCGGTGTGATGTTCGGTAATCCAGAGACCACGACGGGCGGGCGCGCGCTCAAGTTCTATTCGTCGGTGCGTATCGACATTCGGCGAATTGCTGCCATTAAAGAAGGCGACCTGGTGACAGGGTCCCGCACTCGCGTGAAGGTCGTGAAAAACAAAGTCGCTGCACCCTTTCGGGAAGCTGAGTTCGACATACTGTATGGCGAGGGCATCTCGCGTGAAGGCGATCTGCTGGACCTGGCGGTAAATAACAACCTGCTCGAGAAGTCAGGCTCGTGGTTCAGCTACAAGAACGAGCGCATCGGCCAGGGCCGGGAGAATGCTCGCCAGTTCTTGAAGGACAACCAAGAGACGTTCGCGAAACTCGAGACCGAGGTACGCAAGACGCTGGGATTAATTCCCGCGAGTGCGACACCCGCTGCGGCCACGGGTACAACGGGCGCTGGACCCGGTGCGAAGGTCGCGACCATGCCGACGGCGGCGCCAGAGGCGGCAAAGGTACCGGCCGCGAGACGATAAGGCCAGCGGTTACGGTTCAACGAAGCAAATACCATTCCCGGCTGAGCAACCTCAGCCGGGATACATCTTTAGGGCCACATTCTCGAACGGTTTGCCATCCTCGTTCCCCGCCCACTAAAATCATTCTTCGCACTTCCCCGGCATTCCGCGAGGACAATTGCACAAAGTTATCGCCATCTATCCCGGCTCGTTCGATCCCCCGACCAACGGCCACTTGGACCTCATTGATCGGGGGAGCAAGATTTTCGATGAGCTGGTGGTGGCGATCCTCCGAAACCCGGACAAGGCGCCCTTGTTCAATGTCAGCGAACGGGCGGCTATGCTGGAAGCCCTGACGGGGCATTACAACAACGTGCGTGTGGATACGTTCGACGGGCTTACCGTAGACTATGCCGTGACGGTGGGCGCCAGTTGCGTGCTCCGCGGCATTCGTGCCCTGACGGATTACGAGTACGAGTTGCAGATGGCGCTGATGAATCGCAAACTGCGGCCGGAGCTCGAAACCGTCTTCATGATGCCCGCAGAGAAATACTCCTACTTGAGTTCGCGCCTGGTGCGGGAAGTGGCGCAACTGGGCGGGTCCGTCAAAGGACTGGTGCCGGAACTGGTCGAGCAGAATCTAAAGGGAAAGCTCGATCCAGCTTACAAACTTTCCGAATTTGCAGAATCAGAAAGCCAGAAATCGGAAGCCCGGAAATCCCGGGGTAGAAGGAAGAAGTCATGACTCCAGCAACCACCGAACTGACGCACGCCCTCAAGTTGGCCGAACGCATTAACCGCATCGAACCCTCTGCCACCATGGCTGCCGTTGCCGAGGCCGACAAGCTCCGCCAACAGGGGATCGACGTGGTCGATGCCACCGCCGGCGAGCCTCACTTCGCGACCCCGCAGCACATCAAGGACGCTGCGATCGCTGCGATCAATGCGAACTTCTCAAAGTACACGCCTGTCGGGGGGACGCTTGAACTGAAAGACGCGATTCTCCGACGCCACTCGACCGATTTCGGTTCTGCTTACAAGCGCGAGGAAGTCTGTGCCTCGGTCGGCGGTAAGCATGCGTTGTTTAACGTCATCTCGGTCCTCGTTGATCATGGCGACGAAGTTATCCTGCCCGTTCCCTACTGGGTTTCGTTCAAGGACATGGTTCGCTACGCTGGCGCCCAGTGTGTTCTCCTCCACGCGGACGAAGCGCAGGGCTTTCGCGTGACCGCCGACATGATCGCACGACTGGTAACGCCCAAGACCAAGCTGATCATTCTGAATTCCCCATCGAACCCGTCGGGCGCCGTCATGAGTCCCGAGGACATGACCGAAGTCGTGCGCCTTGCCGCGGAGCGCGGCATCTGGGTAATTTCGGACGAGTGCTACGTCTATCTCAACTACACGGGCAAGAATTTTTCTGTCGGTTCCCTGAACGAGTATCGCGACCGCTTCATCGTGGTGGGGTCGCTCTCAAAGACTTATGCCATGACCGGTTGGCGTATGGGATACGCACTGGGCCCGGCGGCTGTGGTGGCAGCGGCGCAGAAGTTGCAAAGCCAATCCACTTCAAATCCGACCTCCATCGTGCAGAAGGCGGCAGTCGCGGCGTTGAACGGTTCGCAGCAGTGCGTGGAAGATATGCGGCAGGAGTACCTCCGGCTGCGCGATCACATTGTGGGTGGCCTGCGCTCGATTCCAGGCATCAAGTGCACGATGCCGCAGGGCGCATTTTATGCGTATCCGAACGTGTCGGCATTCTTCGGGAAGAGCGGAATCAAATGCAGTGCCGACATTGCCCATGGTCTGCTTCACAAAGCGCATGTCGCGACCGTGGCAGGAGAAGGCTTCGGCACCAGTGAGCACATCCGTATCTCCTATGCAACGTCGATGGAGAATCTAGACCGCATCCTCGAGCGCATGCGGGCGTATCTGGCAGCCCTTTAGCGTTCGCTCTCTGCGACGCTTGTCTGGCGGTGGCAGCACAAAGCCGAATGTGGGAGTTTTGCACTTGTGTCGGGGTGGAGGCTCGTAATGCCAGTACGACGCTGGCTCTTGGTGTGCTTGGTCCTGATGGGTGCATTTCCGGCTGTCCCCTCATCTGCTGGTCAGGAAAAATCGGAAGGATCGGTGAGGGAAAAGTTCGTGGGCGCATGGCGTTTGGTGAGCGTTGAAACTGTTCGGTCGAACGGTGAGGTGATCTATCCGTTCTACGGTAAGCACCCTCAGGGGCTGATCGTGTACGACCGGAAGGGATGGATGAGTGTGCAGATCGTGTCAGACCCACCATCTGCTGTCCCAAAAGACAGTTCGTGGGAGGGATTTCTTTCGTCGCCATCGGCGGAGAAAGTTGCTGCCGTCGAAGGTTACTACGCTTACTTCGGCACATGGACCGTCGACCCGGCGACTGCAACCGTGACTCACCATATCAAGCAGTCGTTGCGGCCGGGAGAACGAGGCGAAGAGGGAGTCCGACGCTTTTTATTGGAGGGTGATCGCTTGACCTTGACTGCGAAAAGCCACGAAATGGGCGAAGACCATGAGCGCAAGCTCGTTTGGCAGCGCGTTGGATCGGATCAACCTTAACCCTTTGGGACAACCCTCAGGCCTATCGAACTCATCATCTGATCGGCAAATGACCGCACTCTACCCACTGAGAATGCTTCCGGCGTTCGATCCGCGGCCCTGGGGCGCGACCGACCTATCGCCGATTTATCCCGATCACAAGTTTGCGGAGAAGATTGGCGAAGCCTGGCTCACCGGCGACGACTGCAAGGTTGCGAATGGGCCCCTGGCAGGCCGAACCCTGGCCGACCTCAGCAAGCAATGCGGCCGGGCACTGGTGGGCGAGGCGGCGCGCGTTCCGGAGCGGTTTCCTCTGCTTCTGAAGTTTCTATTCCCGCACGAGAAGCTTTCGGTGCAGGTGCATCCCGACGATGAACAGGCACAGCGCACAGGACAACCGTGGGGGAAGACCGAATGCTGGTACGTAGCCGCAGCTAAGCCAGGGTCACAGGTTGCGATGGGGTTGAAACCGGGCGTGACCCGTGACGAGTTCCAGCGGGCAATTGCAGAGAACCGTGCAGACCGATTGCTGAACTGGATCAACATCTATCCCGGTGAAATGATTTACGTGGCGGGCGGGACCGTACATACGCTCGGCCCAGGAGCGATTCTAGTCGAGACCCAGCAGCAGTCGGACTGCACGTATCGCCTGTATGATTACGGGCGGCCGCGGGAATTGCACTTGCAGGAAGGCCTGGCCGCGGTGAAGGAACGGGTGGCGTCGGGTAAAGTCGTGCGCCCGGCCCCGTCGCCGATCAACGGCTCGACGAATAAGGCAGCGCCGCTGATCCGGGCTCCTTATTTTGTGGTGGATCAGTATGAGATCAAGGAGCCGCAAACTTTCGGGGCTGTGGACGAGTCGGGCAAGAGTTCGGTGCAGATTCTGGTGGCGGTCGAGGGCTGCGGGATCATCGAAGCACCGGGCATGGAGCCGGCGACCTTGGCGAAAGGCGATGCAGCCGTTATTCCCGCCAGCGTGCAGCAGTTCAGTGTGCGACCGCAGTGGGCGGTCGAATTCTTGAAGGCATATGTGCCAGGTAGGGTGCTGCCCGAGCCGCAAACGCGGCTCTGAGATCGCCAATTTCCGCTTGCAGTCTGAATACAAAGTTGCGGGTTGAGCTCTGACACTCGATTACTTGTGATCCGAAATCTCCATTTCTATCCGGTGATACTGGCGGGTGGCCGGGGTACACGCTTCTGGCCGCTGAGCCGGAAGCGGCGCGCCAAGCAACTGCTGCCGCTGGACGGCAAGCAAACAATGATCCAGCAGACGGTCAGCCGGCTGCTGCCGATTGCCCCGGCAAATCGGTTCTGGGTGATCACAAATGATGACCTCCGCCCGGCTATTGCCCGCCAGCTCCCCAGGCTTGCGAAGCGGCAGATTGTAGCCGAGCCCGTCGGACGAAACACTGCTCCAGCTATTGGTCTGGCGGCGTTTCTGTTGTTGCGGAATGATCCAGGCGCAGTCCTCGGATTGTTTCCTTCCGATCATGTGATCGGCGATGAGAAGCGTTATCGTGAAACCATTGCGCGAGGAACGGAGATCGCCGCGGCAGGTGAGAACATCGTGGTGCTGGGAATTCGCCCAACCCGACCGGAGACAGGATACGGCTACATCGAGGCGGGAGTTGACTCCGGGAGCGGACAGCGAGTTCGCCGCTTCACCGAAAAGCCGGACGCGCAGCGGGCCGGCCAGTTCGTGGCCGCGGGGAACTACTACTGGAATAGCGGCATGTTCTTGTGGAGCGCGCGCACGCTGGCGAATGCATTGTATGAGCATCTGCCCAGGACGGCAGCCGTGCTGGAGCAGATCGCAGATTCATTTGGAACTCGTAAATTCGAGAGCGTGTTTCGAAAACTCTACCCGAAGTGCGAGAACATCAGCGTCGACTATGCCTTGCTGGAACCGCGCTCGGCAAAGGGCGAGCAGGCATCTAATATTTTTTGCCTGCCGGCGGATTTCGGCTGGAACGATCTTGGGTCATGGACTGCGCTACATGAGCACCAGGTCGGCAAGATGAAGCCTGTGGACGAAAATGTGATTTCAAGCGCGGGAAGCTTCATCCTCGACGGAAGTGGTAACTACATTCATGCGCCTGGAAAATTCGTGGCGACCGCGGGCGTGAGTGATCTGGTGGTCGTCGAAACAGGTGATGCCCTGCTGATCACGACTCGGAATCGGGCCCAGGACGTTGGAAAGATCGTGAAGTATCTGGATGGGAAGAAACTCTCGAGCTTAACGTGAGTGCATTGCTCTACCAGTTCGCAGCTCGAAGCTCGCAGTTAAAACATGGCAGAAATTAAGTTCGGCACCGACGGCTGGCGCGGCGTAATCGCCGACGACTTCACGTTCGACAACGTGCGCCGCGTGGCGGGCGCGATCGCTTCTTACGTTCTGAAGCATGAAGACAGCCAGCGTGGCGTCATCATCGGCTACGACACGCGCTTCGGCTCACCGGGATTCGCACGTCTCGTCGCTGGCGTGATTGCCAATGCAGGCATTCCGGTCAAGCTGGCGAACGATTACTCTCCCACTCCCGCCATCTCTTACGCGGTGAAACAGCAGGGCGCCGCGGGAGGAGTGATGGTCACCTCCAGCCACAATCCCTGGAACTGGAACGGCGTGAAGTTCAAGGCGAAGTTTGGCGGCTCAGCAACTCCTGCCATCATGAAGAGAGTGGAGGAGGAACTTCATGCCGGGGCTATGCCTGCTGGGCAAGCGACGAAGATCGAGGAAGTGGATCTCAAGCAGGCGCATATCGATGCCATGTGCAAGTTTGCCGACCTCGATCTGATCGCCAAAGCGAACTTCACCTTTGCGGTCGACTCGATGTATGGCTCGGGACGGGGTGTACTGGCGCGAATTTTCGGCGAGCGCGGCATTAACCATGTGGCCATCCGCCAGGAGTTGAACCCCCTGTTTCCGGGAATCAATCCCGAACCGATTGAACCGCACATTGAGTTGCTGCGACAGACTGTCCGGAAAGAAAAGTGCCACGCCGGCCTTGCGACCGACGGCGATGCCGACCGGATCGGCGCGGTGGCAGAGGATGGCAGCTTCGTCGATTCGCACAAGTGCTTCGCGGTGCTGACCCGGTGGCTTCTCGAACGTAAGAAATGGCCGGGCGACGTCGTGCGTGCCTTCAACACCACCGGCATGGTCGATCGTATTGCCGCCAAGCATGGACGGAAGCTGCACGAGTGTCCGATCGGTTTCAAGTACATCGCCGACTTGATGATGGACCACGACATCGTTATCGGTGGGGAAGAGTCAGGCGGCATCGGCTATTCCCGCTACCTGCCCGAGCGCGACGGAATTCTCAACGCGCTGTTGCTGGCCAATGTCATGGCAGAAGAGGGGAAGCCGTTGGGTCAACTGGTGTCGGACCTGCAGCATGAGTTTGGCCCTCACTATTACGGCCGCCGTGATTTGCACATTCCTGATGCAGTGAAGCAAGCGACGATCCAGAGAGCTTGCGCGAGCGCAACGACCAAAATCGGCAGCCACGGTATTCTTAAGAAGGAGACCATGGACGGGGTGAAGCTCTTTCTGGATGCCACCAACCATGGCAAGGGAGCAGAGGCATGGGTCCTGCTGCGAGCCTCCGGAACGGAGCCTCTTTTGCGTGTGTATTCCGAGGCGGCGGCGCCCGACCTCGTCACCGAGATCCTAGAGCAAGCGAAAAGCTTTGTGAATAGTAGCGGTTAGCCCTCGCACACTGGTCTAGCGGTCTGGTCCGGTTGGTCAATGGACCTTCGGGCGAAACAGATCGCGCCACCATACCTTATGATTTGGAACAGCCCTCCCCGACCCGAAACCATGAGATTTGCTGACGACAGCTCCATTCTGCAGGACTCCCCTGAGGCGAGAGGGTACAACCGCATTCGCCGGTGGCTGGAGATCGCCGATTTCCTGATGGGGCTGGTTTTTCTGCTTGTTCTACTGGTGACTGGATGGACGGGGACCCTGCGGGACTGGGCTTACGGGGCTGCTTTCCAAAACTATCAGCTTTCCGTCTTCCTTTACGTGCTCATGCTGATGCTGGGCGGGAAATTGCTTGGTCTTGGACTCAATTACTACAGCTTGAAATTGGAGCGTCGGTACCAGCTCTCGAATCAGAAGACGCGCTCCTGGCTTTGGGACGAGGTGAAGGGATTCCTGGTTGGGCTGGTGGTCGCCGGAATCATTGCGGAACTGCTGTATTTCACGATCCGGCAATCTCCGCAGCACTGGTGGCTGATAGCGTGGGCTTCTTTCATGGTTTTGTTCGTGGTGATGGCGCAAGTGGCGCCTCTGCTCCTGTTTCCTATCTTCTATAAGTTCGAGCCGCTCGACGATGAAGAGCTCAAACGCCGGCTGGTGAAGCTGAGCGAAAGCGCTGGTACGAAGGTCCGGGGAATCTACAAGTGGCATCTCTCCGAGAAGAGTAAGAAAGCCAACGCCGCGCTGACGGGCCTGGGTGCAACACGCCGGATTATTCTGGCGGATACGCTGCTGGACCACTATTCATACGATGAGATCGAGGCGGTTCTGGCACACGAACTCGGCCATCACGTGCACAAGCACATCCTCAAAAGCATTTTCGTGCAGGCCGGGATTACGCTTTTTGGCTTTTGGGCGGCGAATTTCGTGCTGCACGTGGCCATCGAGCAATGGGGGATGTTCGAGAGGCTTTCCGACTTTGCCAATCTTCCGCTGCTGGTCCTGGTTTCTACAATTCTCTCGTTTCTGTTGATGCCCGCGCTGAACGCGTACTCGCGCTTCAATGAGCGGCAAGCCGACCGGTATGCATTCCGATCGATCAAGAGCGTGCGGCCGTTCATCACTTCGATGAACAAGCTGGCGGCACAGAACCTGGCGGAGCGCACGCCTTCGAAGTGGGTAGAGTGGTTTTTCCACTCCCATCCGGCAATCTCAAGGCGAGTAGCAGCGGCCGAGGCGTGGGAGCCACCGCTGGCTATGGCTGCCCGCCGCTAGACTTCAACCACATTTGCAGAGCTGCTTCCGCTTCCCATCACCGGCTGCGCAGAATCCGTTCGACTCGCTGCAGATCCTCTTCTGTATCGACCCCCACTGTGTCATGGGGCGTTTCGCCTACGTAGATCGGAATGCCATTTTCCAGGAATCGCAGCTGTTCCAGCCGTTCGCTCCCTTCGAGTGAGGATTCGGGCAGCGCCACGAACTGATCCAGAGCAGGCTTGCGGTAGGCATAGAAGCCCAGGTGCTTGTAGTAGGGCGGGTGCGCGCTGTCGCGATCATAGGGAATTGTGGCGCGCGAAAAATAAAGCGCGCGGCCCGCGGAGTCGGTCACAACTTTCACGGCATTTGGATTTGGAATATCGATTTCGATCGCCGTAGTCTTCAAAGTTCCAACTTGCACAACCGGGTTATTCATCACCGCCAGCAAGGTGGCAATATGCTCGGGCCGAGTGAGTGGCTCGTCGCCCTGCACGTTGAGGTATACGTCGGCGGCGACGTGGTTCGAGATTTCGTGAACGCGCTCCGTGCCGCTACGATGATCGGGCGATGTCAGGCGGGCGTGCCAACCGTTCTTCCGGCAGACATCCATGATTTCCTCTGCATCGGTCGCGACGATCACATCCGCGAGCAGGGGGGAAGCCGCGACCCCTCGGTAGACGCGACCAATCATGGGAAGGCCTGCAAGATCACGAAGCGCTTTACGCTGTAGGCGAGTGGAAGCGAGCCGCGCGGGAATTACCGCGATTGCTTTCATAGGAGCAAATAGTTTCGGGCCTGCGAAGGAGAGATGCAACCCTGAACATGGATGACCTGTGCGCGAGCGGCCAAGAATCCGTGCGATGAAGAAACACCGGCGCAGCCTAATGTTTGACACCCTGCAAGAGTGCCTCTTAGAATCGAACAGACGAACGCGGCAGCCGAATCACTTCAGCGCTTCGCGCTGCGGGCATTGGCCAAGCCCGTCTCTCCTCATTCGTTTTCCTGAAATGGCGGTGTAGCTCAGGTGGCTAGAGCGAGGGTCTCATAATCCCTAGGTCGTTGGTTCGAGTCCAACCG
>UEXW01000099.1_pt1 | contig 22454 bp, 22 predicted proteins | sample 4301151 | NCBI WGS metagenome assembly UEXW01 (sample SAMEA4773176, study PRJEB27434) | metagenome | biome: 2259; feature: agricultural soil; material: soil | place: USA | collected 2014-09 | depth 0.25 m | reverse complement strand
TACTTTCGCCCGCCGCACAGCGGACATTTCATGTGCGATCTCCACTGGACACTTCATGGATCAACGGCACTGGCAGTATTCCTGGCTTGCTCCAGGGGCGCATCTTGCGAAAGTCCTGCCGCCAAGGGTGATCCGCTTGGGGAGTGGGCGGCTTCTGTTTCTTGGCGGTGGCCTCCCTGGGTCTTACTGTCGGAACTGGAACCGGGCCAGGTATCTCCTCCCAAACCGCCCTACCGCGATAGCGAAGCTGGCGACTTTCTTGGTATCGTTTGAGTCCCCAGGCCATGAGCGGAGACTACGACACGTGTGTTTATGAGCGCTGTGACCGGTGAACCAACCCAGCCTTCGCAAAGAACGCGATAGGCTGGGGCACCCACTAGCCTGAGACCTGACACCTGAATCTCCTACCGGCTGTACTGATTCTTCTTCTTGTCTTCGTGGCGCTCGATCCCCAACTGGATCAGCCGATCAATCAGGTCGGGATACGCTAAGCCCGACGCCGCCCACAGCTTCGGATACATGCTGATCGCCGTGAAGCCGGGCATGGTGTTGATCTCGTTCACGTAGAGTTTGCGCGTCTTCGGGTCCATGAGGAAGTCGACGCGCGCGAGGCCCGAGCAATCCACCGCCTGAAAGGCGCGGATCGCGACTTCCTGCACCTTCTTCACCTCGGCCTTCGTCAGCTTCGCCGGGATGATCAACTCGGAGCCTTCGTCGAGATACTTGGCTGAGTAGTCGTAGAACTCCTTGACGGGCACGATTTCGCCCGGCACCGACGCCTGCGGACGATCGTTGCCTAGCACGGAGCATTCGATCTCACGGGCTTTGTGCTTCGTGCCGCCCACGCCCTGCTCGATGACGATCTTGCGATCGAACTTGGCGGCTTCATAGATGGCGGGTCCCAGTTCTTTTTTCGTGCGCGCCTTCGAGATTCCTACCGACGAACCGAGGTTGGCGGGCTTCACGAACACGGGATACTTCAGCTGGCGGTCGACGGTCTTCTCTGCGTTTTTTGGATCGGCGTCCCAGTCGCCGCGCAGAATTGTGACGTGCTTCACGATGGGTAGGCCAGCGGCGCGGAACAGCGCCTTCATGATGTCCTTGTCCATGCCCGCGGCTGAGCCGAGCACACCCGCTCCAACGTAGGGAATGTCGGCCAGTTCGAGCAAGCCCTGGATGGTCCCGTCTTCGCCGAAGGTGCCGTGCAGCACGGGGAAGATCACGTCCACATTGATCGCGCGATCGGAGGCGCGCCGTGTGAGCGCACTCGCGTCGGTTTGAAAGGGAGTGAGCGTGGAACGATGCGCGGGTTCGGGCGGCACGACCACGGCTTCTCCACTGGCAAGCACTGCGGCCCCGGGAGTGGCGTCAGGATCGCCGGCGCGCAGATGCTTTTCTTCGTGATGCTGGCCGGACAACAAGCGCTCAGCGTCGCCGGCAGTCAGCCATCGGCCATCTTTCGTGATACCGATGGGCACGACCTCGTACTTGCTCTTGTCGATGGCGTTGACCACGGACGCCGCCGAGAGGAGCGAGACTTCGTGTTCTCCGCTGCGCCCGCCGAACAGGACTCCTACCCGCAATTTCTTCATGACGGTTTAGTGTGGAGGCTGCGGCTGGGTGGCGTCAAACGGCCAGCGATGATTTTCTAGATTCTGGGGAAAACGATAGTGCAGGACCTTCTGAACGAGGGCGTGCGATGCAGGCAAGTCTCTCGTCCGGCCTCCCAACAAACCCTGCTTTCGGTGAACTAATCCAGCCTTCGCAAAAAGCGCGATAGGCTGGGGCACCCAGTTCGGGGCTCGGGCCCCCTGTGATGGGTGGACCAAAATGTGTTCTTCTTGCGGCGGTAGGAGGCGGGGTTAGTTTTGATTGTCTTTTTGGCGGACGAGAGTGAGTTCATGCTTGGCGTCACATTCGGATTCCGGATCATACACGGCGATGCCCGCCAACTTGTCTTTCGTAGCGCGAAATTCGAGCGGCGGACGTTTGACGCGCGACGGCAGGCCGGTAAATTTCAACTTGCCCTCGTTGTTGGTGTAGGCCTCCAGGTCGAGCTTGCGCACTCCTGCAAAGCCGTAAGTGATGTGTACCTTCACGTTCGCGGCTGCTACCGGATTTGTGTCGGCTGTAACGGTGAGTTCCAGCGAGCACGGCCCTGCCGCACCGTCCATTACAGGAATCTTCTCGGCTGAGGCCGCCGGAGGACTGGCAGGGGTCGAGGATTCTTGCTGGGACTGGGCGGGGCAAATTCCGGCAGTCGTTCCGAGAGTGATGAAAACTGCGGCCAGAATTGAACACACTCTTTTCATACGGAGTCGAATAGCATTTATTTCAGGACTTAGTGTGGATGGGAACGGCATTTTCCGTCAATCCCACGCGTGGTTCGGTTGCTAAAATCGTTGCTCCGATGAGCGCGATCAAGCTGGTTATCTTCGATATCGCGGGCACGATCATTGTGGATCGGGGTGAGGTGTTGCATGCCTTCAGCGGCGCCCTGCGGAAACACGGCGTCGACTTTCCGGAGTTCGAGTTGGAGGCGTGGAAGGGAGCGTCGAAGCAGGAAGTAATCCAGCACTTCGTGACTCGGCAATTCGGCGACGGACCCAAGCACAGCCAAAAGGTTGCGGCAGTGTACGAGGATTTTCGTCGCGCTCTCGAATCTCACTATCGGGATGATGGGGTACTACCTATTGCGGGCGCAGGGCAGACGTTCGACTGGGTACGTCAGCATGGGATTCAGATGGCGACCACCACGGGCTTTTCCCGCGAAGTGAGCGAGTTGATTCTGAAGAAAGCGGGTTGGAACAAGCTCTTTGCGGCCAATATCTCGAGCAGCGACGTTCGTCTGGGACGTCCCGCGCCCTACATGATCTTTCGCGCGATGGAAATAACTGGAACCATGAGCGCGAGAGAAGTGGTGAATGTCGGTGATACTCCACTTGACTTGCAGGCAGGAACGAATGCAGGTGTGCGCGGAGTGATCGGGGTGCTCACCGGATTCCACGGGAGAGAGCGGCTGGAACGGGAGCCGCACACTCACATCTTGTCCAGTATTGCGGATTTGCCGGCGATGATCGAAAAGGAATACTCGTAAGGCGGAAATTCGTTAGAAAAATGCTTACATGCTTGTGCTGGACGGCGGAACACAAGGTCCTTCGACTCCGTCCGGCGGTCGCCTCACTTCGCTCAGGATGACGGGGTGAGGGATATCCGTAGATGTTGCAGCAACGTGCATGGCTAGAGAATCTTCTTCCCGAAGGCCGAGAGCGACAACTCCACCGCCAGATCGGCCGTCTGGTTGTGCTCGTCGATGACGGGATTCACCTCGACGATCTCGAAACTCAGCATGCGTCCGTGATCGGCGATGATCTCCATGGCGAGGTGGGCTTCGCGATAAGTCGCGCCGCCCCACACGGGAGTGCCCACGCCGGGCGCGTCTTCGGGATCGATCCAGTCCATGTCGAGGGAGATGTGGTAGCCGGCAGTGCCTCGTCCGGCCATGCGGAGGGCCTCTTCCATCACTGCGCGCATGCCGCGCTCGTCGATGTCGCGCATGGTGAAGACTTCAACACCGGCTTTGCGGATGTTTTCTTTCTCGTGCGCATCGACATCGCGAATGCCGACCAGAACGCAATTTTCCGGACGCACCTTGGGCGAAAAATTGAAGATGTTACCGAGGTCCGCCGGTCCCAGGCCCATGATGGCCGCCAACGGCATGCCGTGCACGTTGCCGCTCGGCGAGGTCTCGGGCGTGTTCATGTCGCTGTGCGCGTCGATCCAGATCAGCCCGATCCTTTGATTTTGTCGACGGTAGAACTCGGCCACACCGGCGACCGTGCCGGCCGCCACCGAGTGATCGCCGCCCAGCACCAGGGGCACTTTGCCGGCCTCGAGCGTCTTCAACACCAGCTCGGCGCTCTTCGTGCAGGTGGCCGTGATCTCCCTCAGATACTTCGAATGGGCAGCGCCTTCTTTTTTCTGTTCGGGAATCGCGACTGCAACATTGCCGCCGTCTTCGACAACGTGGCCAATGGCCTCAAGCCGAGCTTCGAGGCCCGCGACCCTAACCGCAGAAGGCCCCATGTCGACACCGCGCCGGGACTGGCCCAGGTCAAGCGGAACTCCGATCACCCGAATCTGCTTCGGAGTGATGCTGGTGAAGATTGCGTTGGGTGTTGGAGACATAGTTTCTGGTCACCGCCGAGAACGCCGCACCCGCCATTCTTAATTAGCCAACTACCGGATCACCGATTGCCAAATTACGGATTTACCAAGTTACAAAATTTCCAAGTTCCTCGCTGAGCATCGCCGTTTCACGGATAAAGTCTGTGTAGCATCCTTGCAAACGGAATGGTCTCGCGCACGTGCTCCAATCCGCAAATCCAGGCGACGGCGCGTTCAATTCCCATCCCGAATCCGCCATGAGGCACGCTTCCGAACTTCCGCAAATCGAGATACCACTTGAACGCCTCTTCGGGCAGGTTGTGCTCGTGAATGCGCTGCAAGAGCAATTCGTGCGAGGCCATACGCTGTGATCCACCGATGATCTCGCCGTAACCTTCGGGCGCCAACACATCGACGCACAACGCGACTTCCGGTCGTTGCGGATCGGGTTCCATGTAAAACGCCTTCACGGTGGCGGGATAGCGATGAATCATCAGCGGGCGGTCGAACTGCGCCGAAAGATAAGTCTCGTCGGGTGAGCCTAGATCGCCCCCCCACTCAAACTTGTTTTCGAGCGCCCCTTTGGAGTGACCTTCCTGCAGGCGCTGGACCGCTTCGTCATACGTGATGCGTGGAAACGGGGTCTCGATCTGTTCCAGTTTTGTGATGTCCCGGCCGATCGTCTGCAGGTCAGCACGCCGCTTCTCCAGACAGCGCTTCACCAGAAATGTGATCAGGCCTTCGGCCAACTCCATGATGTCGTCCAGGGTTGCGTAAGCGACTTCGGGTTCGACCATCCAGAATTCCGTGAGGTGACGGCGAGTCTTGGACTTCTCTGCACGAAAGGTAGGGCCGAACGAATACACCTTGCCCAGAGCCATGGCAGTGGCTTCAATGTAGAGCTGTCCGGATTGCGTGAGATACGCCTGCTCGTCGAAATAGTCGACCGGGAACAAGGTCGTGGTCCCTTCGCAAGCCGCGGGCGTAAGTATCGGCGGATCGGTGAGCGTAAAGCCGCGTTCGTCGAAGAAATCGCGCGCCGCTTTGATGATCTCGGCACGCACCCGCAGAATCGCCGCCTGCCGCTGTGAACGGATCCATAGATGCCGGTGCTCCATCAGAAACTCAACACCGTGTTCCTTGGGAGTGATCGGATAGGGATCGGCTTCGCTGACCTTTTGCAGAACCTGCACATTGGAGACATCTAGTTCATAGCCGCCGGGAGCGCGCTTGTCGGCACGCACCTTGCCTTCGACGATCACGCTCGATTCCTGCGTGAGCCCTTTCAGAGCGTCGAAGGTTTCGGGCGCGACCGCATTCTTCGGAACGACCCCCTGGATGACTCCGCTGCCGTCCCGAAAAATCGGAAACAGAAGTTTCCCGCTCTCGCGCAGGTTATAGAGCCAGCCCCGAATCGTGACGGTCTGGCCCTCGTGCTTGCCGATTTCCGCAATGGTGGCCACAGAAGACATAAGATCATTTGGTAATTGGGTAATTGAAAACCTTACCGTGCAGACGGCATCGTGCGACCGGCGAATCACCTAAGTCTGGCTTTTGAATTACAAAATTACCCGATTACCCGATTACCAAATTCCCAATTATTCAATTCCTCAATTTCCTTCGACTTTGTCGAACGCTTCCCGAATCCTGTCCAGCGGATTAGATTTCTCGTCGCCTTCGATTTCCAGCAGCAGGGGCGGCGTGTTGGGGGCGGACCGCAACAACTCCATCGCCTCTTTCCAGTCGATCGAACCCTGCCCGGGAACCAGGTGTGAATCGCGGTCCTTTGCATTGTCATGCACATGGGTCGAACGAACGTGAGACTTCACGATCTCGAACGCTTCCGCCACCGTGCTCGTCAGGTGCGCATGGCCGAAGTCGAAGCAGACGCCCACGTCGTCGAAGTGCGATGCCCGAATGAATTCCACCAGTTTGTCAGGAGTCGAAAGCTCGTTGGGAATGTTCTCCAGCAGAATACGCACGCCCAGCGGCTTGGCGAATGCACGCAAGTGTTCAATCGAAGTCATGGCGGCTTCGAATTTGCGTTCATCAAAATATTCGCCACTTGTCCCAAGGTGCTGGACCAAGAAGCGAAACGGTATCTGTTCGGCGATTTCGAGCGCGCGCTTGATTTCGTCCATCGCCTCGATGCGGCCGGCGCGGTCGGTGGAAGCTACGTTGACGGGCAACGCGCCGGTGCGTCCGAATTCGTAGTCAGCATAGAGCGGGGAGTGCACCGAGTTCAGCGGAATACCGCTGGTCTTGAACCAGTCCGCGATCTCGCGCACGTGCTGCTTGCGGTTGGCATAGTCCAGGTGCTGGCGAGCCGCGAAGATTTCGATTGCCTGCGCACCGCCTCGAGCCAGGCCATCCAAAATGCCGGGATGGAGCCGCTCCTTGACATATAAGTAGGTGGAAACCGCTTTTTGCATCTTTGGATCTCTCTCACCGCAAGTGGGGTCCAACCCACGCGCGCTCAGTAGCCTACAGACTTCCCGTTGTTCCGCCCGTCGCTTGCCCCCAGTCGCTCACCGGTCTTAGGATCGATGGCAATGCATTCACTATCACCCCACAGGTGCTCCATCGCCACCTTGTGACCTTTGCTCTTCAACAAGCGTACCGTGTCGGGAGAGATTCTGTCTTCCAGGCGGAGCTCATCCGGTAGCCACTGGTGGTGCACACGGGGAGCATTGACCGCTTCCTGAATATCCAGCCCGAAGTCCACCACTCCGAGGATGACCTTCGCTACCGTCGTGATGATCGTCGGTCCACCCTCGGCTCCCGCAACCAGAAAAAGTTTGCCATCCTTCAGCACGATGGTGGGCGTCATCGCGGAAAGGGGACGCTTGCCGGGGCCAATCTCGTTCGCCGGACCCTGGATCAGTCCGTAGACGTTCGGCACTCCTTGCTTCGAGGCGAAATCGTCCATCTCATCGTTGAGCAGGAATCCCAGTCCTTCCGCAGTGACGCGCGAGCCCAAGGAGTCGTTTAGAGTCGTCGTCACCGCTACGGCGTTGCCGGCGGGATCGACCACTGAATAGTGCGTAGTGTTCTGCGGTTCTTGCACTGCCCTCGTCTGCGGCAGATGCGCTCGCGCCTCGCGTTCCAGTTCGTTGAACGCGGTCGGACGTCGCAGGTCCTTACTGACGCTGGCGTGCTCGGGGTCGATGGTTTCGCGCCACCCTGCTGCGTATTTCTTGTCGATCAGTTGGGCTACCGGAATCTTTGAGAAGTCGGGATCGCCCAGAAACTCAGCGCGATCGTAGAATGCTCGACGAAAGGCCTCCGTCGTGAGATGAATCGCCTGGGCCGAGCGATTTCCGAGCTTCGCGAGATCGTAGCCTTCCAGGATATTCAGGATCTCCACCAGGGCGGTTCCGCCCGAGGAAGGTGGCGGCGCGCTGATGATCTCGTAGTCGCGATAGGTTCCCCGGATTGCCTCACGTTCTTTCACCTCATAACGGGCCAGATCGTCGGTAGTGATCAACCCGCCGCCGTTTTGAATGCTGGCCGCCAACTCGCGCGCCATGTCTCCGTGGTAGAAGCCGTCAGGATTTTTTGCGATCCGCTCCAGCGTGCGCGCCAGTTCGGGCTGGCGGAAAACTTCGCCCGCCTTGTAGTAATTGCCGCTGCGCTGAAAGATTCGTTTCGATTCTGCAAACTTCGCGAGCTCCTCATCGCGAAAATCTTCCGCGTCCTCCCATGCCAGCGCGAAACCGTCACGGGCGAGCCTGATCGCCGGCGCCATTACTCGCGGCCACGGCAGCTTTCCGTAGTTTTTCTGCGCGTATGCCAATCCGGCCACCGATCCGGGCACGCCAATGGCTTTGTATCCCAGCAGGCTGGCGTTTTCGATTACGTTCCCCTGCGCATCGAGATACATGTTGGCGGTGGCGGCCGCAGGCGCCTTCTCGCGGTAGTCGATGAAGTGCGTCGCACCGTCGGGCGCGCGAATCAGCATGAAGCCTCCGCCGCCCAGATTTCCAGCCTGCGGGAACACCACTGCCAACGTGAAGCCGGTCGCTACGGCGGCATCGACAGCGTTGCCGCCCGCTTTCATGATTTCGATCCCCGCGCGCGACGCCAGTTCGTGGGCGCTGGCAATCATGGCATGCGAACCGTGAGTTGGCCGCATCGCGGCGCACCATGACGCAGTTGTCAGCGACACGACGCTTAGCAGGGCGATGAGCAGATTGTGACGGGATCGCATGCAGTCGGAAGTAGAAAGCGGCCTTCGTCCTCCCCGGCAACTCGGACAGCCGCGCCCGTTTCATGAACGGTAGCCGGACCGTATTTCAAGTTTGACGCGGACCCTTGAGGCTAGCCCAGCACACAACAACGAGTCAAATCACGTGCGATCATCCGGTCGCGAGTTTCTTTTCCATCTCTTCCAGGCTGATTCCCTTGGTCTCCGGATACACAAAAAAGACGACCAGGAATTGCAGGACCATCATGGCCGCGAAGAAGGCAAAGGGCGCTGCCTTTGATGATCCGGCCACTACTGGGAACAGCAGCGAGATGAAGGCGTTCATGATCCAATGAGTTGCGCTGCCCAGGCTTTGTCCCTTGGCTCGCACCGCGGTAGGAAAGACTTCGCTGATGTAAACCCAGATCACCGAACCCTGCGAGAAGGCAAAGGCCGCAATGAAGCCCACCAGCAGCCAGACCAAAAGCGTCTCGTGCCTGCCTGTCCAGAAAATCACCGCCACGCCTGCGAGACAAGCGGCTGTGCCCACCGATCCGATCAACATCAAAGTCCGCCGGCCGACGCGGTCGATAATCGACATGGCCAGCATCGTGAAGATCAGGTTGGTCGCGCCGATGGCGACCGCCTGGAGATCGGCCGATACTTTGTTGAATCCGGCCAGGGCAAAAATGTCGTTCAGGTAATACAGGATCGCGTTAATGCCTGCGAGCTGGTTGAACATCGCGATAGAAATCGCCAGGAACAGCGGGAACCGGTTGCGCGCAGAGAACAGGCGTTCCTGCCCGTAGCGCCTCTCCATTTCCACCGCAGAGAGAATGGAGGCCAGTTCCTGGTCGACGTTTTCTTCCCCGATGAGTCGCAACACCTCGCGAGCCTCTTCTATGCGCCCTTTCTCTGCAAGCCAGCGGGGGCTGCGCGGAATCTGAAACAACATCAGGAAAAACAACGCGGCCGGAACGACCGAAACGCCGAGCTTCCAGCGCCACTCATTCGGACCGCCATGGGTCAAGCCGACGATGTAGTTCGACAAGTAAGCCAACAGGATTCCGGCAACCACGTTGAATTGAAAGAAACCCACCAGGCGACCGCGCCACTTTGCCGGTGCGATCTCCGCGATGTACATGGGCCCAAGTACGGAGGATCCGCCAATCGCCAAGCCGACCACGAAGCGGAAAAATACGAGGCTCGGCCAATTCCACGCGAATGCGCAGCCCAGCGCCGACACAAGATAGAGAATCGCAAGACCACGCAGGCTGTCACGGCGGCCGAATCGATCTCCGGGAATGCTGGCCAGCAAAGCCCCCGCAACCGTACCCCACAATGCGATCGAGACAGTCAATCCAAGGCCGCGCGGGGAAAGATCGAAGGTTCGACTCAGCGCACTGGTGGCTCCAGAAATCACGGCGGTGTCGAAACCGAAGAGCAATCCGCCTAAAGCTGCGACCACTGTGCTTCTTACTAGCGTGCGGTTGAGCGCCAAGTGTCCTCTCCTGCCAGCGGAGCTGCAATACTCGCATTTGGATTCCGATAGATATGCTCGGCAAGCACCAGGGCGCCCAGGACTCCGGCGCGCTTGCCGAGTTGTGGAGGCACCACGTACTGGTCGATCTCCTCGAGCACGGCGCTGGCCCGGATATAGCCATTCAGCAATTGCGCCAGATCTTGTCGAATCATCGGGAACAGCTGCTCCTGCTGCATGACGCCCCCACCCAGCACGATGCGTTCGGGCGAAAGCGTGCACACCCACGTAGCCAGACCCTGGGCTAGATAGCGCGCTTCCAACTTCCACGCAGGATGATCGGAAGAGAGGTCCTGCGCGGGCGTGCCCCAGCGGGCTTGCATCGCCGGACCGGACGCTAAGCCCTCCAGACAGTCCTGATGATAAGGACAGCCGCCCGCATAGGGATCAGTCGCGAGATCATGAGGCACGCGGATGTGCCCCATCTCCGGATGCAAGAGGCCGTGGATGACCTCGCCATTCACGATTGCGCCCCCACCAATGCCCGTGCCAACGGTCAAATAAATGAAGTTCGCAATCCCTCGCCCGGCGCCCCAGCGAGCCTCGCCAGCGGCCGCGGCATTGACATCGGTATCAAACCCGACCGGCACTTCGAGCGCTCGTCCAACCGTTCCCGCCAAGTCATATTGCTGCCATCCCGGCTTCGGCGTTGAAGTAATGTATCCAAAGGTGGGGGAGTCCGGACGCAGATCCACAGGACCGAATGATCCGATGCCCACCGCGCTCAACTGGGAACCGGCACGTTCGCGAAAGAATGCGAGCACGCTCTCGAGCGTCCGTTGCGGCGACAGGGTTGGGAAAGAGGCAAGTTCGAGATTGTCGGGACCGGTGCCCAATCCGCAGACGAACTTCGTTCCCCCCGCCTCAATGCAACCAAAGATGCTCACCCGCACCTCGCGACCGCAAGTGTTTCACAAGTGATGAGCCGGGAGAAGTCCCTGCTCCGGCGCTGCTCGCCTGCGGACCGGCCACTACTTGCTCGACTTGGTTCGAACCTTCCCGATGCGCCGCTTGCCGGACTTCCGGGGAAGTTTTGCGGAAACCATTTCGTACGACTGCTGGATCAGGTCCCGCAACTCATCGTCACGCAGCGCATCCAGCCGGTCCATCATCACCCACTTGTAGCGGCCGATATAGGGTGCTGGATGAATGTCCTCCCGCTCCACTAATTCGGCGAAGACGTCAGGCGCGCACTTGAAGCACAAGCGTGGGTTGTCGAGTCCAAGCATGGCAAAGATCTTACCGCCGACTTTGAAGCAAAGGTCGTCGCCCCACTGCAGCTTCTCAGTAGACTTGGGAAAAGATAAACAGTATTGGCGGATGGAATCGATGTTCATGAACATTCCCGGCTATCGAGGGTCGATTGCGCGTGTTCCGAGATTTGCAAGCAGCCGGCGGTCCCTAAAGGTGATGAAACAGCCCACTGGCAGCGTCGCTGGTAGCGCGATCCGTTAGACGGTCTGAACATTCTTCAAAACCGTCGCCTTGCTATAGGCAATCTGGAATCCTACCCGAAGACAGTTCCGCTCCGACACGCTTCCGCCCTGGGTCACGACCACCGCGAACTCGCAGCCAGCACTCGCCGCAGCTTGCTGGCGGGTCTTCAGCAGCGCTGTCTGCAGTCCGCGTCCGCGAAATTCCGGCAGCGTCCCTGCGCCGAACAATGCAAAGATCCCGTGTTCCGCGATCTTCATCCCGGCTGCCGCGGCCACGGGATTGTGGCTTAGCCGAGCGAAAAACGTCAACGTCCGTTCGCATTGAAACATCGGAGCCAGCATCTCCGCGAAGCCCGCGGGCTCGTCTCCCTTTGGGAAGAAACTGCGGGTCCCGATCTGGGAATATTGCAGCGCGTCTTCGCGCCGGGCGGGCATAATCTCGACTTCGGGTACGGGCGTGACGTCCTCGATGCTCTCAAGCGAGCAGTACAGCATGTTATTCATTTCGACAATCGAATAGCCGCGACCTTTCACTAGTTCCAGCAAACTCGCATCAGTCAGCGGGCCAATGTCCAGCTGTGCAGGAGCATGGGGCGCGCGATAGAAGGCATCCAGTCGGTCCAGATCCGTCACGGCGCCGTCGAAGCCCAGACCTACGGCACGACCAAGAGGGGAGTTGAGCCCAACGAAAATCATGTGCCCACCGCAGATTGGCTCGAACGCGGCACCGATGTCAGGCCCGCAGCACGCTGTACAAGCGCGCGTATTCCACCTGTGGGATTTCCTCCGCCGACTCCAGCCGGCGGGCCAGTACTTTGTCGACGAATCGCAGGGAAGATCCTCTCTCGGGCCGCAGCCAGAACCTTATGCAGAAGATTGGAAAAAGTGCAATCAGGATGTGGCTGTCGAAAACTCCCGAGTGCAAAAATCACAAAAATAAAATCGCGCTACGATGCCCCACAATCGACGTTCGGCATTCGCCTAGACATTTTCTATCCTCCAATTTCGTACCGTTTGGAGCGAAAACGGAGTTTTTCAACAGCCACAGGATGATAACGACATCTCTAACGACGTCGGCGTCGTCAAGTGGTTTTGCGAGCTTCTCTTCTTAATCTCAAAGACACTCCTGCATGACAGCAGAGTAGGTTCTCCCACCGATGTTCATGTCGATTATTTTGTTTATATCCAACCAAACGGCTCGGCCTGATTTCGTCAGTTCGGTGGAGTTGCCCACCAGACATCTCTCCGGTCACCCATGGATCATGATGACTTATTCGAACTCCCCCCTTCGGGGAGGCAGGTGGCCTATTCAGTTACCCGGTCACTGCGAGGCAGGACCACTGTTGTAAGCAGGCATACCTGCATGGGCTTCCCCGCTCTGCCGACAAAAACCCCAAGAGGGCTCCGTGTCAGGCGACTGTGAATACGCACAATGGCAAGGTTTTTTTGGCGATTACATCTGCTGATGCCGTCGCTGGGATCGTTATTCCCGCCGAGGAGACCAAGAAGGAGCACGACAGCGACCCGAAACACTTGCCTGATCACGTGCTCTTCAAAATCACCGCCAAGACGTATAGCACCGAAACCAAGAGAAACTATCCCTCTCGGTACATCGGGAAGCAACGTTGACCTGCAGGGCGTCACTGACTGTTGATAAATCAGTCCGCTCCGCATTCAGCTTGAAAACGTTCGGGTCGGACGAACCGTGTAAATCAGCAAGGAACATTTGGAGACTGACTACTGAGAGCTGAGGGCTGACTGTTCGAGGATCGTCAGAGTTCTACGCAAATCCAAGCCGCAGCCTACACCTGCTCGCGCGCTTCGGCCAACGTCACATTCATATCCATCTTCTGCTTCCCGCGGTACAGGGTGACTTTCACGGTGTCGCCGGCACGATGGGAGTTCATCACTTGGGCAAGATCCTGTTGATCCTGCACATTTTCGCCGTCAATCGCGACGATCAGGTCTCCACCCAGCATGATCGGGATGTTTCCCAGATAAGCGCGCTCAGTGCCGCCACGCAAGCCAGCATGTTCGGCAGCACCACCAGGTGTGACTTTCACGATCAGTAGTCCAAAGTCGACGGGCAAGCCGATCTGTTCCGCCAGTTCCGGCCCCACCGGGATGGTGGCCACGCCCAAAGCCGGCCGCCTCACCCGGCCCAGGGTCACCAGGTCGTTGAGAACCGCCTTCGCGGTATTGATGGGGATCGCAAACCCAATCCCGGCATTCTGGCCGACATTCGACATAATCATGGTGTTGATGCCGATTACTTCCCCGTGCCAGTTCATCAACGGCCCGCCCGAGTTCCCCGGATTGATCGCCGCATCGGTCTGAATGGCTTCGTCGATAGCGGCGCCGTTGGGCTCTTTCACCGGGCGGATGGAACTGACGATACCGCGCGTCATGGTACCCGCCAGCCCAAAGGGATTGCCGATCGCATATACCTTCTGCCCTACCTGCAGATTCCTCGAATCGCCCAGCACCGCAGGGGTGAGATTGGGCGCATTGATCTGGATCACCGCCAGATCGTGCGCCGGATCTGTCCCGATCACCGTGGCGCGAAATTTCTTGCGGTTGTGCATGGTGACTTCCACCTGCCGGGCATCGGCAATCACGTGGTAGTTGGTAAGGATGTGGCCTTCTTTGTCGATGACGAAACCAGAGCCCTGGCCTTCCTGGGGGACCAGTCCGTAGAAGAAGTCGAAGGTCACAGCTTTGGAGGTGATGTTTACCACCGAGGGCATGTTCTTGCGGTACACGAAGATGTTGTTCTGCTCTTCGGAGTCGAGCGACTCGCCCCCAGCCGCTTCCGTGATCTCCACCTTGTTCGGGTTGCTGGCCCAGTTGATCGGGCTCAGTCGCCCCGACCTCCATGTCGTGAAATAAAAGAAAGCTCCAGCCAGCAAAATTGCAAGAAAGACGGGCCGCAATAGCTTCATGCCAATTCCTTGTGAAACAGTCGCGAATCTATCGATCGATCCGCTTCAATTCTATTGAAGAACTCTTCTCGAAGCACCTGCCCGGTTGCTCGGTCGGCAGTTGTCAGGTCGTTTGTCTACGATACGTAAATTTGGGTCGGCCTGTTCGTGATGTTAGTCCGCTGCCAATTTTTTCTCTGACTCTTCGCGGAGTTGCGCGTATATGCCCCGCACTTGCTTCTCGGTCTGGTCGAGCGAACCCGAATTATCGATCACGTAATCTGCCGCTTTGATCTTCTCTCCATCCGGCAACTGCGCGGCCATCCTGCGCTCCACCTCTCGTCGGGCCGCGTCCAAGCCGATCTTCAGGCGCTCGGCGAAGCGCTGTACGCGTTGCTCCTCGCCGCACGTCACTACGATCAGCCGGTCAAAGCGATCGCCAGCGCCAGCCTCGATAATCAGCGCCGCCTCCACCATGGCGATTGCCCGGGGGTCGCGACGCCCCACTTCCTCCATCCATTCATCCTGCCGGCGAATGACAGCCGGGTGCACGATGCGATTGAGGTCTTTTACGTTCGGTGACTCGTCGCGCTGTCCAAAAACCGTTTCCGCCAGAAGAGCGCGATTGACGCTCCCGTCGGGATTCAGAATTCCGCGGCCAAAGCGCAGCACGACCTGATCATAAACACTTTGTCCGGGCTGCATAAGCTCGTGCGCGATGTGGTCAGCCTGCACCAGACGCACTCCCAGCGCCACGAACATTTCGCCCACCACCGACTTGCCGCTGGCAATCCCACCGGTAAGCCCCACTTTCAGCAAATGGTCCTCGCAAGAGAGGAGCGTTGGGGAGTACTTGATTCACCATAGAGACACAGAGTCACAGAGAGTGGCCAAGGCAGGTTGCCCCACGTGCTTCCTGGCAGCATCGAAATTGTGAGAGCTACAGGCATTCGCAAAGGACCGCGTTCCTTAGCTTTCCTCTGTGCCTCAGTGTCCCTGTGGTGAAAAAGACTCTAGCCGACAGGCACGGCCGCGGCCCGGCGTAACTTCGCAGCGCGAACGGTATTGGCCATCAGCATCGCGATCGTGAGCGGCCCAACTCCTCCCGGAACCGGCGTAAGCGCACCCGCGACCTCAGAGACTTCCGGATGCACATCTCCGACAAGGGTCGAGCCGTTCTTGGCGAAGGCTTGCTCCCGCTTCTCGTTTCCCCGGAAGAACCGTTCGAACTCGGCCTGATCCGTGACTTTGTTCATGCCTACATCGATTACGGTCGCCCCCGGCTTTACAAACTCGCGGGTAATCATTCCTGGGCGACCGATGGCGGCTACCAGAATGTCAGCCCGCCGGCACACGCCCGGCAGGTCCCCGGTTTTGGAGTGGCATACCGTCACCGTCGCATTCGCATTGATTAGAAGCATGGCCATGGGTTTGCCGACGATATCGCTACGCCCCACCACCACCGCGTCCTTACCCGCAATCGGGATATTGGAGCGCCTCAGCATCTCCATCACGCCACCCGGTGTGCAAGCCACAAGTCCGGGCCGCTGGGTCGAGAGATTGCCGACGTTCATGGGATGGAATCCGTCCACGTCCTTGGCCGGATCCACGGCCATCAGGATCTTCTTCGAGTCCACCTGCGGGGGCAGCGGCAGCTGCACCAGGATGCCGTCAATCTCATCGCGCCGGTTCAGGTCGTCAATCAGCGCAAGTAACTCCGCCGTGCTCACATTCTCCGCGGGGGTGTGTTTTTCGCTGTAAATCCCGACTTCTTCGCTGCTCTTCACCTTGCCCCGGACGTAGATTTCCGACGCTGGATTGTTCCCCACCAGCACCACGGCGAGCCCCGGACGCATGCCACTGGAGGCCAGCGCCTTCACTTCAGCGGCAACCTCCGCTCGAATTTCGCTCGCGATCTTGTTTCCATCCAGAACCGTGGCCGCCATTCCGAACCTCATCGGGGAAATAGGGTCTGCTGTGTAAGCCTCATTCTAAACCGTCTGGTAGGCTCGTCTGTCGATCGCGAGTTTAGACGAAAGGGTCGACAGCCCAATAATCTGTCAGCCGTCTAGAACGCTTTTGCCGAATCGAGCAGAATGGTCACCGGGCCGTCGTTGATCAGTTCTACCAGCATCGTCTCCTGGAACCGGCCGGTCTCGCACTGTAGGCCGGCGTGGCGGATGCGCTCGACGAAATACTCATAGAGTGCGCGGGCCTTCTGAGGAGGGGCGGCAGCGTCAAACGAAGGACGTTTTCCGCGGCGCACGTCGCCGTACAGGGTGAACTGGGAGACGACCAGGACTGCTCCTCCAATGTCGCTTACTGCCCGATTCATCTTCCCATCGTCGTCTTCAAAGATTCGCAAGCCCACTGTCTTCTCGGCTAGATAAACTGCATCGGCTTGCGTGTCTTCCTGACCCACGCCCAAGAGCACCAGCAGGCCGCGGCCGATCTCTCCGACTGTTGCTCCGTCCACCGCAACGATGGCCTGGCTCACCCGCTGAATGACGGCGCGCATGCTACGAGTGTCCAGCTTTGTTGTATTACGCGCAAGTCTGGGCTGCAGGGAAGGCCGCTACCTACGGCCTTCCGGGCGAGGACTGCGCAGGATATGATGAAAACATTCTGTTGTTTCCGAAATATGATCAATGGAAAGCGCATCGCGATCGTTCTGCCGGCCTATAACGCCGAGAAAACACTGGAAGCCACCGTCCGCGAAATTCCGGAAGCCGTCGATAGTTGCATCCTGGTGGACGATGGCTCCAACGACGCCACGGTAGAGTTGGCGCACCGGCTCGGTCTGCAGGTGTTCGTGCACGACCGCAACTACGGGTACGGGCGCAACCAGCAGACTTGCTATCGCGAAGCGCTGTCGGCGGACGCGGACGTAGTCATCATGCTTCACCCCGACTACCAGTACACGCCCCTCCTGATCACAGCTATGGCCAGCATGGTGGCATACGGCGTCTACGACGTCGTGCTGGGCTCACGCATCATCGGTGGAACCGCGCTGCGCGGTGGCATGCCGTTCTACAAATACGTTGCCAACCGCTTGTTGACAGCCTTCGAGAATCTCTTCCTGGGGATCAAGCTTTCGGAATATCACACGGGCTATCGCGCCTTCGGCCGGAAGGTTCTTACCGACTTGCCCTTGGTGGAGAATTCCGACGATTTCGTCTTCGACAACCAGATGCTCGCGCAGTGCGTGCACTTCGGTTTCCGCATCGGAGAAGTTTCTTGCCCGACCAAGTACTTCGAAGAAGCCTCTTCCATCAATTTCCGGAGAAGCGTGATGTATGGGCTGGGGGTAGTGCTGACCACCCTGCAATTTGCCCTGCAGAAGTGGGGTTTGGGACGTTTCCGAATCTTCAACCCGAAAGGGCGTCGACTGGAGGCTGGAGGCGTGCGCTACTACACCCGCGGGGTGGCAGACAAGACCGGAACCTAGGCCCGGCGCCTGAGACCTAAGACCTGTTTCTCCACAACTTGTACAGCAAGGCGAGATAGTCCAGGCCTACTTTCAGGCTGGCCTTGCTGGCACCCGCCCGCCGCGAGCCGAAGGTGAAGGGAATTTCCGCAACTGAGCGCACATTGGCGCGCACCAGAATCTCGAGCAGAATCTTGAAGCCCTGTCCCTGCAAGTCCACGTTGCGCACGCAGGAGCGCCGCACCATGAAAAACCCCGCCATGGGATCCTTCACGCGAATGCCAGGCTTCTGCAGCGGGTAGGTGAGCCAGATCGCCATGCACGACAGCAGGTGACGCGCGGGATGCCAGTTGCTCAGTCCGCCTTGCGGAGCGTAGCGGCTGGCCAGCACGACGTCCTGGCCGCTTTCAATCGCGCTCCACAACTGGGGCAGGAGTTCGGGTGGATGCTGCAAGTCGGCGTCAATTACGCCCAGGATGTCAGCGTCGGTGTGGCTCCAACCGTGCAGCACGGCGGCAGCCAGGCTGCGCTCTCCCGTGCGCACCAGCAAGCGCACGCGCGGGTCGGACGCGGCGATCGCTTGTACGATGGTTTCGATTCCGTCGCGGCTGTCGTCATCGACCACGATTACTTCATAGGCAACGCCAAGGGAGTCAAGGCTTTCTCGAATGCGGTCGAGCAGGACGCGAATGTTTTCTGCTTCGCATAAGGTTGGTACGATCAGCGCCAGCTTCGCCACTGGTAGCGGCGTCGCAGATGCGCGAACATCCATGAGGTTCGCGGATGGCTCGATTTCATCAGCCACAAGCCTTACGGCCTTGATGGGCATGTGACGCAATTCTAAGTTCTTAGCGATTGAAAAACTATCCCATAATCAAGAATGTGAGCATGCTTGCGCTGCTGGCGGTGCTGGGCATTCTCATCGCGGGCTATCACCCGGGCGCCGAGGATGATGGCGTTTATCTCGCGGCCATCAAGCATGACCTGAACCCGGCGCTCTTCCCGCACGACTCGGAGTTCTTCACTGTCCAGCTGCAGGCCACTGTTTTTGACGAGCTGGTGGCCGGGTCCGTTCACTTATCCCACTTGCCGTTGGGGGTGGTGGTTCTGGGCTGGCATTTTCTGACCATTTTTTTCATTCTGTGGGGATTTTGGCGAATCAGTTGCCGCTGTTTCGCTGAGACCTACGCTCAGTGGGCCTCCGTGAGCCTGGTAGCGATATTGCTGACATTGCCGGTCGCGGGAAGCGGCTTGTATTTGGTTGACCAGAATCTTCATCCGCGTGCGGTGGCAACCGCGGCGATCCTGGCGGCGATCGTCGCCACGATCGATCGCAAATATTGGGCGGCGGGCGGTCTTCTGATTCTGGCGGGCTTGATTCACCCCATCATGGCCAGCTTCGGAATTTCGTTTTGTGTGTTTCTGGGATGGCGACAACCCTCGCTCACTTCGCTGGTTTTTGTGCTCACGCCCTTGGGATGGATTTTCGAGCCAACCTCGGAAGCATGGCGAGTGGCGGCCAACACGCGGGACTACTACTTCCTCGGGCGATGGGCTTGGTACGAGTGGCTGGGCGTGCTGGCTCCGTTTGTGTTCTTGTGGTGGTTTCGCTGGATCGGGAGACGCGAGGGCCGATCGACTCTCGCGCACGTGGCGTCGCGGCTCGCCTGCTACGGGGCTTTTCAGTTGTTGGTTGCGTTGATGGTGATGGTTCCGCAGAAACTCGAGCGACTATGGCCGCTACAACCGATGCGCTATCTACATCTGCTCTACTTTCTGTTTGCCGTTCTGGGCGGTGGCGTGCTCGGACAGAAAATCTTGCGAAAACGTTGGTGGCGCTGGCTCGCGCTGCTCGTTCCGCTAGCGATGGGAATGTTTTATACGCAGCGCAGAACATTTCCGGCATCGTCGCATCTGGAATGGCCAAGTCCGACCTCGCGCAATGCCTGGGTGCAGGCCTTCGTGTGGATTCGAGAGCACACGCCCACCGACAGCTACTTCGCGGTCGGCGCCGACTACATGCGGCGTCCAGGGGAGGACTACCACGGCTTTCGCGCTCTAGCGGAGCGCAGCGTGCTCGCGGATAGCACCAAGGACTCGGCGGTCGCTACCCAAGTGCCAGGACTGGCAGCGCGTTGGCGGGAAGAGGTGGAGGCGCAGCGGGGCTGGGAGCATTTTGGGACCACGGATTTCCAAAGGTTGAAGGCACGTTTCGGAGTGAACTGGGTGCTCGTGGAGCGTCCCGGGCACGGGGATCTGCAATGTCCTTACGAGAACCCGGCTGTGCGGGTGTGCCGGTTGGAGTGAACGTTATGAAATGAGAACCAGCAACTGTTGACGATGTGAAAAAGATCATCCAAAACGATCTGGCAGAGTGTGACGATGAGCAGGGTGCAGCATTCGAGAAATACGCCGTAGAGCCATACCTCGCCCCCATTCTTCGATACGGAGAAATAGATCGTGTTGTTGTGATTGCGAGAAGGGTGGACGAGGTCATTTATTGGGAGGATGTTGAAGAAGGCTTCAACCTCTCGCCCGTTTCCTCTGACGGGAGGATCCTCGAACACTGGTGCAATCAGGACGAACTGTGCTTCACACTCGATGCCTGGATTGAAGGCAGAACTCGGCCTGTGAGACTCGGCCCGGCGACCCCGATCGAATGAACATCTCTTCACTGCCGGCTATTGCCGTTCTGGCCCCGGTTGTTTAGCATCTAACTCAGCATGCGCAGACCGAACCTACGGCCGCAGATGGCAATCGGCGAAATCTTCTCTTTCGCTTACGACACCTTCTGCTCCAACAAGGTGCGCTTTGCCCTGACGGCCCTCGGCATGGTGATCGGCACGGCTTCGCTGATCCTGGTGGTCACGATCGGCCTGACGGGTAAGCAGTACGTGCAGCGGCTGATCCAAGCCATCGGCGCCAACATGATTTATGTGGAATATTCGGGCGGTGCGCAGCGCATCACCGCCAGCGCCCCTGATCCGCTGACTATCGACGATCAACGCGCGGTGCAGGAGCAGGTCCCCAGCGTCACCTTTGCTTCGCCGATCGTGGCATTGAACGAGCGCATTGCCGCGGGCTCTGGCAAAGAGAAGGACATCATGGTGATGGGGGCCGCTCCGGAATACGCCCGGGTGCGAAACCTGTTCGTGCTGGCTGGGCGGTTCTTCGACAACGAAGATGCGCAATCCCGCAATAAAGTCGGAGTGCTCACCCAGAAAATGGCCGAGGAACTGTACGGGGCAGTGGATGCTGCCGTCGGCCAGACCATAAAACTAAACGGATTGCCCTTCACCGTAGTTGGGACCTTCAAAGAAGGCGTGGACACCTTTGGGCAGTCCGAGGTGCAGGACTACACCATGGTGATCCCGTACACCGTCAGCCGCTACTTCACGGAGAATGCTTCGGTAAAGCAGATCTTCTTCACGGTCGCCAGCCCCGATGACGTGGTTCCGGCGACGGCACAGATTACGCGGGTGATCCGGTCGCGCCACCGGCCGGAGTCCGTGTACACCGTGAGCAATCTCACGCAACTGCTCTCGGTCTGGGACAAGATTGCCAACGGACTGACGATCGGATTGCTCCTGATCGCGGCGGTGACCCTGCTGGTCAGCGGCATCGGCATCATGAATATCATGCTGGCCACTGTGAGTTCGCGTATTCGCGAGATTGGCATCCGCAAGGCGATCGGCGCAACCAATCGCGAGATCCGCTTTCAGTTCCTAGCAGAGGCCGTCCTGATTTCCTCGGTGGGCGGGATTCTCGGCATCCTGATTGGCCTGGCGGTTCCGTTTTCGGTGCGGTTCTTCACGGCCTATCGCATTCCGATTTCGGGACTCTCCGCCATCATCGCCATCCTGGTCTCTTCGCTGGTGGGAATCCTGTTCGGAACCCTTCCGGCCACCCGCGCCGCGCAACTGGATCCTGTGGAGAGTCTGCGCTACGAGTGAGGGTGCGAGCTATTAGCCATTAGCACTTAGCCGGTAGCCCGCGAAGGACTTTTCGTGAGCAGTTCCCTCACCGAAAACATGGGCTGGGGTCGCCGGTAAAAGCTAAGTCGCTGAACGCCAACAGCCGCCAGCAATGAGCTATCGGCTACCAGCTAACAGCCATCAGCTACCTCTGAAATTCCCACTTGGTGGCGGCGGTCGCGAATTTCTTTTCGTACATAGCAAAAACTGTGCTAGGACGAACCACGAAAATTGGTCCCATGCTCGGGTCCAGTTTCCAAGGCTTGTATTTGCGGGAGTAGGGAACGCCGAATTCCTTGATCTGAGCGGGATCGGTCACTTTGGTGGCGACACCTTCCACGATGACCGCTTCCTTTACCAATTGATTGCAAACGACGCACTTAGGATTCACAGCCAGATTCTTGGCCTTGCGCGATTCGCGGCCGGTACTGAAAACGAACACAGAGTCGACCCAGACGCCCCATACCGGCATGGCGTGGGGAGCTCCGTCTGGCCGGGTCGTGATCAGCCAGTAGTTGTGCGATTGTTTCAGGCGTCGCTCGGCCCATTTCCATGGCAGGATGCCTTTGTGGCCGGCAGGCACTCCATACCCAGGCATGTAGGGACGAGTCGCTTTGGGGCGGACCGTGTCCTTGGGAGTTCTGGCTTTCGCAGGCATGCGCACTTCCCAGTTCGAGAATGGTGCGTGAGCCAGGACGGGTTGTCAATTGCGCGGTTCGGTGCGCAATCGGGTAGGAGGCGGGATTACTCCCGCCGTCCTCCCACACCACCGGACGTGCGGTTCCGCATCCGGCGGTTCATGA
>UEXW01000326.1_pt1 | contig 22640 bp, 22 predicted proteins | sample 4301151 | NCBI WGS metagenome assembly UEXW01 (sample SAMEA4773176, study PRJEB27434) | metagenome | biome: 2259; feature: agricultural soil; material: soil | place: USA | collected 2014-09 | depth 0.25 m | reverse complement strand
GAAGCTTGGTCATAAGGTGATACTCGAACCCAACGTCACCGCCTGACCGAAATTTTCAGGGCAGGTTGTCAAAGGGACTTTCACCCTCAAGCTGTCGGACATGCTCGGCACACAACTCACAGCCCGGGAGCAAGTCTCCCGGGCTCTTTTTGTGAGAGACCGTGCGCATTAACGAAATCATTTTGCACAACTAAGGTGTTTACGATTCCAAGTACTGCGGCACTCAACGCAACACAAGCACTAGAAAACATAAGGTTTTCACAGAAATTAAAAAGAAACCGCCAGATCGGGGGGCGAATTGCATCATAACGCCCAAGAAAGTAGTACAGGGGTCTCTGTTATGTCTCTCCCAGTTTCTCGCATCCATCTCACACTGATCGCGGCTCTCCTGCTGGCCCTCGGCGCACCGTTTGCCGCCGCCGACTCCATTCTTCAATTGACTTCGAATAACATCGGAGTATCTGGTTCGGTAGGGACCGTTACATTAAGCGACGCTGGCTCAGGCTCGGTGTTGGTGACCATCGCCATGAACCCGGGCTTCACCATCAAGCTGCAGGGCGGACAAGTTGGGTTCAACACCACTGCCAGCTTGAACTCCGGCAGCTTTGGACCGATCACCATTATGGCCGGTGGCAACACGTACGCAGGCCTGAGCTTCAACAACCTCAAAACCAGCCAGAATGTTAGCGAGTTCGGAACTTTTGCTTTTGATTTGTCAAACTTCAAGGACGGGCCCAAGGGCATTACCAGCGCGGACAAACTCAGTTTCGTGATTTCGGGCGTGAGCGTGGATCAGTTCAGCAATTTCGTGATCCACTTCTGTAACGGCTCGGGCACAAACTGTGCGCCGCAGACCGGGTTCGCTTCGAATGAACCGCCGACCGCCGTTCCGGAACCGGGCTCTCTCAGCCTGCTGGGCACTGGCCTCGTCGCTCTAGCCGGAGTCGCAAGGCGGCGTTTCCTGCGCTAGCTTATCGAGACATCAGCAGAAGTCGCGCGATTAAAGACCCCGGAGATTCCGGGGTTTTATTTTTCTCGGCATCCCAGAAACCATTCAGTGCTCTCCCCCTCATTGACTGTCAAATTACATCGTCCTAAGATGCGGGCCATCCATCGGAGCCAATGATGAGATTCGCATTGCACACACTCGCGATCTTTCTCCTTCTCGGGTTGATCTGCCTCGCTCAAACCGACGAGGTGGTCCCCAACGAAAACCTGGCCGTGGAAGGCATCCCGAAGATTCCCGCCTCGCTTGCGGAGAACATCGACCGCTATAGTAATTTCCGCGAAGCCGGCCTCAACAGCTGGCATCCCACACGGCGCGAAATGTTGATCACCACGCGCTTTGCGGACGTTTCGCAGATCCACCAGGTGAAAATGCCCGGAGGAGACCGCTCGCAGCTCACCTTCTACCCCGAGCCGGTCAGCAGCGCGCAATACGAGCCGATGCACGGAAATTACTTCGTCTTCAGCAAAGACGTAGGCGGAGGAGAGTTTTACCAACTCTATCGCTACGACTTAGCTTCCGGCGACATCACCCTGCTCACCGACGGCAAGTCCCGCAACACCGGCGCGGTTTGGTTCGAGGGTGGCAACAAGCTGGCCTACGGCTCAACGAGGCGCACCGGCAAAAACGTCGATTTGTATGTCATCGACCCGGCCGACCCCAAGTCCGATCACTTGGCCGCAAAGCTGGAGGGTGGCGGGTGGGAGGCTCTCGCCTGGTCGCCCGACGGTCGCAAGATCCTGGTAAACGAAGAGATTTCCGCCAACGAGAGCTACCTTTGGGTGATTGACTCTGACACCGGGGACAAGGTTTTGCTCACGCCCAAAGGCGGAAGCGAAAAAATTTCGTATGCGGGTGGACGCTTCAGCAAAGACGGCAAAGGCATCTACACGACTACCGACAGGGACTCCGAGTTTCATCGGCTGGCGTACATCGACCTCGGCAGCAAAGAGCATACCTACCTGAGTAGCGCGATTCCCTGGGATGTCGATGAGTTCGATCTCTCAGATGATGGGCGCAAGATTGCTTTCGTCAGCAATGAAGACGGCTTCGGCGCGCTGCACATCTACGACATCGCGAAAAAGACGGAGCACCCGGTCTCGAACCTGCCGATGGGAATTGTCGATGGCGTCCGCTGGAGGCGGCATAGCCAGGAATTAGCGTTCAATCTGGATTCTGCACGCTCGCCTTCGGATGTGTATTCGCTCGACACCGCGACCAACAAGCTGGAGCGTTGGACCTTCAGCGAGACGGGCGGGCTGAACACGACCACTTTTCCCACACCTGAACTCATTCACTGGAAGAGTTGGGACGATCGCTCGATCAGCGGCTTTCTCTATCGCCCACCGGACAGGTTCACGGGGCGACGACCGGTGATGATCCTGATCCACGGCGGTCCGGAAGGCCAGTTCCGGCCCGACTTCCGCGGCACCAGTAATTATTACCTGAACGAACTGGGCATTGCGCTGATCTTCCCCAACGTGCGCGGCTCGACCGGTTACGGCAAGAAATTCCTGGCGCTTGATAACGGCGTGCTGCGGGAGGGCTCGTACAAAGACATCAATTCCCTGTTCGACTGGATTGCGCAGCAACCTGGCCTCGATGCGAAACGTGTACTCACCACCGGAGGCAGTTACGGGGGCTTCATGACCCTGGCCGTCGCCACCACCTACAACGACCGCATCTGCTGCTCGGTGGATGTCGTCGGACCATCGAATCTGGTGACTTTTCTCGAGCACACGTCAGGCTATCGCCAGGATCTGCGCCGTGTGGAGTATGGCGATGAACGCGATCCCCAGACGCGCGCCTATCTCGAAAGCATTGCTCCGGCCAACAAGGCGCAGAACATCACCAAACCCCTGTTTGTGATCGCGGGTAAGAACGACCCGCGCGTTCCCGCGAGCGAAAGCCAGCAGATGGTGGCCATCGTCCGCAAAAACAATGCGCCGGTGTGGTATCTGGAGGGAAAGAACGAAGGTCACGGCTTCCGCAAGAAGAAGAACCGGGACTTCCAGTTTTATGCCACCGTGATGTTTGTGAAGGAATATTTGTTGAAGTAGCTCTTGGACATCAGCTGTCAGCCGTCCGCTATCAGCTGACGGCTGTTGCCTTCAGTTCTCGTCTCCCAGCTTTCAGTTTCCGACCTGCTCGGCTACCGATTAAGCCGTGCTTCTTGTTTTGGTGATGGCTGATAGCTGAGAGCTGACAGCTTCTCTATAATTCCTCTCATGCTCGACGAACTCACATTCCGCGACCATGCCGATCATGCGTTTGCTGCGCTGAAAAAGAGTCTCTTCGCGGCGGAGGACTCCGCTGACATCGAAGTGGAAGACCAAGCCGGGACCTTGAATGTTGCCTTCGAGGACGGGACCCGCTTCGTGGTATCGCCCAACGCTCCGGTGCGGCAAATCTGGATCTCGGCCTTGACCACCAGCTTCAAGCTGGACTGGTCTGAGGAAGAGCGCGACTTTGTATTGCCAAAGACGGGCGAGAAGCTGAAACCTCTCATGGCCCGGCTCATCAACCAGCAACTTGGCGAAGAAGCGGTGGAATTGGAATAGATGCTGAAGACCTCTTGCCTGGAACGATCGCTAAGAGCGCACGAATGGTGCCACGGAAATGCGGCATCGATCGTGTCGCGTCGGAAGCGACACCTTTGGGACTTTCACGGTTAAGGTTTTTTTCCGATCCAATTGTGGCGTCGCACCACCAAATTCCAGAGGTGCTTTTCGCCCCCTTAGTGCATCCAATCACCATTCGACTGATATCACTTCCGGCGGCCCGATCAGCTTGTTATTGTTAGACTTACGCCGCCGTCGACCCGGGGTCCATGCGCTATCGAGAAGGAACGGCCAATCGTACTCGCCCGCGAACCTAGAATGTACCCGGGAAACCCGAGAGAGGATGTTAATATAAGTTACTCACCCATATGCCTTTAAAGACATTGTTCCTGAATCCGCCCTCCTTTGAGAACTTCGATGGTGGGGCTGGCTCTCGATGGCCAGCCACGCGCGAAATCGAGTCCTACTGGTACCCGGTCTGGCTGGCGTATCCGACCGGCATGCTCGAAGGTGCCCGCCTCTTGGACGCGCCGCCCCACCACATCACGGGCGAAGAAACCATCCAGATTGCCAAGGACTACGAATTCCTGGTGCTGTTCACCAGCACTCCCGGCTTCCCCGGCGATATTCGGCTGGCTCGGGCGATCAAGGACGCGAATCCAAACATCAAGATCTGTTTTGTTGGCCCGCACGTCACGGTTTTGCCGGAAAAGTCACTCCGAGAGTGCCCCGCCATCGACTTCGTCGCTCGCAAGGAATTCGATTACACCGTGGTTGAGTATGCGCAGGGCAAGCCATTGGACGAAATTCTCGGGATTTCTTTCCTGCGGGACGGCAAAGTTGTGCACACCCCGGACCGCCCGCAGATTCAGGATCTCGATGTATTGCCCCACGTAACCGATGTCTACAAGCGGGATCTCGACGTTACTCGATACAACGTACCGTTCCTGCTGCACCCGTATGTCTCGTTGTATTCCACCCGAGGCTGCCCGGCACAGTGCACTTTCTGCCTTTGGCCGCAGACTTTGAGCGGACATCCCTGGCGCAAGCGTTCCACCGACGACGTCGCGCGCGAGATGGCCAAGGTGAAGGAATACTGGCCCGATGTGAAGGAGTTCTTCTTCGACGACGACACCTTCAACATCCAGAAAGCACGCACCATTGAGTTGTGCGCAAAGCTGAAGCCCCTGGGCCTTACCTGGTCTTGCACGTCGCGCGTAACCACCGACTACGAGACTCTGAAAGCCATGAAGGACGCTGGCTGCCGGCTCTTAATCGTCGGTTACGAATCAGGCGATCCGCAGATTCTCAAGAACATCAAGAAGGGCGCGACTGTCGAGCGAGCTCGCCAGTTCACCAAGGATTGTCACAAGCTCGGCCTCGTGATTCACGGAGACTTCATTCTCGGTCTGCCTGGGGAGACTCGCGAGACCATTCGCAATACCATCAACTTCGCTAAAGAACTCGACGTCGAAACGATTCAAGTCTCGGTCGCGCACGCTTATCCCGGAACCGAACTCTACGATGCGGTAGTGAAAAACGGCTTCATGGCGGCGGATACCAAGATGGTGGACGAGGGTGGCCATCAACTGGTCCATATCGAATATCCCGATCTGCCGGCCGCGGAAATCATGGAACAGGTCCATCGCTTCTACGATGAATACTATTTCCGTCCGAAGGCCGCGTTCCGCATCTTGAAGAAAGCGGCGTTCAATAGCGACGACCGCAAACGGCTGTACAAGGAAGCCAAGGCATTTCTCAAGACTCGTGCCATGCGCCACAAGTGGGTGCAGGAGAAGCAATCCCAGGCGGAGTCCTCAGCGGCGGTGGAACCGGCCAAAGCCTAGGCGTACATGTGACTTTTCGTAAATACCTGGTGTTGGCCGGCGTGGCCCTATTTGGATCCGTGGGTGATTCGCTGCTCTCCCGCGGCATGAAGGAAGTCGGCAACATCTCGATTTACAACCTCAAAGCCGTCATCTTGGCCCTTCGCGACCCCTGGATTATCAGCGGCATTCTGCTCCTGTTCGCATTCTTCGCCGCGTATATGACGGCCCTGTCATGGGCAGATCTCACCTATGTCCTGCCGGCCACCTCGATCGGTTACGTGTTGCTTGCCCTGATCGCCAAATTCATTTTGCACGAGCAAGTCACTCCGGGACGCTGGCTGGGCATCCTCTTGATCACGGCCGGCGTCGGCTTTGTGGCAGGAGGACCCGCACTGACCCGGGTTGCGCGCGATGACAGCCATCAGCAGGAACCAGCGCCCGAAGTGGCCAGCGTGCGAGGTGAATCGTGAAACATGCCTACACCTGGGGTGCAATCGCGGTGATCGTAGGCGCCTCCGTTACCGGTGACGTGCTGTTGTCGCGGGCCATGAAAGAGGTGGGCGACGTGGGAGAACTCTGGCGGCATCGCGGCATGCTGACCGTGATTGGACGCGTCCTGCGCCATCCCTACTTTGTCCTGGGAATCGTGGCCATGGCGGTAGCGTTCTTCAGCCTGTTGGTCGGGCTCTCCTGGGGCGACGTGAGCTTGGTGGCACCCGCCACGGCGTCGCTCACGTTCGTCGGAAATGCAGCGGCAGCCAAAGTTCTGCGCCACGAACACGTGGATCAGCGCCGCTGGATTGCCGCGGCTTTAGTGGCCTGCGGTGTCGCCCTGCTGGCTGCTTAGTTTAGTTAGAACTTCGTTCCTACCTCTTGCGCAAACCTTCAGCCTGCAATCAGGATATAGGCCTCGGTAATTCTTTCGGCTGGAGTTAACCCATGCGTTTAACGATCCTGCCGATCGCTTGCGTGATCACCTTCTTCACGCTCAGCACTAACCCATTGTTCGGCGCTGATACCACCTCGGCCATCAATCGAACTCACCTCAAACTTCTGATTCCCTATGGGCTGGGCGGGCTTAGCGCGGGGCTGACGTGTCACCGAAAAGGTGAATGGAACCTGTTTCACTCAATCTCTGTCGTCAGCGAGTCGTCCAGATGCGTGGCGATGCACTGTGGGCAACTCCATTCTTGATCCCTGTTATCAGAGCGTCTTGGGCAACGGAACGGAATTGGCTTGTCCCATGGGCGGGCCGTGGAGCGCGAACGTCGTGCTCCTGACTTTGACCGCTCCCCGCCCGAGACTCGTAAGGAACTGAGCCGCGACAACACCGCACCATGGGCCATCGAACTGGCCAATGGACAACGCTGTACTCTCTTTACAGGAGCTACCCGCCAGTAGCTGGCATGCGCATCAATTACGGTTGTCCGGAAGGCTCACAGGCGATTGGTGACATCGATCGTACCCAGCCGGTTTGGCGCGTGTTTTCCCAGCGAGAAAAGTCAATTGCACTCGAACAAGTGGACGTTGCCGTGGCATGGTTCTAGTCAACATTGCCTGCCATGGCTGCTAGTTAAGTTAGCCAAACAAGCGCATGAAACCTGTAGACGCGAGATCTGGCACCAGAAATGTGGCGTCCCACTTGCCTGCAACTCGGGCGATCGATTGCGCCGCCAGGTAGCCACTGCGAACCGCTCCTTCCATGGTTGCAGGCCACCCGGTGGCAGTCCAATCACCGGCAAGGAACACACGCGGCCACACGGTCTCCGTCCGTGGACGGTTCAGATCGATCCCCGGCTTCGGCGAATAAGTCGCGTGAATTTCTTTGATCACAGTCGACTTCACCAGATTCGCCGCGCGCGCCGCCGGAAAGAATTCGCGCAGTTCCCCAACCGCCAGATCCACGATCTCCTGTTTCGATCGATCCACGAGGCTCTTCGATGAACTCACCACCAGCTCCACATAGCTTCCGTGCCCGTTGTTCTCGCGCTTCTGCAGCTTCGACTTGTGGAACATCCATTGAATGGTGCGGTCGAGCAGCACCGCGTGTTCCAGGTCGGAAATTTCGCGATCGAACCACAGGTGAATCCCGGTGATCGGTGACGTCTCGAAGCGGGCCAGCGAATCGCGCAGCGGTTGCGCGGCTGAGGTATTCGGCAAAATGCTCGCCAACCCGTCGAACGGCACGGCCAGGACGACATAGTCGAACGGTTCTTCCTTGCCGCCCACGCCCAGTTGCACGTGGGAAAGCTCCGCTCGAAAGGATTCCGCCGAGCTACGGAACTTCACTTCCCCGCCGTGAGTTTCAATATAGGCACGGGCTGCGTCGTACAGGTCGGTCAGCGGAATCTGCGGCACACCCATGTGCCGCGCAATGGGAGATCGCAACGACTCGCGCACCACCTGCCCCGCCGATGAAATCGAAACCCGGTCGATCTCCTCGTTGAGTGCGCTCACCAGAATCGGTTTCCAGAAACGTTCAATCGATTTGTCGGTCTGCCCGTGGTTCTGCAGCCAGGTCTGAAAAGACTGGCCATTGTCGCGGAGCGGCATTGGAATCAGCGCAGCCAAGGCTCGCGCAATCGCCACCTTGTCGATGACTTCCAGGAACGGAAATCGCAGGAACGCGGGAGCCGTATGTAAAGGCGCGGGCAATCCCGACTCGTTCATCACCGTCGCTCGTCCACCCGGCTCGACAAACGTCATCTGGTCGAACCAGTGAATCTTGTCGTCTACACCGATGCGCCGGTAGAACTCGACCAGGTTGGTGCAGCAGCCGAACAACACATGCTGGCAGTTGTCGACCACCTCGCCCGTACTCGGATGCTGATAGGAAGAGGCGCGGCCGCCCAGGTACGGGCGCCGCTCAAACAGAGTCACACGGAAACCGGTGGAGCCCAGCGCGCACGCGGCTGCTAGCCCAGCCAGACCGCCTCCGACCACGGCTACTTTGGGAGGTTGTGTCCAGGACTGAGGCATCACGTCAACCGCTTCAGGAATCCCTTCGCCAGGATCGTGAGCTTCTCGCGCTTGGTCAGGCGGACCCGCTCGGCGAAGACCTCGTAGCGACGCAGGGCAATCTTCTCCAGCAATCGCTGGTAGATGGTCACCAGCACCCACAAGGCAGGCTGGCTGTCTTCACTGACCAACGGAATCAGATCATGCCCGGATTGATAGAACCCGCGCGCGCGTTCGGCCTCCATGGCCAGCAAGGCACGCATGCGCGTGGAATCAGGAGTCGCTGTGAGTTCGGCGGGCAACAGCTCGAACTTGTACAAATCTTCCAAAGGAATGTAGACGCGCCCCATGGCGGCGTCTTCCTTCACGTCGCGGATGATGTTGGTCAGTTGAAACGCAACCCCGCAGCGTTCCGCAAGCCGTTCGGCCGCCGCATCGCGATAACCAAAAATCTTGATGCACACCAATCCCACCACCGAGGCCACGTGATAACAGTACAAGTAGAGATCTTTGAACGACCGGTATTGCACGGTCGGACCCTCCGCCGGAGCTTGCGCCTGCTGATCTTGATAGACAGCCGCACCGTCGTCGGGCAAATCCATCAGTGTCCCGAACGCCAACTGGTCAAGCAGCTCTCCTGGAATGTGGTACCGCCGTTGTGCGTCGGTGAGCGCAAGGAAAATCGGATCATCCGTCGGCTCCCCCGCCTGTGCATGATGAAATGCATCCAACCACGCTTCCAGCCGGGTGCGCCGCTCCCAGGGCGGCAAGCTGGCGTCGTCCGAGAGGTCGTCGCAGCGCCGCATGAACGCATACACCGCGCACAAGGCTTCCCGCTTCCGGCGCGGCAAGACAAGAAACGCGTAGTAGAAATTCTTGGCCGAAGTCCGCGCGATCCCGCGACACACCGAATAGGCCATCGCTAGTTGCGACTCGGTGGGCGCGAATGTGACCGAAACCTGCTGCACGCCGGCGCTCATAGCAACTTCCCCAGCGCGGCTCGAGCCACCAGCGCCAGTTTGCGCGACTTGGAAATTGAGGGACGCCGTCCCAACACCGCAAATCCCTGCTGCTCGATCGCGATCAGAATTTCCTGGCCGCCCCGCGAAAACAACTCCAGATCAATCGCCAGTTCCTTGTCGACTTTCCCAATCAGCGGCAGTCCCTGGTCAAACCAGTCCCGCGCGCGTTTCACTTCGAACCGCATCATTTCGCAGAACGCAGGCGTGTTGCGCTTGTGGGCCAGATCGTCTTCCGTGACACCGTAACGGTGAAGATCTTCGAGCGGCAAGTAGATTCGCCCCTTTGCATAGTCCACCGAAACGTCCTGCCAGAAATTCGCAAGCTGAAGCGCGGTACAGGTGAAGTCGGAAAGCCTCTGCCGCTCAGCATCTCGATAGCCGCAAAGGTACAGCACAAGATGTCCCACCGGATTCGCCGAGTACAGGCAGTAGCCCAGCAGATCCTCGAAGGTCGGAAACCGGGTGACCGTCTGATCCTGACAAAACGCTCTCAATAGATCCGAAAATTCATGCTGCGGAATATGAAAGGTCCGCACTGTTTCCGCGAGCGCAACAAATACTGGATGCCGCGGACTTCCTTGGTAGCACGCCTCCAGTTCGCTCTGCCACTGGTCGAGCAGCATCAACGACGCGCGCGGATCGCCAACCTCATCCCCCAGGTCATCCGAAATCCGGCAATACGCATACACGTTAAAGAAGTGCTGCCGAAGCCGCTGCGGCAGGAACCACGTCGCCACCGAGAAATTTTCGTAATGGGTCCGCGCCAGCCGCCGGCAGTAAGCGCGCGCTTCCTCGAGCGAGGGCGCCACTTGCGGGATGGCGTACTCCGGCGGAAGACTGTTCCAGCCGGCCAGCGGGGTAGACGCGGGCACTGGCCGGGATTCGCTGTTGGCGATAGATGTCATAGCGAGTCTTTTTCCCGGTCGTAATTCCCTACTAGATTAGTGCCCTGGAATAATGGCGGTCTTGATGTCACCGTTGCGATTGAGCATGTGGCGCAACACATCGTGCAAACGCGATAACGGCGCTTCGCCCGTGATGTAATCCGTACCACAAACTTTCTTTTCCGCGATCAATGCAAATGCTCGACGTACCGTCTCCGGAGTGTGATGGAACGTCGCCTTCAATGAAATTTCCGAGTAGTGCAGCCGGTTGGTATCAAGCTCCACCTTGCTCCCGCTGGCGCATCCTCCAAAGAAATTCACGGTTCCGCCCTTGCGCACCATCTGCACAGCCCATTCCCAGGCTTCCGTGCGGCCCACGGCCTCGATCACCACGTCCGCCCCGCGCTTCTCGCGCGTGAGCTGCCGCACTGCCTCAATCGGATCCTTCACCTGTGTGATCTGTACAACCTCATGCGCACCCTTGCGTTTGGCAAGCGTAACCTGCGAGTCGCGCTTGACGACCGCGATCACATTGCAGCCAATCGCTTTCGCGACCTGAACGAACATGAGCCCGATCGGACCGCCGCCAATCACGGCCACTGTGTCGCCGATCTCAACCCCCGTTTCATGCAACCCGCGCAGCACGCAGGCCAACGGCTCCGTCATGGCCGCATCTTCGAATGACACATGCGGAGGGATCGCCAGCATGTTGCTCTCAACAATGCGCCGCGGAACGCGAATGTACTCCGCATACGCCCCGTTGTTGAAGAGCAGATCCTCGCAAAGATTTTCCTGGTGCTTCGAGCAGAAGAAGCACATTCCGCAGGGTGCCGAGTTCAGGGCCACGACGCGCATGCCCTTTTTGAAGCCGCGTACGCCGTGGCCAACCTCTTCGACGACACCTGCCAGTTCATGCCCGAACAAGGCGGGCGGCACGATCATCCGTGCATGGTAGCCGCGCTGGTAGACCTTCAGGTCGGTGCCGCACGTAAGGGCAACCTGGACCTTGATCAGGACCTCTCCCTCGCGTACGCGGGGAATCGGGACCTGCTCGATCTTGATGTCCTCTTTGCCGTAGAGGACCGCTGCCGTCATTTTTCCATTCACTTCGAGTATCCTTCCCAAGCGCCGCCCGGCTGAATCACAATTTTCATGGAATCGGGTTGAGGATGGGCAGCCAGCTCCAGCGCTTCCAGACCACGGCTCAGGGGGAATCGGTGGCTGATGAGGCGGTCCAACTCCATCTCCCGGCCCATCACGAAGCGCGCCGATTCTTCCTGCAGTTCCACGGAGGCGCTATATGACCCCAGCAATGTCTTTTCGTCCACGCAAATGGCCGCGGGATCAACCGCGACCTCTCCTCGTACCGTCTGCGCAAACAGCAATACCCGGCCTCCCGGACGCGTAGCATCCATGGCTGGCCGGATCAGGCTCGTGCCCCCGACCGCCAAAATCACGGCGTCGGCACCACGGCCATCCGTCAGTTCGCGCACCTGCTCGGTGACGTTCGTGCGCGAAGCGTCAATTGTGAGGCCCAAACCGAAGCTTTTCGATATTGTAAGCCTCTGTGAATACAAATCGGAAGTAATTACCCTAGTCCCCGTCCGCTTGGCCAGAATACTCAAGATGAGACCGATCGGCCCCTGACCGATGACCAGCACCGTCTCATCCGATTGCAAACCAAGGGCATCAATCCCCTTCATGCAAGTGTTCACCGGCTCCACAAAACACGCTTGTTCGAACGAAACTCCGTCGGGAATCCGTACAGTCCCATGCTGCACAATCCAGTCCATCACGCGAACGTACTCCGCGAAACCTCCCCCGCTCGGCTCGAAACCCGCCGTGCATCCCACTTTCTTATAGGTCTCGCACTGGGCGAATGTCTTGTGACGGCAGTAGTAGCACTCGCGGCAGGGGATGTGGTGGAAGACCATCACCCGGTCGCCTGCCTGGAAGTGAGAAGCGCCCTTGCCAGTTGCGACCACGACTCCTGAAGTCTCGTGCCCGAAAATACGGGGCGCTGAATGCGACCCGGTGGCAATTTTCTTAAGATCAGTTCCGCAGATGCCGCAGGTATGTACCCTCACCAGAAGTTCGCCTGCGCCGATTTCGGGCACGGGCACGGTTTCCATGCGAACGTCATTCTTCCCGCGATAGACCGCGGCCAGCATGGTGCTGGGGATTTTCCGCAGCTGATCCTCGAGCGAGATTTGCCCGGCAATCGCCATCATGAAGTCTGATCTTCCTTGGCACGCACTTCGCTATGCGGCAACGTATTGGTGAAGCGCACATCTACCCTCATGTGGTCAACGTAGGGCTGCTGCTGGGTAACGAAATGGAAGTCCTTCACCTGCACGACACAGTAGAAGTTGTCGATCTTCGCGACCCGCTCGCTCGTCAGCGGAATCTTCGCGAACTTCCCGGGATCGAGCCATCCGATCTGCGTCTTGTCCTGCGTGCCGTCCGGCGAGGCCAACAGTACGTTGTTGTACATCTTGTGATGCAAGTCCACCATCCGCACCTGCCACCCCATGATGCGATCATCCCCTTCTCCCACTCGCTGAGGTGCACAGATAAAGCGGTAGCGATCTCGCCCACCCTGATCCTTCACCCGAATCTCGCAGGTCGGATTATGCGGATCAAGATCAACCTGCAGGGCCTGCTCCGTCACGCGAGTCGGTCCTTTGCGGAAACTTTCCACATAGACGAACGAAGCCGCAGTCTGGGCGGTCGTGTCCACTCCCAGCGCTAACATCACAACCATCCATCTCGCAAATCTACGCATGCTTACCTAAAAGGCAAAAAAAACACTCACGTCTATTTTGGTTTGAAGGGGCGCGCCTTCAGGCGCCCTAAACATCCCAATTCAATCGCGGCTTTAGTCGCTGAGGTTCACCTCCGTACTATTGCTCTTTCGCGCTCTTTCCGAGAGCTAGGATTTTCACTGCTCACCGACGCTCCCTCGCAGCCTCCGGCAGCGACAGCCCTCCCTTCACGACGCGCTCCAGATGTTCACCCAGCGCCCGCGCCGCCCGCGCGCTGTTTCGTGCAAGTCGCATCACCGTTCCCCACATCCAAGGCCGCAATGCGCCATACAACACAAAACTGGCAGTACGAAACGCGCCGTCCTTGCCAGTAAATCGTTCCATAGGCGGCATTGGAAAACGAACTTCGTCCGAGATCACCTTAACGGCCATGAAAGTCAGCCCGTGGGCCTGCGCTCCCTTTGCAACCGACGCCGCCTCCATGTCGACCGCCTGCGCTCCATAGGCTTTCGCCAATTTGGCCTTCTGCTCTTCACTCGCCACCGACGAAAAGCTGACCAGGACTCCGTTGCCCGAATCGCTATCGACTCGGCTGCCATCTCGTGCGTCGATCACGGTGCGCACATCAATTAACCGACCAACTCGCAATTCCTTTTCCAGCGCCCCCGCGAACCCCACCGACCACACCGCGCCGGGCTTGTACAGGGCAATCACCGCCTCGGTCGTCCGCCTGGCCGCTTCCGATCCGATCCCGCCGCACGCCACCACACAGTTTTCTCTTTCAAAGAACCGGTACCGCCGATGGTCAAATTCACGCTCTGTCACCCGCCACTCTTTGACCAGAGGCCAGACTTCCCGCTCCAACGCGGCCACCATGGCGATGTCAGGCATAGCCTTTGGCTCGAAACCACGCGGTCGCGCGCCGCAGCGCGTCGTCTACGGGTACGATCGTCCAACCCAGTTCCCGTTCGGCCTTGGCCGAGGAAACAAACATCTTCTTGCGCCCCATCCGCACCGCGTCGATGGTCGCGCGCGGCTCCCGTCCCAGAATTCGCCCGGTTACCACTTCGTCCACTACTCCCGTCGCCAGTGCCATGAAATAGGGAACCTTGACCCGCGGAGAAGGCAGGCCCGTGATGGCCGCCAGCCTGTCGAGAATCTGCTTCAAGGTCAGATTCTGTCCCCCCAGAATGTAGCGCTCTCCGCTTCTTCCCTTCTCCAGCGCCGCCACGTGCCCGCGTGCGCACTCGGTCGCGTCCACCAGGTTCAACCCCGTATCCACGTAGGCGGGAAACTTCTTCTTAAGGAAATCCACCACGATCCGCCCCGTGGGCGTGGGCTTGATATCCATCTCCCCGACCGGTGTCGAGGGATTCACCACCACCACATCTTGCCCGCTGCGGCCTGCCTCGAGCGCGACTTGTTCAGCCATGAACTTCGACCGTTTGTAGTGCCCGATCATGTCGGCCAGCGCCACCGGCGATTCCTCATCGGCAACCCGGCCATTCGATGTGAAACCCATGGTGGCCACGCTGGACGTGTACACCACCCGCCGCACTCGGTTCTTGCGAGCTGCCTCCAGCAAGGCGCGCGTGCCTTCCACATTCGAACGGTACATCTGCTCCGGATCCTTCACCCAGAGCCGGTAGTCGGCCGCCACGTGAAACACCGTCTCGCATCCGCTCACGGCCTTTTCAAGCGAAGCTGCCGAGCGCAAATCTCCCGTGACGCGATCGGCCTTCAGACCTTCCAGGTTGCGAAGGTCGCTGGTTTGGCGCACCAAGACCCGCAAATCCGCTCCCTGCTCGGCCAGCACGCGCGCGACGTGAGCGCCCAGAAACCCGGTGGCGCCTGTGACAAAAACCTTCACGTGCAGTTCTCAGTTCTCGGTTCTCGGCTGCAATTGAAACCACGGCTCGACCAAGAACCCACAAGCTCAGGATGGCTAGCGGACTTCCCGCGCGACTGCGGATTCTCCCGCCACCACCTTCGCGTAAGTGGTCAGCGCCAAAAGCGGGAAGTAGTGGCTGTACATGTGGTACTTCAGGTAGAACACACGCGGGAACCCCGTGCCCGTCCAATAGGGCTCATCCCATGAACCATCCTTCTTCTGGGTGCGCAGCAGATAGGCGATGCCGCGCGCCACCGAGTCACTGCGCGTGTCATTGGCCGCCATCAGCCCCATGACCGCCCACGCGGTCTGCGAAGCCGTACTTTCCCCTTGTCCTTTCGCGTTCGGATCGTCATAGGACAGGATGCTTTCGCCCCAGCCGCCGTCGCCATTCTGAACCATCCGCAGCCACTCAGCCGCCTGCTGCACGTAGGGCTCGTGATGATCAACCCCGATCGCTTCCAAACCGCGCAGCACCAGGGCCGTGCCGTAAATGTAGTTCACACCCCAGCGCCCGAACCAGGAGCCGTCGGGCTCCTGCTCACTGCGCAGAAACTCGATGGCCTTCTTCACCGCCTTGTGATTCTTGTCGTACCCGTAGGTTGCCAGCATCTCCAGGATGCGGCCCGTGATATCAACCGTCGGCGGATCGAGCATGGCGTTGTGGTCCGCGAAGGGCACGTATTGAAACACCATGCGGTCGTTATCTTTGTCGAATGACGCCCAGCCGCCGTTCCGGCATTGCATCGACAGGATCCAGTCGATAGCGCGCTGCACCGACTCGCGCTGGTAACGGCCGTTGGGGTGCTCCACCCGGCTTAGCGCCAGGCAAACCTGCGCGCTGTCATCAACGTCGGGATAAAACTCATTGTTGAACTCGAAGTACCATCCGCCCGGCTGCCCTTCCGGATTCTTAACCTTCCAGTCTCCGGCTTTGCGGACTTGCTTCTGCAAAAGCCAGTCGGCGCACTTCACCATCCGCGGATCGCTGGCCGGAACTCCCGCCTCGCCCAGTGCGAATAAGGCGTATGCCGTATCCCACACCGGCGACACGCAGGGCTGCATCCGGAAGGTCTCCTTTTCCTCAATGCCCAGCTTCTCAAACTCGTCCATGGCCCGGATCACCTGGGGATCGTCCACCGAATATCCCAGGCAGCGCAGCGCAATCACCGAGTTCAGCATAGAGGGAAAGATCGCACCCAAGCCGTCGCTCATCTCGAAGCGCTCCAGCATCCACTTCTCCGCCTTCTTCAGCGCCACCGACCGCAATGGACGGATGTGCACCCGTTCAAACGCGTGCACCATGCGGTCCACCAGCAGGAAGAAGTTGCGCCACGAAATCTTCTTCTTTGACCAGCGCAGGTGCATGCGCGACCGGTCTCGCCCGCCCACAAAAAGCTCTTCAATCCCCATGTCATCGAGCAGCTTCTTAAAGGGCTTCTTCGCGTAGCAGATCGAGAGCGGCACCAGGATGGCGCGCGACCAGGAAGAAATCTCGTAGATGTTGAACCAGAACCAGTTGGGAAACAGCACGATCTCCGGCGGGATCGCTGGACAAGCGTCGTAGTCGTACTGGCCGAAGAAGCAGAGATAGAGCTTCGTGAACGTGTTGACCTCGGTCACTCCGCCCAGCTTAAGAATCTTCTTCCGGGCTCGTTCCATCGCCGGATGCTCCGACCGGAACCCCGCCAGCTTCAACCCAAAATACGATTTCACCGAGGCGCTTACGTTCGACGGACCACCGCGATAAATACTCCATCCACCATCCTCGTTCTGATACTGCAGAATGTAGCGCGCCGCCTTGGCGAATCTTTCGGGATTCACATCGCCCAGCATGGTGTGCAGGATGATGTAGTCCGCTTCCAGCGTGGTATCCGCCTCCAACTCCCCACACCAGTAACCGTCCGCGTGCTGCTGGCCGAAGAGAAACCGGCGCGCGGCATCGCTTGCCGCTGCGACCCGGCTGGACAGGTCATCAATCTTGCCAAAGCGAAGTTGGGGAACAGAATGGGTGGATAATCGGGGGGAGTAATCTTCCATCTAGGGTTGACTCCGTTAGTCCGCGCTGACGCTCGCGGGCGCGCTGGCTATGGCTTCCACGATCTCCGGCGGCAAGCCAAAGCGCACGTTTTCGGGCATGACTTCCAGTTCCTGCACGTTGTCGAAACCCTTGGTCGCCAGGAACTTTACGACCTCTTCCACCAGGCATTCGGGCGCCGACGCCCCCGCCGTGAGCGAGATCGTCTTCACGTCCTCAAGCCAAGTCGACTGAATGTTCTTGTAGCTGTCAATCAAATGCGCCTTCGTACCCAGATTGCGCGCTACTTCCACCAGCCGGTTCGAGTTCGAGCTGTTCTCCGAACCCACCACCAGCAGCAGATCCGCCTCCGAAGCGACTTCCTTCACCGCCACCTGCCGGTTCTCCGTCGCGTAACAGATGTCCTGCGCGTGCGGACCCTGAATGTTTGGGAACTTCTTCTTCAACGCAGCAATGATGTCCTTGGTCTCATCCAGACTCAACGTAGTCTGGGTCAGGTAAGCGACGCGGTCCGGGTCCGGCACGGTCAACGCTTCCACCTGCGCCGGAGAACCCACCACCTGCGTGACCGCCGGCGCCTCGCCCAGAGTCCCGATCACCTCGTCGTGATCGCGGTGCCCGATCAAAACCAGCGAATATCCTTCCTTGGCAAACTTCACCGCTTCCACGTGAACCTTCGTGACCAGCGGACAGGTCGCATCGATGACCCGTAAATTCCTCTCTTTGCTGGCCTGTCGCACCTCCGGCGATACGCCATGAGCGCTGTAGATCACGCGCTCACCCGCCGGCACCTCATCCACGCTGTCGACAAAAATCGCCCCTTTTTGCTGCAGATCCTCCACCACAAAGCGATTGTGAACAATTTCCTTGCGAACGTAGATGGGCGGGCCAAACGCTTCCAGGGCAATCCGGACGATATCGATCGCCCGCACCACCCCCGCGCAAAAGCCCCGGGGCTTCAACAAAAGCAGCGTCTTGCCCTCTTGACTAGGCACAATGAATTCCTTTGGATGTCTGCGTTTCTCTTAAGGGTACACTTTTCCCCTGAATTCTTAATTCTAGACTATCGGAGAGTACCGTTTTGGTCAACGTAACCCGTAGAAAGGGTTAGGATTAGCAGCGACCGGGGATATTCGGAGGGCGAATGGGAACCGTCGAAAGAAGCCGCACTGGGTGCCGAACCGGGGAAAGGGATCGGGTGCCCCATCCCTAAAGTCTTTCGCGCTCTTTGCGAAAGACTTAGGGTGGGATTTTCCTGCGACTCGAGAGCGATTCCGATCTCTACGCCCTTACCCCCGCCACTTTCCGCTCCGACTCAACTGCAAACACAATCCCGGGGTGGAAGAGGGTCCCGGCAACGCGCGTCGCAATCGCGATCAACTCACTTTGTCCGTAAAACACCTTCACCTGTTTCCCGCGCGAAAAGTCGGGCAGATTCACCGCCCGCCCGCTGCGTACCAAGGCGGCCGCATCATCCGTTGCCGTCACCGACGGCATCTCGGGCAACAGTTTTCGCGGATGGACAAACAGATCTGCCACCTTGCCGTTAGCATGTGCCTCCGCTATTTGCTCCAGCGTATGCGCCTCCGCAATTCCAAACTCCGCCACGCCAGTCCGTCGCAGCGCAGCCAGATGTCCCCCGCAACCAAGTTCCTTCCCCATATCATCGGCCACCGAGCGCATGTAGGTTCCCGACGCCACCCGAGCTCGAAATGCAGCCCGATCTCCCTCACACGATGTAATCTCAAACTCCTTGATTTCCACCGTGACCGGCTCGAGCGCCACTTCCTTCTTCTTGCGCGCCAGTTTGTAAGCCGGCACCCCCTGGATCTTCTTCGCCGAAAACGGCGGCGGCATCTGCCGAATCGTCCCCCGAAAGTGCCCAGCCAGCTCCCTCACCTGACCGAGGGAAAGATCCGCGCTCTGCACCGGGCCCGCAACTTCCCCCTGCGCGTCATAAGTGTCGGTCGCAAACCCGAACCGGATTACACCCTCATAAGTCTTCTCCGACGCCGTGTAAAACTGCGCCAGCCGCGTCAGATTGCCCACCACCAGCGGCAACACGCCGGTCGCCAGCGGATCAAGCGTCCCGAGATGCCCCACCGATCGCTGCCCCAGAATGCGGCGCACCCGGTTCACGACGTCATGCGATGTCAACCCCGCCGGTTTGTCTACGGCCAACACTGCATTCATGAGAAAATTCCAGCAGTCGCTAGTAGTCAGTCTTCAGGAAGAATGTCTTACAGGAAGACCGGCGACTTGCGACGAACGACTGTTCCAGATTACCGCAGTGCCTCCCGAATGCTGCGCCCGTCTTCCCTGGGGAATCGTCAGGAGGGCTGTTGTGCTGAAGACTGAAGACTAACGACTGATTCTAATCCCACATGTTCCCTCTACGCGACGATCAGCCCACCTTCAGCACACCGTTCGTGACCTATTTCCTGATCGCGCTCAATTGCGTCGTCTATTTTTTCGAATGGCAACTGGGAGCGCAGAGTCACAGCGCACTCAATTCCCTGATCGGACAGTTCGGCGTCATTCCGCGCCTGGAAATCGGCCTGCTCACCGGCACCCCCGTATTCAGCCCCGTGGGTGCCCTGATTCCCATCTTCACATCGTTATTCCTGCACGGATCGTGGGGCCATGTGCTGGGCAACATGTGGATGCTCTGGCTCTTCGGCGACAACATCGAGGACTATCTGGGCCACTTCTCCTACCTGGTTTTCTATCTCTTGTGCGGCGTCGCCGCCAGCTTGACCCACATTCTGTTCAACGCTTCGTCGGTGGTTCCCAGCATCGGAGCCAGCGGAGCGATCGCCGGCATCATGGGCGCTTACCTCGTTCTGTACCCGCGAGCTCGAGTCCTCACGTGGATCTTCGTGCTCATCATTCCTGTTCCCGCTTGGCTCTGGCTGATTATCTGGGCGGTGGAGCAGTTCCTCAGCGGAGCCGCGACCTCCCTCGCCGAGACCGCTCAGACCAGCGGCATCGCATTCTGGGCACACGTAGGCGGCTTCGTGGTCGGAATCCTGCTCATCAAACTCTTCCCTCCCCGTCCCCACCGCTACCGGTACGGCACGTGGTGAAGACTCCTGTAACCGTGCACGAAAACTCTGGAAACTCGCCTCTGTCTTGATTGAAAACCTCGACGCTGTTTGATCTGACAACTCACGGTTGGTTTGATCTCGGGACTCGCCTGCTATTTGCTTTTAGCGTCACCTTGTTTGTGAAAGTGCCGACTTTCCGGTCTCCTGAAAAAGCCTATAGCTCGCCTTGGCTTTGAAAGCGCCCGCCTTTCCAGGCTGCTGAAAGGATTAAAACTCGTCTCTATTTGAAGGGGCCCGGCTTTAGCCGGGCCGTAAAGCCCTCAATGAATCGCGACTGTAGTCGCTGAGGTGCGCGGCCAGAAATCAGGATAGCTTCTCCTCTCGCACCGAGGGTTATCCCCTATTACCAACCCGCCAACACACGGAACTCAGGAATACTCACGAGTGCAGGAAAAGTGTGCCTCTTAAGGTTGGCTTAAGCTTGGCTCTGATAGGTCTTATTCGCCTCTCGTTCCGCATGAACTGGAATTTCTCGCCGGACGACCATTACCATGAACACTGTCACTGCGCTTCGAGCTACAACGATCGCTAGCTTGTTGCTGTGGTTCGTGAGCATGGTCACCGGGCACACGATGGGCGGATTTGTTCACGCTTTTCTGGTGTTGGGAATTGTGTTGGGACTGGTCTGCTACGTTCGAGGAAATGACATTGCTTGACACACATGGTGAGGGAGCAGTTTACCCATGGACAAGTACGGACCTCGCAGCCCCAGTCGCCGCCAATTTCGAGTGATCGAGTTAGTTGCGCAAGGCATGAAAAACCGCGAAATTGCCCGAGAACTGGGCATCTGCGAACACGTCGTAAGAAACTATCTCAGCAACATCTACGACAGGATTGGAGTCAACAATCGAGTTGAACTGGCTCTGTGGTATGAAGCCCGCAAAAATGAAAGCCACCAGGATTCGTGGCTCCAGCGCAAGGTTGGGTAACTTCCGACGGTCAATGAAGGAGGGGGCGATGTTACGCCAACCAGTGCAGCCTCCACCTTGGCCGGGTTCTTAGGAGTCTAGGTTGGCGCCGAAGTCAGGGACTCCGCGGCGACGGACAGTGTCGCTCCATCTGTCCAACTTGCCCCCGTCCATCGTCCAGAAATGTTTGAGCATGTTCGGCTCTTTTCCCCCGAGCCCTTTGGTTGGTTTGCGCCTCCAAAGTCTACTCGGGCCTGGGAGCCGCCTCGGATCATGTAGCGCCGAACCACATTCGGTACGTAAGTCACGACCGAAACCATCCGCAGAATGTCAAAATCACGTCGGTGAGTAGCGATTCTAATTGCTAGCCGAGATCCTTTACAGAACGCAGGGCGAGCATTGGGCGCGAGACGGCCAACTCAAAGAAGATCTGGCCACCTGCCTAGTCAAGTCCGACGCGGCGCAGTAAGTCCGCAAAACGGGGGTCGTTGCGCACGGGATCAAAGAAGGGGTGCACTTTGAGGAATTGCAGAATGTTTGATTTCTCCTGGTAGGCTCGCTCAAACCAGGCAAATGCCTCATCGTAGTCACCGAGGCCCAGATAAGGGTTAATAAAAGCGCCAGACGGAACATAGCTTGTCTGCCGGCGTTGCTTCATTTCGTTAATCAGGCTAAGGGCTTTCGTGCGCCGCCCGGCGTGCGCATTCGCCGTCGCCAGCAACTCGATGGAGCCTGCGCTGCGATGCATAATAAAACTAGCCTTCTCGACCACGGGAATCGCTTCTTCGGATTGGCCGTTGCCGATCAGTGCGAATCCGAGAAACCAGAGTGCACTTGCCTTGTCTGGCTGTACTGCCAGCACGCCGCGCAACTCTCGAATGGCCTCGTTGTAGCGGCGTGCGTGAAACAGAATCCAGCCGATTTCGACGCCGGAAACCGCAAGCGGGTCGTGCCCACGGGCGCGTTGAATCCAGGCCAGCGCCTCCTCCGTACGTCCTTGGCATAGCAGCCAGTCAGCGAATCCAGCCTGCGCAGCAGCGTCGTTCGGGTTTAACTCGAGCGCACGTCTGTACTCAGCCTCGGCCTCGACCCACTGCCACCGTTTCTGATATACGTCTGCCAGCAGGAGGTGTGCTTCGGCAAGGCCCGGGTCGATTTCCAGTGCCTTCCGCGCGGCGCTTATCACTTTTGGACGCGACGCTTTGAATTTAAAGGCTGGATTGTCGGATTTCACTCTAAACGCACTGAAGGTTCCGCGACCGATGAGGGTAGGCGTAACCCCGACAGGCGTGGAGGCTGCAATCCGAGAAAGAAAGGTCTGACGACTTAGCCCATAAATCAAATGCGTCATTTGAACCCGTGGCGGATTTCGTTGTGCGAACCAACGATTACGCGCCTGGATCTTCCACCGGATGGCATACACACCCGGGCCCAGTTTTCATCAGCGTAACTCAAGGCGAAGTCACTTTCTACGAGGTGGATGACCCGACCTGCAGCCCTAAAGTGGTCCGAGAAGGTCAGGGGTATGTTGACACTGGGCACGGACATATTGGTCGTAACGAGACCAGCAACCCGGCAAAGGATGTTGTGGTGAGCAGTGACCGGGTCAACTGAATAGGCTACCCGCCTCCCCACAAGGAGGGGAGTTTGCATAACACATCATGATCGAGC
>UEXW01000132.1_pt1 | contig 22763 bp, 26 predicted proteins | sample 4301151 | NCBI WGS metagenome assembly UEXW01 (sample SAMEA4773176, study PRJEB27434) | metagenome | biome: 2259; feature: agricultural soil; material: soil | place: USA | collected 2014-09 | depth 0.25 m | reverse complement strand
TTGAATTTCATTTTCAAGATGGGCCGATGATATCCTGAGGCAGTCCGGTGGACTTTCCTAACGATCGCCTGGCGGAGTGACAAGGTGGGGATTCTGAACGGCTGCCTTCGTTCCCCGGCCCGCGACCATCATGCCCATGTTGCAGAAACGTATCGATGATCAGCCGTCCATCTCGGCCGAGATGGTGCGGGAGGCGCAAGGGATCCTTCATCAGCATCTCAAGAAGGTGGGGCTGAAGCAGACGGCGCAGCGCGACACGATTCTGCGAACGTTTCTCGAGACCCGGGAGCATCTTTCGACCGACGAATTGCACCGGCTGGTGAAGAAGAAGGATCCGAAGATCGGCTACACTACGGTCTATCGCACCTTGAAACTGCTGGCCGAGTGCGGACTCGCCAGCGAAGTTGCCTTTCATGACGGGATTGCGCGCTACGAACACCAGTACAACCGGCGCAGTCATCATCACATGGTCTGCACGGAATGCGGAAGTTCGGTGGAATTTTTCTCCAATGAAGTGGAGAAGCTCGAGCAGGAGATTGGCCGCAAGTATCACTACCTGGCGACTCGTCATACATTCCAAATCTATGGAGTCTGTGAAGACTGTCGCAAGAAGACCGTGTCGCGGCGGGTTGTGTAGGCGGTTTGAGGGATTTGGGCGGAGCCCAGTGAGTACGAATAGGAGCAGTGATGGCGATTGTGTGCGGGTACTGTGGGGCTCCCATGCCCGACATTTCGGAATTCTGCCCGGCGTGCGGCCGTCCGGTGCACGAAGGGACGTTCTTCGCGCCCGAGCCGAAACCTGAGAATGATGAACGCGCAGATGAGTCTGCGCGCACAGAAGAATCATCGCCCGTGCTGCTGCCTTCCGTTGAGATGAACGACCGGCTGGTGGGCGCCTTCGTTTATTGGACATTCATTCCCGCCGTCGTTTGTCTGTTTCTCAGGCAGTATCGCGAGAGCAAGTTTGTTCGCTTTCATGCATTCCAAAGTATCTTCTTTTGGGCTGCCGTGGTGGTGTTGTTTGCCTTGGGGCTGCTCGCCTCGACCTTTGGCTGGCTATTCATATGGCTGGTAATTGGGGCGCTGGTGTTCCTGGGACTGTTCTTTACCTGGGCCGTGCTTTCCATTAAGGCGCTGCAGGGCGAGTGGTTCGAATTGCCTTGGCTGGGCGAACTAGCGGGACAGCGGGCCGAACGGTAGCTCCGGTCGCAGAGTTGTGTGCGGGTCGCGGCCAGTCAACCAGGCAAACAATCCATACGTATTTCTTCCAGGAGGCATTTCATGGCGGACAACAAGAAGATTTTGACCACGGACGCCGGACGTCCGGTGGGCGACAACCAGAATTCGCTCACGGTCGGGCCATGCGGGCTGGTCGTGTTTGAGGACTACTTGCTGTTCGATAAAGATGGCGCACTTCAACCGGGAGCGCATTCCGGAACGCGTGGTGCATGCCAGGGGATCAGGCGCGCACGGCTATTTCGTTAGCACGAGTAAGGACATCACCAAGTGCACGACGGCGAAGCTGTGCTCGCAAGTGGGCAAGAGGACCCCCACCTTCATTCGCTTTTCCACAGTAGGCGGCGAAAAGGGATCGGCCCACACGAGCGCGATCCGCGCGGCTTCGCGCTGAAGTTTTACACCGAAGAAGAAGGCAATTGGGATATGACGGGCAACAACACGCCGGTGTTCTTTATCCGCGATCCGCTGAAGTTCGGGGATTTCATTCACACCCGGAAGCGTGACCCGCAGACCAACCTGAAGTCACCGACTATGATGTGGGATTTCTGGTCCTTGTCACCAGAATCACTGCACCAGGTGACCATCCTGTTTTCCGATCGTGGTACGCCCAATGGCTACCGCCACATGGACGGCTTCAGCAGCCACACCTTCAGCCTGATCAATGACAAAAATGAATTGTTCTATGTGAAGTGGCACTTCAAGACCAAGCAGGGCATCAAGAACTTCAACGCCGAGCAGGCCGAGGACATGCGCGGGAAAGACCCCGACTACGCGCAGCGCGATCTGTTTGACGCGATCGCCAAGGGCAACTTCCCGAAGTGGCGGGGTCTGCGTACAGATCATGCCGGAGAAGGAAGCGGAGACCTACCACATCAACCCGTTCGATCTGACCAAGGTGTGGCCGCACGGCGACTATCCGCTGCAGGAAGTCGGCGAGCTGGTGCTTGACCGCAACCCGGAGAACTATTTCGCGGAGGTGGAACAGGCAGCCTTCGAGCCGCGCAACATTGTGCCGGGCATGGGATATTCGCCGGACAAGATGCTGCAGGCGCGATTGATCTCCTATCCGGACGCGCATCGTTACCGTCTGGGCGTGAACTACGACGCGCTGCCGGTGAACAAAGCGCAGTGCCCGTTCGCGACCTACCATCGTGATGGCATGATGCGGTTTGACAACAATGGCGGCCCGTCGGTGAACTACGAGCCCAACAGCTTTGGCGGGCCCGTCGAGGACAAGCGCTACGTAGAGCGGCCGAAGCGGGTGAGCGGGGCGGTGGCACGCCATAACCATCGCAATGACAGCAACTACTACACGCAGCCGGGAAACCTGTTCCGTCTGCTGACTCCCGATGCAAAGCAACGACTGATCAGCAACATCGTGGGCAGCCTGGGCAACGGCGTACCGCGGAGCATTCAGGAGCTGCAGGTCCAGCACTTCTACAAGGCCGACCCGGCGTACGGTGAAGGCGTTGCGAAGGGGCTTGGGATTGATGTGAAGGCATTGGTCGAAGAGCCCGTAGGGGCAAACGACTAACGCGCACTCGAATTGCGGGAGCCGTTTAATTCCTGCAGTTTGAGGGGGGAGTCGGAACGGGGCAAGGCGTGAACTCTTGCCCCGTTTCGTTTTGCAGGCGAGCGCCCGATGATATTCTAGGGAGATCATCCTACCAACGAGGCTGTTCCTTTCATGGCCGATTCAAGCGTTCCGGAATCCCAACCCACCGACGAATCCACCGAGTCTTTTAAGGACTTGCTTACACAGTTCGAGAAGGGCCATCCGCAGAAGCGCGCGGAGGGCGGCGGCCGTGAAGGTACGGTGATTACCGTCACCGCTGACTCCGTTCTGGTCGACATCGGCTTCAAGACGGAGGGCATTCTGCCCTTGACGGCATTTCAGGGCGAGAGCGTGAAGCCAGGCGACAAGCTGTTGGTCACGATTAAAGGTCGCGATCCCGAGGGTTACTACGAGCTGGTGCGGGGGAAGATCGATCGCCCGACTGACTGGCCGGCACTGGAAAAAGCGTTTGCTGAGAAGACGACCATCATGGGGACGGTGACAGGCGTGGTCAAAGGCGGGCTGAGCGTGGACGTCGGTGTTCGCGCCTTCATGCCGGCGTCGCGCAGTGGTGTGCGCGATGCTGCCGAGATGGAAAAACTGGTTGGTCAGGAGATCCGCTGCCGCATCACCAAGCTTGATGCAACCGAAGAAGATGTGGTGGTCGACCGGCGCGTGATCTCGGAGGAAGAAGAACGTGCCGGGAAGGAGAGGCGTTATGCGGAGGTCAAGGAAGGGGATATTGTGCACGGCGCGGTCCGCAGCCTGATCGATTACGGTGCCTTCGTCGACATTGGCGGTGTGGACGGGCTGCTGCACGTTTCGGATATTTCGTGGAACCGCGTAAATAAGCCGTCGGACGTGCTTTCCGTGGGACAGGAAGTCGAAGCCCGCGTGCTCAAGATTGACTCCGATAAGCGGCGCATCTCGCTGGGCATCAAACAGCTGCAACCGCATCCGTGGGACGCGGTGGCGGGAAAGTATCAAACAGGAGAGCGTGTTCGCGGCGTCGTCACGCGCCTGATGGAGTTTGGGGCGTTCGTGGAATTGGAACCGGGTATCGAAGGGCTGATTCACATTTCAGAGATGTCCTGGGGCAGGAAGGTAAAGAAGGCCAGCGACGTGGTGAAGCCCGGCGAGACGGTGGACGCCGTGATTCTTGGCGTTAATGCGGGAGAGCGGAGAATTTCGCTCGGCCTGAAGCAGGCGCTGGGCGATCCTTGGCGGGACGTGGAACGGAATCTTCCGATCGGTGCGGTCGTTGAAGGTCCGGTCAGCAGCATCACCAAGTTCGGGGCATTCGTGCAGGTGGCGGAAGGGGTCGAAGGCATGATCCACGTGAGCGAGATCAGCGCGGAGAAGCGAATCAATCATCCGCAAGACGTGCTGCGCTTAGGGCAGGTGGTGATAGCACAGGTGCTGGCCATCGATACCGAAAAGCGGCAACTGCGGTTGAGCATAAAACAGCTCGTCCCCAGCGATCTTGATGAGTATCTTGCCGAGCACAAAGAGGGCGATATCGTGACCGGACGGTTGATCGACGTGAGCGGCGACCGAGCGCGGGTGGAACTGGGAGAGGGAATTCAGGCAAGCTGCAAGATGAGCGCGACGTCGTCGGCAGATTCGGGGAAGGTTGCGGAGAGTTCGTCGAAAGGAAAGGCGGATCTTTCTGCATTGGGTTCAATGTTGCAGGCGCGCTGGAAAAGCGGCGGGGCGATCGACAAAGGGAAGCCCGAAGCAGCGCGAGCCGGGGAGATTCGCCAGTTTCGGATCGTGAAGCTGGATGTGGCGGCGAAGAAGATTGAGTTGGAGTTGGCGTAGAGCCATACGATCCGGCCGCACACCGCGAACCTCGGCGGCTAAAGCCGAAATCGATTTCTCAAACCTGACGGCGCGGCTGGAAGCCGCGCCCTTTCAAAGCTCAGCCAACATTGTGATGTTGCGCAGGATTGACGGGAGAGGACGTCTGTCAATGCAACACCAGGAAGAGTTTACCGGGGAAATTCGTCAATTTCGGATCGTGAAGCTGGATGTGGCGGCGAAGAAGATTGAGTTGGAGTTGGCGTAGAGCCATACGATCCGGCTGCACACCGCGAACCTCGGCGGCTAAAGCCGAGATCGATTTCTCAAACCTGACGGAGAGGCTGGAAGCCCCGCCCCATCAAAGCTCAGCAACGTTGCGATGCTGCGCAGGATTGACGGGAGAGAACGTCTGTCAATGCAACACCAGGAAGACCTTAGAACCCCGGCGGCCGTTCATCCACCACGCCGAATGTGCGTTCCAGCGCGAGTCCCACGCTTCCCAGAGTTCCCTCGTCGAACAGGCGGCCGATGAGTGTTACACCATGAGGGACGCGGCGCGGTGTCGCGAACGTGGGCAGTGGATTATTTGGATCGGGCGCCCAATCACTCCGCGCCTTCAACACTTCGACAAAACCCGCGCGCAACGTCAGTGAGGGATGGCCGGTGAAGTTGGTGATGGTCAACATTTCGTCGCGTAGAGAGGGCACCAGCAGCAGGTCCACCTCCGAAAAAAGGCGCGCCATCTCCTGGGCTACCTGACGGCGGAGGCGGTCGGCTTGGACGAAGTCGACGGCCGATAGGAAGCGGGCTTCCCGAAACAGGTTCGGCCAGGCGTCGGGCACCTGGGCTTTCAACTGGTTCAATCCGCCGCTCAGCGTTAGTTCTTCAAACGCGGCGGCTCCTTCGGCGAACAAAATCAAATTGAGCGAGTTGTAGGGCCAGTTGGGGATCGATACTTCCACCGGGACCATACCCAATTTCTTGACCGTTTCCACTGCGGCACGGTCGACGGCCGTGGCGGGATTCTCGTTCATCCACTTGGGGAAGTAGCCTACCCGCAATCCTTGCACGGGCCGGGAAGCGTTGTAGTCAAGACGGCTTGGAACACTGGCGACATCTCCGGAATCTGGGCCGGTGATGGCGTACAGCACCAGCATCGCGTCTTCGACGTGGCGGGTCATGGGTCCGAGTTTGTCGAGAGACCAGCATAGAGTCATGGCCCCAGTGCGCGGTACACGGCCGTAGGTCGGGCGAAGGCCAGTCACGCCGCAACGCATGCTGGGGCTGACGATGCTGCCGCCCGTCTCACTGCCGATGGAAAAACCAACGAGGGCCGCCGCAGTGGCCGCGCCCGGACCTGCGCTCGAACCGGACGAGGCTTCTTCCAGGAGCCACGGGTTCATGGTTTGCCCACCAAACCAGATATCGTTGAGCGCCAGCGCACCCAGACTCAACTTGGCGATGAGAACGGCGCCCGCATCGTGCAGACGTTTCACAACCGCGGCATCGGCCGTGGGCACGCGATTGCGATAGGGCTCAGCGCCGTAGGTAGTAGGAATCCCCGCAGTGTCGAGCAGGTCTTTCCCGCCCCAAGGTATTCCGTGCAGCGCTCCGCGATATTTTCCGGCGGCGATTTCCTGATCGGCCTTCTTGGCTTGTGCCAGAGCCAAGTCGCGCGTGAGCGTGATGACGCAATGTAGCTTGGGATCGAATTGCTCGATGCGCTTCAAGTAGATGTTCGTGAGTCGTTCGGAGCTGAGCTTGCGCTGTTCGATCCAGCGCGAGAGTCGAGTGACGGAAGCGAAGGCAATGTCGGCATCATTCGCGGGAAGGGGACCGGGATCGGCGTTGCTACGCAGAAATCGATCACGCTCCGGCCCGACGTTCATACCGGGCAGCGCCGGGTTCCAGCGCGATGCGGGCGAAAGTGCGGGATCGAGCGCGACTTTCCGCGGACCGGTCCGTCGCTCGTAGAGCGCGGCCATGGTTTTGCGCCAACTGCCGGCAGCCACAGCACGTTCGTTTTCCGTGTATTCCACTTGCACGAGCTTCTCGGCCTCGTCGAATGTGGCCGCCCACACTTCAGGGCCTGTAGCAGGCCCGGTGCCGAAGGCCGGCGGCGCTCCCGGCGGAAGGTCTGCGGGATTCTGTGCCTCGCTGTGGAACGCGGCGGCCGCGCCTAGTACACCTAGAGACGTCGCGGCCAAAAATTGCCTGCGTGATTTCGACATGTTTCCTCCAAACGCAATTAGACGGGATTCGGGCCGTTGGGTTACAGAACGGAAGGCCGGCCTGTACACTTTGTTGTGCTTGACAGAACTCTCTGCGGACGTAATCCTATACGCTTTTCGCTTGCACGAAGTTCGGGAGCCGGTCTGGGCTCTCGAACTGGGGAAGGAATCTCGCTTGAAAGTTCGGGTCTTTTATCACGACAAATGCTTCGACGGGGCATCTTCGGCCGCGCTATTTTCACGCTTCTACCGGGAACGAATCCGCAACGACGTTGAGTTTGAATTCACCGGCTTATTGCACCGCGCCGGCGCGCTCTTCGACGAACGGCAGTTCGACGGCGACGAGAATGCCATCGTCGACTTCAAGTACTCCAGTTCTCCGAAAATTACCTGGTGGTTCGATCATCATGAGAGTGCATTTCTCAGTCCGGAGGACGCAGCGCACTTCGAGCAAGACCAGGGAAATCGCAAGTTTTACGATCCCGACTTCAAGTCGTGCACGAGCTTCATCGCGATGATCGCGGAGCAGCGCTTTGGCTTCAACGCCAGTTCAGTGGCTGACCTGGTGCACTGGACCGACATTATCGATGGTGCCCTGTACCAGGATGCGAAGACGGCCGTGGAGATGAAAGCCCCGGCGATGAAGCTCACGATGGTGATCGAGTCGGCGCCGGATTCGAACTTTGTTCCGCAACTGATCCCGCTTTTGGCGAACCAGTCGCTGGGACAAATTCTGGAAGCGCCCTTCGTCGCGCCTCTGTTACCTCCGCTGTTGAAACGCCACGAATTGTCCATTGGGATTCTGAAAGAGCGCACCGAGTGCAAGGATGGGACCATCTTCTTTGATGTCACTGACCACGAACTGGAGGGATACAACAAGTTCATTCCCTATTACTTACATCCAGACAGCATTTATAGCGTTGGTTTAAGTAAGAGCAGCTTTCGGGTGAAGGTCTCGGTCGGTTCCAACCCCTGGGCTCCCAGCGAGCCCACCGTCAACCTGGCGAAGATCTGCGAGCGCTATGGTGGCGGCGGGCATGCGCGGGTGGGAGCGATATCGTTTGATGTCACCAAGCACGACGCCGCGCGGCGCGCTGCGTTTGAGGTCGTGGAAGAGCTGCGGGCCAGCGTACGGGGAGCAGTGGTGTAGGCACCGATCTTGTCACACAGGCGTAGAAACAGGCGTACGAAACACAAGTTTTAGTCACACCCCCGGTCGCGTGCTCAGATATTTGACACCCACGCATCTTCCTCTCACTGAGCAAGAGCAACAGACGAATCTTTCATGAACAATGAGGCACATTCCGGGGACACTCCGGTGTTACAAGCGGAAGCCGTCGGCCGCAGTGTTGGGGGCAAAGTCCTGGTTGTCGATGCCAGCTTTAAGGTGCACACGAGTGAGACCGTGGCTATTGTTGGTCCGAGCGGTTCGGGGAAGTCGTCATTATTGCGATTGCTCAACCGGCTGGACGAACCTAGTGCTGGGACCGTCTTTCTAAACGCAGTTGACTATCATCAAATTGTGCCCCGGGAACTGCGTCGTCGCGTGGGCATGGTTACGCAGCGGCCGTTTCTGTTTCCGGGTACTGTTGCGCAGAACCTGCGTTTCGGGCCGCGACAACGCGGGGAAGAGCTCGACGATAAAGTCATCGAGGAACTGCTCGCTGGCGTCGGGATGGCAGGCTACGGCTCGCGCGACGTGGCGAATCTCTCGGGAGGCGAGGCGCAGCGCGTGTCGTTCGCGCGCACCCTGGCAAATGCCCCGGAAGTCCTGATGCTCGACGAACCCACTTCAGCCTTGGATGAAGATTCAAAACGCGATGTGGAGACGCTCATCAGCAAGATTGGACACGATCAGGGAATTCCGTGTGTGCTGGTTACTCACGATGTGGCACAGGCGGTGCGGTTAGCCCAGCGGGTTCTGATGTTGGAGGCTGGGCGAATCACTCGGAGCGGCACGGTGGAGGAGGTGCTTCGTGCTTAAAGGTCTCTTTCATGAACAGCTGCAGTTGGGATTGGCGCAAGCAACGGTAGCGGGGCTCGCCGGGCTGCTCGTCGTGGCGCTCGGCCGGCGGCGCGGGATTCATCTGGAGAAGGAACTGGCCATCGCGATGGTGCGTGGGTTGGCCCAGATTGTCGCCGTGGGGTCGATTCTGCTGTTGCTGTTGCGCGGGCCGAACTGGACCAGCGTGGTCTTGCTTTTGGCCATGATCGTAGCCGCAGGCGCGACTTCGGCTCGCCGCGCCAAGGGAATGCCACAGGCATTCCAGGTTTCTACCTGGGCGATCGCGTGTGGCGCAGGAGTGGTGATCGCGGTGATGACTCTGCTGGGCGTGATCGATACGCCGATTACGACGCTGGTCCCAGTGGGAAGCATGCTGATCGCAAATGCCATGAACACCAACAGCCTCGCGCTCAACCGCTTTCGCGCAGACGTGCTGGCGCATGTGGGGGAAATCGAAACCGCGCTGGCGCTGGGAGCTGACGGCAAGAGGAGTGTTGCACCTTACGTGCAGGCCTCATTTGAAGCCAGCCTGATTCCTGCAATCGATTCGCTGCGGTCACTGGGAATCGTGTGGATCCCGGGTTTGATGGCTGGAATGCTGCTGTCGGGAGCGCGACCGGTGTACGCGGCAATCTACCAGTTCGTGGTCCTGGCCATGATCTTCGCCAGTTCAGGGCTCACGTCACTGGTGAGCACGCTTCTGATGCGGACTCGAGTGTTGTCCCCGGCGGAGCAGTTAATCCTCCGGCCGGGGACGTAAGAAGTAGCGCCGGCATCTTGCCAGCTGTCCTGAGGGCGTCCCGCCCTCAACATGCGCTAGCTCTTATCCGAAGCCTGACGCAAGCCGGCCTTTTCCATGACAGCCTTGGACAGCGACGCAAACAGGTTCTTCGATTGTCGCGCGGCACTTACCGCCACCGCATTGGTGCCGAGGGCCGCACCCACAAACGCGTTGCGGTAACGGCTGGTATCGTACTGCGCGACATTCGCGGCTGGTATTCCGTACGAACGGCCTTGATCCCACGCATCCGGCGCCGCGCCCAGGAAGACGAACGTCCACACGCCTTCTTTCTCCTTCTGCTCGATCAAGGCCTTGACCGCGTCATGGGTCCATTCGCGAGAGGAATTCTCCTCCCCGTCGGTCATGATAACGGTGATGACCTTGTCGACTTGAGGTTTGTCGGCGTCAACCTTACGCACGGTGATGCCTATCGCATCGTTAAGCGCAGTATTGCCTCCGGGTAGGTAGGAGTTAGTGTCTAGCTTTTTCACCGCGGAGAGCGGGATTGCCACATGACGGTAGGCCACCAGGGTATCGAACAAGGTGAGAGAAAAGAGATAGTCGACCTGGTTTTCTTTCGCCAGCCCATCGACGTAGGCGTTGAAGCCTTCAGTAACATCGCGAAGCCTGCTGGCCATGGAGCCCGACTTATCGAGAATCACGTTTACGAGAACGCGCTGCTTTTGGTTTAGGGGCTGCTGGTGCACGGGACATCTCCTCGTTGGCGGCGGTCGCTGACGGAACGTAGCGGGTCTCCACTTTGCTGCTGAAACCGAAGAAGGCCGACACGTTGTCGCTGGGGGTCTTGCGGCCGTTGTACATGTCGCAAAGATACTGTTTTGAAATCCCAAGATCGGCCGCGAACTGTGTGTTGGTCTTTTCTCCCTGGATCTTCTTCATCAGGCCCAGGAGCTCTTCGACGGACAGCGCCTTGTACGCCATAACAGCGTACACAGTACGCCGAAGTAGCGTACGTGTCAAGTGGCTTTGGAGGTTGTTGTGATCCGGGTCACCCCTGCGGCGCCCTGCCATCACAGACGGTAAGTGGGGGGTCTTCTACCATGGAATCAGGATCGCCAGGAGGCGGATATGGCTGGAACCGATGAAGGATTTCTGGCACTGCTGCTGGCGATGGGCGTCCTTTTGTACGTGAGTTGGATGCGAACTGAGTGGCGTCAATAGGTTAGCGTTCGTCTCCGGATTTTCCTCCCCCCGAGGACGCGCGGGCGGTTATTATGGATTAGTAACCTGCTGGGGGCCGTCTGCACGTTTCCTCACACACCCATGACCCACATACCCGGCAGTTACGGGCGCTGCGAGCGGTTGCGTCCCTCGAGTTCTTCAAGGGGCTGATCGTCCTGCTGGCCGGTTTCGGCGTCCTTTCGCTGGTTCACCGGGATGCCTGGGATGTTGCTGAGAGTTTCCTTGAGTGGCTAAAGATCAGCCCCGACACCCACTACGCACAAGTCTTTCTGAACCTGGCTGACCAGGTCACCGACGCAAAACTCTGGGCGGTAGCAATCGCCGCCGTCGCCTACTCCTCTCTTCGTTTCGCGGAAGCCTATGGTCTGTGGCGGGAGCGCGCATGGGCGGAATGGCTGGCGCTGATTTCGGGAGCGATCTATCTTCCGTTCGAGATTTACGAGATGGCCCGCCGTCCCGACTTGATCCGCTTCACGATTCTTGCCGTGAACCTGGCCGTGGTGCTGTACATGTCGTACCTTCGCTTTCAGGCTCGCATGCGGATGGAGAACTCGTACGGAGCTGCCGACTAGGTCCTCAGCCATCTTCGCTCACGATTCCTGGAACGATCACTCTTGCAGAGATTCCAGCAGCGCAGCTTGAACGCGTTGCTGATGTTCGGGCTGCAACTTCTCGCCGTGCGATGTGAGGTAAAAGACGTCGATGGCCATCTGCCCCTCGGTGTCAATCAACGCGATCTCGATGTTGCACTTTTCCTGCGAGAGGGCCGAACTGATCCGGTGCAGAAGGCCGGGGCGATCGCGAGCGATTACTTGCACCAGCGTGCTGCGCGAGGAGCACGTGTCGTCAAAATCGATCTTCGTTTCCACTTTTACCTTCGCGATTCCCGGTTTCTCCGAGCGCAAGCGGTCGCTTAGCATGCGATCGAGATCGATCTCGCCCATCAGCACTCCGATGATGCTGCGCTTGAAGCGCTCCCACTCCTGCAAATTCAGTTCGAGCGTGCGGAAGCGGTCGGTAAAGTAAAAGGTATCGACCACCACTCCGGCCTGATTCGAAAAAGCATTGGCCTTGACGATGTTCATGCCCCAGGCGGCAAGAACGCCGGCGATGGTGGCGAACAGGAACGGGCGGTCGCTGGTAACCAGGGTGAGTTCAAACCAGTGGCGACCACGTTCCAGGTGCAGTTGGATAGGATCCTGTCCAAGTAAGCCGGCCATCTCCGCGTGGGCAAGCACGTCGGTTGCCGGATAGGCGGCCAGGTATCGCTTGGGTAGTCCCTCGAGGAAGTTCTTCAACTTCTTCCCGGCCGTGGGCGCCAGGGTGCGAATCTGCGCCAGATGGCTGTCTTCCGTGTCAGCGTGCAGGCGTTCATCCACGCTGTGGTTCAGGTAGTTAGACGTTGCGATGTACAGCTGGAAGACGTTCTCGGCTTTCCAGGGCGTAAGAGCGTCCGGATTCACCGCTTTTATATCGGCGTAGGTGAGGAGGGTGAGCATCTTCAGGCGCTCATTGGTCTCCATTTTGTCGGCAAAGGTGCGGATGGTTTCCGGATCGAAGATGTCACGACGCAGCGTGGCAGAGATTTCCAGGTGACTTCCGATCAGGAAGAGAACAGTGTCGCGTTCCGAGGGGTCGAGGTCCAGCCGTTCGAGCGCGGTCTGGGTGATCTCGAGGCTTGCTTGCACATGGCTTTGACTGGGCGTCCCCTTGCCCACGTCGTGAAGCAGCAGGGATAGATAAAGAAGTTCGGGGCGCTCAAGCTCGGTCAGCAGTTGGGAGTAGCGCTGGTCCCATTCTGACTGAGATCGCTGCAAGCGGTGCAGACTTTCGATGGCAACGAAGGAGTGCTCATCAACCGTGAAACGGTGATAGTAGTCGCGCACGACCAAGGCGTCGATCAGCTTGAGTTCCGGCAGCAGCAGCGTCAGCAGTTTGAGGGCGTGCATGGCCCGTAGGGCATCTGCTGCGTGAGGTTGAGTCAGGATCTCCCCGAGGTAGAGCCAAAGCTCGGCACCTCGTGGCGGGGTCGACGCCAGGGAGGGGAGCACTTGTTCGATCCGATATTCCGTCGTAGTGCTCAAGCGCAAGCCGTGCATGGCCATGAAGTGGAACATGCGCAAAAGCATTTCGGGATCGTGCAACGCGTGCGGTTGTTGCAGATAGATCAAGCCATCGACCACGGAAAAATCCGAGTTCGAAAGGCGCGAGCGCCACTGCTGGAACTGCCGATACAGGGACGACCAGGCGGCCGGAATTTCCTCCTGCAACTGACTGCAGACCCGATGCACAGCGCGCACTTGCCCGAAGCACACGCGCATCCACCCGGCAGCATCGCTCACCTCGGTATCAGGACAGCCGATCTTGCGGGCGGCCGCTTCGTCCTGTGACTCCCAAACCAGAAGATTGTCGTCGCGACCCTGACGCAGATGGAGGAAGCACCGCACCGCCATCAGAAAATCGAGCGCGGAATCAAACTGCTTGCGTGCCGAAAGGGGAAGCAGTGCCTTTGGGTCCGGCCAGTCGCGCAGCTTGTCCATAGCCGAAATCAGGGACAACCAGCAGGCGACGTTGTAGTCTCGCAGACCGCCAGGTCCATCTTTGACGTTGGGCTCGAGATGAAACACGGTGTTGCCGTACTTGGCGTGGCGAGAGCGTGTGACATCGGCCAGGCTCTGTACCAGCGGCTGCGCCTCGCGCATCACGAGCTTGGGGATAATTTTGTCGTGCAGGCGATCGAAAAGTTCGCGATCACCCGCCAGGTAGCGGCAATCGAGTAAGGAAATTGTGAATTCGACGTTACCAGCATCAAAGCGGTCGCAGTCGGCGAGGGTGCGAATCGTGGGACTGACCTTCATGCGCAAGTCCCACATCTCCTGCGAGAAGCGCCGGACGTGATCCTGGAACGCGACTTCGCTTTCCTTGCCCGCGTGCAGGAAGAGCAGGTCGACGTCGGAGTGGGGGAAGAGCCAACTCCGACCGAAACCCCCAAGCGCGGCCAGCGTAAATCCAAGCGGGCCGGATTCTTCGGGCGAGACGATTTCCTGCCACAGGCGGCGCGTGATGGTTTCAACCAGGTGGGTGCGTTCCCGGACAGCCGAGCGGCCGTTGCCGGTCTCAGCGAACTGCTGCCGGATGCGGGCTGTTTCCTCGCTGTAGAGATCCCGGAGTTCGCTGCTCAGTGAGGTTGTCGTCATCCCAGTTCCCATAGACTCTCACTGCCCGCGGATGGGGGATCACTCTCCGCTGTTTACAATGCTCAACCTAGAGCGCGCCTTCTCCGCGCTCGTCGTTCCGAATCCGGATCGCTTCGTCTATCTTGGAAAGAAAGATCTTGCCATCGCCAATCTTGCCGGTACGGGCGGCAGTGGCGACGGCGTTCACCGCTTTCTCCACCAGGGCGTCCGCCAAAATCATTTCCAGCTTGATCTTAGGTATCAGGTCCACCGTGTACTCGCGGCCGCGATAGAACTCGGTGTGACCCTTCTGGCGGCCGTGGCCGCGGACTTCGAGCACCGTCATGCCTTCCACTCCGAGTTCATGGAGGGCGTCGCGCACCGCTTCCAGCTTAGCGGTCTGGATAATGGCTTCAATCTTGGTCATGGACGGACCGGTTGGTAGCCCCAAAGCTCAATCTAATTGGACGGCTCAGCCCGCGGAAATCGAAACTATTTATCGGCTCGATCAGGAATTGTTATGGGCGAGTTGTATCGGTTGCGGGCCGCCACAACATTTTCGAATGGCAACGACAGCTCATGGGCCTGGAATCAGGGTAGTTAACGGAAATATCTGATTGACAGGAAAGGAAATCTGTATGCATACTTATTCATCAGTTTGAATAAATATTCACGATGAGCAAAGCGGCCCGACAACGTGCGATCCTTGAACTTCTCCACCGGGGACCGGTGGAAAGTCAGGAAGAACTGCAGGGGTTTCTGGCCCGGCGGGGTTTTGAAGCCGGCCAGGCCACGCTTTCCCGGGACATCCGGGAACTGGGACTGGTCAAAACTCCCGAAGGATATGCCGCGGCTCGTGGGGTGGCCGCGACCGAGCCCGTGCTGCCCAGCGTCTCGCGGCTGGTTCGGGAATTTGTGGTGGATGTGCGGCTGGCGCAGAACCTGCTGGTTCTGAAGACCAGCGTGGGGAGCGCGCAGCCGGTAGCGGCCGCGCTCGATTCTGAGGATTGGCCAGAAGTTGTGGGGACGATCGCCGGGGATGACACCATCCTGGTGATTTCGCCGGATAACAAGACCGCGCAGCAACTAGTACGCCGGATTCACGGAATGCTGGAGTAATGGCGGCACAGTTGAAAACTGCAATACTGGGTGCGACCGGCTATGCCGGTTTCGAGTTAACCCGCCTCCTGCTGCGCCATCCGCGGCTGCAGAAGCCGTGTCTGTTGCGACGCGAGGATGGTGGCCAGACGCAGGATCTCGCAGAAGCCTTCCCGGCGCTGAGTGGGAATGGCGGTTACGCGCTGCAACCGTTTTCGCTGGATCGGCTCAAGCAGGCGGGTGTGGACTTGCTGTTTTTGGCCACGCCTCATGAGTTGTCTCGGAACTTGGCTCCGGAAGTCGTGCGCGAGGGAATTCGCGTTATCGACCTGAGCGGCGCGTGGCGATTGCAGAAGGACGAGCACCGGGCCGTGTACGGCTTCCAGGATCGAGATGCGAGCGTGTCCAACGAAGTTATGAAGCAATCGGTGTACGGGCTGCCGGAACTGCACTCGAGTGAAATCTCAAAGGCTGCTTTGGTAGCCAATCCGGGATGCTACGCGACCTCGGTGATTCTCGGACTTGCGCCACTGGTGGAAGCAGATCTTGTAGACCGGCGTCGGGGGGTTATCTCTGACTCGAAGTCGGGAGTCTCCGGAGCCGGGAAGGAAACCACCGCGCGCACGCATTTTGTTTCGGTGGCTAACAACTTGTCGGCCTACGCGGTGTTCAAGCATCGCCATGTGGGCGAGATGCTCGAGCAGTTGGGGCTGGCATCGCGGGAGCTTATTTTTACGCCTCACCTGCTGCCGATACCACGCGGCATTTTGTCGACGATCTATGTCCACTTGGCGCAGCCCATGACGGCGGCCGAGGTGGAAGGTTGTTATCGCGGTTTTTATGCGGGGCGGCGCTGGGTGCGTGTGTTTGCGCCACCAAAGTTGCCCGAGATCCAGTACTCGCTGCACTCGAACTATTGCGACATGGGCTTTTGTCTGGATGAGGATGGACAGCGACTGGTGATTGTCTCCTGTGTGGACAACCTGCTGAAAGGTGCCGCAGGACAGGCCGTGCAGAACATGAACGTGATGTATGGGTGGGATGAAGCGGAGGGGCTCAATTGAAAGTTGTCGTGAAAATTGGCGGCGCGGCGCTCGATGACGAATCGGTGCTGCGCAAATGTGCGCATGCGATCGTTCAGTTGGCTGAGGACGGTCACCACATCGCCGTTGTTCACGGCGGTGGTGGAGCGTTGACCCGCACATTGCAGCGCATGGGTAAGGAAAGCGAGTTTGTGAACGGTCTGCGAGTCACCGACGCCGAGACTCGCGACATGGCGCTAATGGTCTTGGCCGGGATGGTGAACAAGAGACTGGTAGCGGCCATCGGGGCCGCCGGTAAGGCAGCCATTGGCTTGTGCGGCGGCGATGGAACCAGCTTTCGCGCACGCAAGAAACAAACGACCGGGTGCGATCTGGGATATGTGGGTGAGATTTGCGCTGTGGAGCCGCGCTGGATCGAGGCTATCTGGGGGCAAGGCGGGATTCCGGTAATTGCGAGCTTGGCCGTGGGTGCGGTGGGCGAGTACTACAACGTGAATGCCGATCAGATGGCGGCCGCTTGTGCAGTGGCATGCCAGGCGAGCGCGCTGATCTTTCTAACCGACGTTCCCGGAGTCAAGGGAGCAGATGGCGCTGTGATCCGCTGGCTCGACCTCAACCAGGTGGCCGCCCTGGTCGAGAGCTCGGTGGTGAAGGGCGGCATGTTGCCCAAGCTCGAAGCCTGCCGCCATGCCTTGAGCAAGGGCGTAGGACGCGTGCGCATCCTGCCTGCGTCTGAGGCGGAGGTGCTGCCAGAATTTTATTTTGCAAAGTTGCAAGTCGGCACAGAAGTGAGAGTCGCCTAGGACCCGCGCACAGGTCTGAGTCAAAAGGGTAAGGAGAACAAGGGATGAGAAGTCACGCAGTGGAAAGAACATCGATCGCGCCGGTTCCGGGGGTGGGCAAAAAGCCCATGATGCGGGACCTTGTATCCACGCGCGATCTGAGTCCCAGCGAAGTGCGGTCGATTCTGGACCTGGCCGCGGTCGTCAAGGCACGGCCGGCAGATTTCCGACGCACGCTGGAAGGGAAGCAGTTGGTGATGTTCTTCGAGAAACCTTCGCTGCGCACGCGTTTGACCTTTGAGGCGGGCATGTCGAGCCTGGGCGGGACTGCGTTCTTCATGGATCAAACCGGTGGGCGCATCGATGCCCGCGAGAGCCTGCACGACATCGCCCACAACGTAGAGCGCTGGGTGGACGTAATCGTTCTGCGTACGTTCGCGCACGCGACGGTGGAAGACATGGCGGCGCATGCGGCAATTCCTGTGATCAATGCGCTCAGCGATCTGGAGCATCCCTGCCAGGCGCTGGCAGATTATTGCGTTTTGCAGGAGAGATTCGGGAATTTGAAAAGCGTCACCCTAGCATACGTAGGCGACGGTAATAATGTTGCGCACTCCCTGCTGCTCACGGGCGCGATGCTCGGTTCGCACGTGCGGGTGGCGACCCCCGCGGGCTACGAGCCAAATGCGGAGATTTTCGAAGCCGCTGAAGAGATTGCGCGCGAGACGGGCGCAACCCTTGAGGTTTTGCGCGATCCGCATCAAGCGGTGGCGGGTGCGGAGGCGGTATATACCGACACCTGGGCCAGCATGGGAGAGGAACACGAGTCGGATGAGCGAGCGGTTATCTTCCAGCCGTACCAGGTCAATGAAGAACTGATGGCAGAAGCCGGAGCGCATGCGGTATTTATGCATTGCCTGCCGGCTCATCGCGGGCAGGAAGTCACGAACGCCGTGATGGATTCTCCGCAGTCGGTCGTGTTTGATCAAGCCGAGGGCCGTCTGCACGTGCAGAAGGCGATTCTCATGCTATTGCTCTGGGGCGGCGCTAGCCGGTTCCCGGTCAGGAGTGCTCATGCCTAAGAAGGTTGTTCTTGCCTATTCGGGCGGGTTGGACACGTCGATCATTATTCCGTGGCTGAAGGAAAACTACGACTACGACGTGATCGCAATGGTCGGCGATGTGGGCCAGGGCGATGACATCGAAGCGGTCGTCAAGAAGGCTTATGCCACGGGCGCCAGCAATGTGATTGTCGAGGACTTGAGAGAAGAATTTCTGACCGACTACGTGTTTCCCTGCCTCAAGGCAGGGGCGGTTTACGAGCATAAGTATTTGCTGGGGACCTCCATGGCGCGGCCTGTGATTGCCAAGCACCAGGTTGAAGTTGCCCTGCGTGAAGTCGCCACCGCCGTCTCGCATGGTTGCACGGGGAAGGGCAACGACCAGGTGCGCTTCGAGCTTACCTATCAGGCGCTCGCGCCGGAGTTGAAGGTGATTGCTCCCTGGCGGGAATGGGACTTGAAATCGCGGGAGGAGTGCCTCGACTACGCGGAAGCTCATGGGATTCCGATAGCCCAAAGCCGCGAGAAGATTCACAGTCGTGATCGCAATCTGTGGCACATCAGCCATGAGGGTGGGGAACTGGAAGACGCAGGGAACGCACCTTTCCCGACCACGTGGCAACTCACCAAGTCGCCCCAGGAATCCCCCGATCGTGAAGAGAAGGTGGAAATTGGCTTCGAGCAGGGCGTGCCCGTGTCCGTGAACGGTTTGAACATGGATCCAGTCTCCTTGGTGGAATTGCTCAACGAAATCGGCGGTCGGAACGCAATCGGACGAATTGATCTGGTTGAGAACCGCTTTGTCGGGATCAAATCGCGCGGTTGCTACGAGACGCCGGGCGGCACCTTGTTGCTCACCGCTCATCGCGAACTGGAAGCTTTATGCCTGGACCGAGACCTTATGCATTACAAACAGCACGTGGGTCTGAAATACGCCGAACTGGTGTATTTCGGTCTGTGGTTCACGCCGTTGCGCGAAGCTCTCGACGCCTTCGTGGAGAGCACGCAGAAAAATGTTACGGGCACAGTTGCCCTGTCTCTCTACAAAGGAAACATCTCGGTTGCAAGCCGCAAGTCGGAATATTCACTTTACCGCACCGACTTGTCGTCGTTCACGATGGGCGATAGCTACGACCAGAAGGACGCCGCGGGATTCATCCGGATTCTGGGGCTGCCTTCGCGGTCGCGAGCGCAACTCCACCAGGAGGTGGCGAAGTGAAGATGTGGTCGGGCCGCTTCCGGCAGCCGCTCGATCCGGAATTCGAACGCTGGCAACGTTCGTTTCCCTTCGACCAGTGTCTCTTGCCTTACGAACTTGAGGCGAGCCGTGCTCACGCCCGCGCGCTGGAGCATGCAGGAGTGTTGTCCTCGGAAGAACTAGCCAAGATTGTTCGTGGACTGGAGCAGATTGGGGAACAGTCGAAAGCGGATCTCCGGTTCCTTGCGGATGACGAAGCGGAAGACGTTCATCATTTCGTAGAAAAGCAATTGGTGGCGCTGATCGGTGAGACTGGTTACAAGCTCCACAGTGGGCGCAGCCGGAATGAACAGATTGCCACCGACCTCCGACTCTACGTGCGTAGCGCCGTCGACCAGTTGCAATCGTTGCTGGCCGACTGGCTCGAAGCGCTTCTCAGCCGCGCGCAGAAAGCCGGCGACGCGGCGATGCCCGCCTACACGCACCTGCAGCGGGCAGAGCCTGTGCTGGTAGCGCACTGGCTGCTGGCTTACGTCGAGATGTTCCTGCGCGATTCCGACCGACTGGCCGACGCACGTACGCGAGTGAATGTCTGTCCGCTGGGATCAGGGGCGGTTGCGGGCGCCACGTTGCCATTGGATCGGGCCGCCATCGCGGCTGATCTTGGCTTCAGCGCTCCTACGGCCAACAGCATCGACGCCACCAGTGATCGCGACTTCATTCTGGAATTCGTGCAGGCCCTCTCTATCATTGCGGCGCACCTTAGCCGCTGGGCGGAGGAGATGATCCTGTTCTCAACCCAGGAATACGGCTTTATCTCGTTGCCCGAAGCGTATTCGACGGGCAGCAGCGCCATGCCGCAGAAAAAGAACGCCGACCTGCTTGAACTAACGCGCGGAAAGGCTGGGCGCGTGATCGGGGCGGCGACCACCTTGCTAATGACCGTCAAGGGTTTGCCCCTCGCCTACAACAAGGACATGCAGGAGACACAAGAGCCCCTGTTCGATGCGTCCCAAACCGTGCTCTCCATTCTTCCCCTGGCGACGGGGTGGATGAAGGAAATGGAGTTTGATTACGCCCGCATGCAACAAGCGGCGCAAGGCGGATTCATGAACGCTTGGGCGGCAGCCACGTACTTGGTGGATCGCGGCGTCCCATCGCGACTCGCCCACGAAGCTGTCGGCAAAGCCGTGAAGGTGTGCCTTGAACAGGGATGCCAATTGCAGGACTTGCCATTACCTGAGCTGCAGCAGATCCACCCTGCCATCGGTAACGACATCTATCAAGCTTTGAAGCTCGAAGCTGTTTTGGCCATTCACAACGTCGAGGGCGGCACCGCTCGCGGTCCCGGCAAGGAAGCGATTCAACGTGCGGAACAGCGCATCGCTCACTCACGAGGTGAGATCCATGCACACGCGTGAAGCTCTGCTGCGCGATGCAACCCAGATCCACGATCTGATTGCCACCTATTCAGGCGACGGCACACTCCTGCCGCGGACCTTGCCCGAGATCTGCGAGAACATCCGCGACTTCGTCGTAGTGGAGAACGCGGGTCGCATCCTGGGCTGCGGCGCGCTCCACCTGTATGGACCGCACCTGGCCGAGGTCCGCTCGATTGCCGTGCGTCCGGAAGAAAAGGGAGTTGGCGCGGGGCGCTTGCTCATCGATGCCTTACTGAAACAGGCTTCGCGGCAGGAGGTCACGTGTGTCTGCCTCTTCACGCGCATCCCGAGCTTCTTCGCGCGCATGGGATTCACGGTTGCAACCCGGGAGCAGATCCCCGACAAGCTCTACAAGGACTGTCACCGTTGTCCTCGTTTCGACAACTGTGATGAGGTTGCCATGTTCCGGGGCGAGCTCCCGCAGTTCGCTATCCTCGAGCCGCCCACTTCCCAGCTGGTGCGGATCCAGATCGAAACCAACGCTGACTGACCCCGTTCAGACACAATAAAGCCGCCACGATAAGGCAACGACTGGTTGCATCCTGGCGGCTTTGGGGAAGCGCCCATTCGGGCAGTCGGAGTGTATCACGGCCTCGCGAGCTGCCCGAGTCGTTTCTTCTACGTTTCCTACTTCAGTGCGGCTTTCTCCGAAGGTCCATCTTCGCGCGGAGTCATTGAGACTACGGTGTACTCGCGGTCTTTGTCGTCCAGATCTTCGACCCGCAGGATCATCTTGTCCTTCTGCATGCGGAATTGAGCCTGTTCGCCGACAGGCAGCAACACTGGGTGTTTTTCATCCCGCGGGCGAATGCGATAGGTGATCTTCTCCGATTGCAGGACGTATTCCTGGCAGAGCATTTCGTGAGTTTTTTTGTGAGCGGAATCGGTGCCGATGAGCTCCCCGACCACGCTCTTACCGCTGTTTTCGTCGACGCCGCAGGCCACGGATTCCATCTGCAGCAATTTTCCGGACTGGTGTGGCTTCGGCTCCTTGGCATAAGCCACGGAAGCGAGCGAAACCAAGCCAATAACGAGACGCGTTCGCATAGTGTCCTCCAAGATTTCTGTGGGGCGCGGCTTAGGGTGGGCGCCATCCTCAAATCGCAGTGATGTCAGTGTCTCCGGTGGGAGAAGAGGGGAAAAGGTGCCTAGGGTGGTTGTACGAGGGTCACTATATCAGAGGGGTGCGGCGTCCCCCGGTAAGGGGAAGGGGCTTGTGGAGACGCCATAGGTGCTTGGTTGGATGGAAGGACAGGCATGCGCCCGTCCCAGCGGGCGGGGACGTCCGCCGCTCCACCTGCAAAATTATGGTGCACGTCCCCGTCGATATCGTGGGTAGCCGAGTTCTTTGTGTGCTGAGACTACTGGGTCTTGGTCGCTACGCTGGCCTCGGCGTGTTCAGATTTGGATTTTGCGTTGGCGGCCTTGATGACCTGCTTCGGCCAGTCTGCAGCGATGGCCCCACAGACATCCTTAACAGCGTTTCCCAAGATGCGCGTGGAATGGCTCATAATCGAATCGCCATCCTTGTTGAAAACGACGACCTTGTTGTCCCGGGAAATGGGATCTTTGCCGCCCTCGTGGTCGAGTAACACCACGTAGTCAGCCTTTTCCTGCTTGTTGTTGATGATCACCGCCGGGCAGCGCTCCCCGAAGGTCTTTATAATTTCCGCGGTTTGAGGCCGGTCTCCACCACGGGCAGCGCCGCCGAACCCGTCCGCAGTCCCACCAACTCCGCCACCGAGTTCCCAGGACTTACTATCAGTCACGTAAATTCGCGGTTTTTCCGCTCCGGCGCTCCAGACCACACAGGCCAAAACAATCCCACCCACCAACATGAGCCTCATGTGCCCTCTCCCCGATTCCCGAGGTGTACCTCGAGAAGAGTTGCAGTCTCGAAGGAGTTGGAAACAAAGACCGGAGCGAAGGTTGCCTGATGGCGCGAGGAATGCGTTCACGAAACCCATAATGGATCAGACATTGGTGGACCGGTACGAATGCTGGTATCGGATCGATGGTAGCCTCCGTTTGCAACCATGCGTCCGTTGGCTACAATGGTCCTTGGGCATGGCCCCGTAGCTCAGATGGATAGAGCGACGGTTTCCTAAACCGCAGGTCGGCGGTTCGACTCCGCCCGGGGCCTCCA